>OGQL01000014.1_pt1 | contig 141101 bp, 115 predicted proteins | sample 1553211 | NCBI WGS metagenome assembly OGQL01 (sample SAMEA2579942, study PRJEB22360) | human gut metagenome
GCCGGTCAGGAACGTTGCATCGGGGGAGCCTGCAGCGACGAAGCAGAATACGGTGAAGATAGAACCGCAGATAAGAACCGCCTTCTTACGGCCGATGCCGTCGGAAAGAGCGCCTGCCATGAGGCCACCAACCAGATAGCCGATCATGGTAATTGAGTTGAACAGTGCGAACTGTTCCAAGGTCATCCACTGATTGCCAGCGGCATCGTAGGTTGACTGGAGCACTGCACCAATCGGGCCACCAACACCCATGTCAACCGAATCGCAGAACGTGATGCCTGCCAGCAGCCACAGGACTTTCCTGTGCATGCCGGTGATTGGGATGCGGTCCAGACGAGCAGCAATGCCGTGATAGGAAGTTTGTGCTTCGGAACTCATAACCCACCTTCTTTCTATTCATGCCCCTACCATTTGGGGCTTCCCTCCCCCCTCGTTTTCGAGAGGGCTTCGAAGATCAATCCCCCCGATAGATCTTCGATAGCGAAGTGGGCTCTTGACCATCTACCCCTCTTCAGGGCATAGCCTGATTTCAGTGCAGGTCAACAGCCCAATCCTGCTACAAGATCATTGTTGTTGAACAGGTTCATTTCAGCCAATAGCAAAAAAGCCCCCATATTCGGGAGCAATTACGAAAAACTATTTACCCAGTTCATGAACGTGTTCATGGTCAATAATAAATGGCCCTACAGCTAGCACTCGCAGGGTAAAACAACAGGAGCGCAGCTTATGCCGCGCTCCTGTATTGGGAAGGTCTTTGCGGTGGTCTTAGCGACACCACAAACTGCTCAAAAAATCGCGTACATGAGGGGTTCTGACAGTGATGACATCGAACCGCAAAACGCCATTACTCACCAAATCACTCCAATCCGACACGCGCAATACACCCAATTAAACTCCTGCCATAGGAGACACAACGCAAAGGAAGCCTACAGCGCGTTGCGCGACTCTGCAAAAATGTCTGGGAACTCGTACGAACTCATGAAGTCGATGAAATCACCGACGATCTTGGAATGCGGCTCGTTTCGGCTCATGAGATATATCTTATGGAAATCGGCAGGAGCATCAGTAATAGGAATGCACACCACATCATCAAAGGCGTTGACCAGAATGGAGTACACCATAACCGCCACATTGTTCGAATGGGAAGAAACGAACGACGAAAGCGAAAGCTCATCGTCAAAGCTGCGAACCACGTTGAATTCTTTCATCCTTGAACCGAACAGCTCATCGATGCTTGGCGAAACCGAAGATTTCGCACTATAAGTGAGCAGACGCTCGTCCTTCAGTTCATCTAACGTGATAGAGGTTCGCTGCGCCAGAGGGTTTTCAACGTTAACGCAAGCCACAAGCGATTGCGACCACACATGAACATGGTTGAGCCCTGCAGCTTCAGGAGTCATAGCGGCAAATGCGACATCGATCCCACGGCTTTTAAGCTGCTTTGCCAGCTCGGCAGAATACGCCTGCTCCATATGGAAATGGGGCAAACTCCCCCACTGATTAATAAAGTCATCGATGGCCTTAGACCAAAAACGGCCCTTCATGGAATAAACCGTCCCGAGTCGCAACAAGCTGTCTGATTCATTCTGGGATTCAAGGGCCAAATTCAAACCGGTGTCGTAGCGCTCAAGCGCCTGAACTACGTATTCGTGGAAAATTCGGCCCTGTTCAGTAAGTTCAACGCCCGACGCCATCCCTTCGGCACGACGAAACAACGTGAGTCCCACTTCTTGCTCCATCCGCTTAATTGCAGCAGAAAGAGTTGGCTGAGCAATGTAGAGCGATTTGGCCGCGTTGGTATAACTCAACATATCGGCCAAACGATCAAAATAACGTAGATGATCAAGCTTCATGCAGCGTTTCCCTCCATTACAGCAATGAAAACCCAACCTATAGACCCTCACTATTGGTTTTCATCGCAAATGAACCTTTCCCACTATAACAAAACGGGACCCCCTATGGAGGTCCCGTTCATGGGTAGCTATGTGCCCGATGGGTGGATCGAAGCTTTAACGACTAGTCGTCGAGCAGACCCTTGGTGATGTCCTCAAGCGTACGGCCGCGAGTCTCAACACCGAAGATAGCCAGCCAGATTGCCATGAAGATAGCCAGGCAAGCGTTGATGATGAATACGCCAGCGGTACCGAGCGAGGTGCCCATGAAGAATGCGATCCACATGGGGCTGAAGATACCACCCAGACGACCGAAGGCGTTAGCAACACCAGCGCCGCGGATACGGCAAGCCGTCGGGAAAGGCTCGGACAGGTAGATAGCTGCGGTGGTAACGGAGTTGGTGAAGGTGCAGACGCAGAGCAGGAAACCAATGAACATGATAAGCGCAGTGTTGTCGGTCGGCAGGGAAGCCCATACAGGACCGATGATTGCGATCAGAACGTAGGTTACGATCAGGATGGTCTTGCGGTTAACCTTCTCAACGTAGAAGGTAAGAGCGCCAACGCCAACAGGAATACCGAGCTGCATAACAACGGTGAGAACCGTGGACATGTGAGGATCGAAGCCGTTTGCCTTCAAGATGGTAGGCGTCCAGGAAATAACCGTGTAAACCAGAACGTTCATAACGAAGCAGAGGAACATAGCGGTAAGAGTACGGGTGATCATGCTCTTCTTGAAGAGGAACGACCACGGCAGATCCTTAACTACCTCAGCGTTTTCACGACGCTGGATTTCTTCCTCGGGAACAGCGGGAACGTCTACGCCCTTAGCAGCAGTCTTTGCCTCGATGTTGGAAACGATCTTGTCTGCCTTTTCGGTCTGACCCTTCATGGCCAACCAACGAGGAGATTCCTCGAGGAATGTGAAGCAGAGGATTACAACAGCAGCACCAACAATACCGCAGATAACGAACACGGGGCGCCAGCCGAGCATGGGCAGAACAACCATGTTCATAGCGGAGGCAACCAAAGTACCGCAGTTAGCGATCAGGCCAACGTAGGACTGGTACTTACCGCGCTTCGTGGGAGGAGTAAACTCGGTGAGGGCGGAGTAGCCTGCGGGGAACGCAGCGCCAAGGCCCAGACCCATGAAGAAGCGGCAAGCGGTCAGGAACGTTGCGTCAGGAGCGCCTGCAGCGACGAAGCAGAATACGGTGAAGATAGAACCGCAGATGAGAACTGCCTTCTTGCGGCCGATGCCGTCAGAGAGGGCACCTGCCATAAGACCACCAATGAGGTAGCCGATCATGGTGATAGAGTTGAACAGTGCGAACTGCTCCAAGGTCATCCACTGATTGCCTGCAGCATCATAGGTGGACTGGAGAACCATACCGATAGGACCGCCAACGGCCATATCTACGGAGTCGCAGAACGTGATACCGGCGAGCAGCCACAAGATCTTCTTGTGGAAGCCAGTGATAGGCATACGGTCAAGACGTGCTGCGATGCCGTGATACGAGCTTTGCATTGCGTCGGACATATTGCACCTACCTTCCTTTCATTTTTTTGTCTTGCACTCCCTGGGCGCAAGACAACTTGTTCCCCTTGCCCCCAAGCAAAGGGATTCCCTTCATTACCCTCAATTGTTTTCGGAAACTCTTACTCCATTAGAAGTCTTCTTAAGGCCCAAAGGCCTTTCCCCTAAAAATGCCGGTTCGTTCCACCCAATTAACGAAACCTGGCGTGCCTTGTTTCGTTTCACCCTACTGAACGAAACCAGACTTGCTTCGATCCGTTCGACCCAACAAACGAACCGGAGCGCGACTTCTGGATACCCATTTTCAGGTTCGTGTGCAGTTATCGCAAACAACTTTTTGTTTTCTTAAATAACAAAAAACTATAAGGAGCCTGACCTGCGCATAGTATGCAATAACTGACCGATAGAACGCTCCTTAACAACCCATTTCCTGGAGCTATCTACGCAGGTCAATATTGATTTCTGCCAATTTGAGCATCGTTCTCAAATTGGTGAATCTATCACCATCGCAATGAACAGTAACACTATTCTATTCATGTGAGTTATAGGTTAGGAAATAGATTCTACACATCTCAAAAATGAATATTGAACATGTTCTAAAAGTATGTTTAGACTCTCACCAAAGGGGCAATCGCACGAGTAATTGCATCTGAAACGGGAGTCGCCTGGGCGGCGTCCTCCACCTCAAGAACAACCTTGCCCGCCAAGCCCCCCTCGGTAATCTCAGTGAATAGCACCGAAGGCTCTTTCACGATGCCGGTATGCTCAAGGGCAATATCATGTGCAACCCTTTCAACTTCCCCTGCAACCGCATCCAGATCTTTACACGTAGTTGCAACAAAGGGAACCGACACGCGCTCTGGTGGCGGCAGGTGCACTACCGCATTCTTCGAAATTACCGAATTGGGGATGATTACCGTTTCGCCCAAGCGGTTCTTGATGGTTGCATGACGCCACGTAACGTCCTGCACCACTCCCTTGCTTGAACCAACCTGGATGTTGTCGCCCGGCTTCACGATCTTCATGAAGGATATTTGCACACCGCCAATAAGGTTCGAAAGCGTATCCTGAAAACCGAGAGAAAGGGCGATGCCTCCAACGCCCAGGGCGGCTATAAGCGCCGACATATTCACATTGAAACACGTGTCCAAGACAAAGCAGCAGCCCAAACCCCACACTATGCCGCGCATAATATTGATGAAAATCGAACTTTGGGGAATGGAGGTATCGTCACGCTGCATAATATGGCGCAGCCACTTCACCAACACATGAGAAACAACCGCAATGGCGCAAACCAGGACAATTGCCACGATTAGCTTTCCTAGCAAATCACCGCCCGTAATACTTGAAATGAAGTTCTCGAAAACACTCATATATGCCCTATTCCCTTCAGAATTAGCCGCACATCAATACAATGGGGGCTGTTTGAACTTCCATTATCTGCGTATTATCGCAAGGGCATCAACGCTATCATGGAAACTCAACAAGCGAAGCGCCCAGGCCAAACGCAAGGCAAAAGCGTCTCGTGGGCAATCTGCCACAAGCCAACCGTACACGGTATCGAGCCAGTCTTTCATCTCGCTTAGCCTGTGTCATGCGTGATTTCGCAAGACCAGCGCACCCCACGAGCTCCATCGACTCGCCGACCGTAACCTATTAATTAGTAAGAAGAAACAAACGCAGAAGGAGCACACCATGAACTACAACCTGGTTGAATTCCAAGGAGCCTATGGCACTTCCGCGCAAATCCCTAAGTCGGTACGCCCCGAAGTCTCATTTGTGGGTCGCTCTAACGTGGGAAAATCTTCCCTCATCAATCGCCTTTTCAACCGCAAGAAGCTCGCTAAGGTTTCCTCCATGCCGGGCAAAACCAGCACCATCAACTTCTTCACCACCAAGGAAATCGACTTTGTCGACCTTCCGGGGTACGGCTATGCGAAAGTGGCAAAAAGCAAAAAGGCCCGTTGGTCGGAAATGATCAACGGATACTTCGACCAATATCGCTACTATGCGCTGGTTGTTTCGCTTATCGACATCCGTCACCCCGCAACTAAGCTCGATGAACAGATGGTGAACTTCCTTACCGAATGTCAACTCCCCTTCATGATTGCGCTCACCAAAGCAGACAAGGTGAGCAAGAATGAGGCGAGCAAGCAGAAGGCCGCCATCCGAAAGCAGCTGAACTTGCCCGATAGCGTAAACATGGTGGTCTGCTCATCGGAAAAGGGCACAGGCTTTGACGAGTTGCGCAAACTAATTGAAGCCGCCTGCAAATAACCGAAAGCACTACCACATACAACAACAGAGGGTAACGGGGAAACGACAGTCCCCACCCCACCCAAGGGAAGCGCCCCTACCCTCCCCAAGGAGACACCTATATGAAAGTTATTCTTTACAGCGACGGATCATCACGCGGCAACCCCGGCCCTGGCGGCTTTGGTACCGTCTTGCACTTCACCGACTCAAACGGGAAACTGCATACGCGCGAACTATCGCAAGGGTATACCTGCACCACTAACAACCGCATGGAACTTCTGGGAGTTATCACTGGGCTGGAAGCACTCAAACGTCCCTGCACGGTTGAAGTCCACTCCGATTCGCAATACGTGGTAAACGCCTTCAACCAGCACTGGGTTGAAGGGTGGCTCAAACGCGGATGGAAGAACTCCAAGAAAGAGCCAGTAAAAAACTCTGACCTGTGGAAACGCCTCCTGGAGGCGAAGAAGCCCCACAATGTCAGCTTCCATTGGGTAAAAGGCCATGCAGGCCATCCTGAAAACGAGCGCTGTGACGAACTGGCAACCTCGGCAGCCGATGGCCCCGGCAAAATCGAGGACAAAGGCTTTTCGGGAAAATAGGAACAAGCTCCTTATTGCATGAAAAAGAAGGCACCCAATCGGGTGCCTTCTCGCGTTTGTTGGGAAAGAGAAATCGAAACCTATCCCTATCTCCTATATTTAAGCTAACAGCCTCGCGGCCAGATCTTGCCCGGCAACGCTAACGACCAAGTTAGATAAGACGAACGCGACGAACGCCCTCGATCTCACGGAGCTTTGCAATGGCGCCGTCCGAAGGAGCCTGGTCCATATCGATCAGGGTATAGGCATAGTCACCGCGAGCCTTGTTTATGAAGTTGGCAATGTTCACGTTGTCATCGCCAAGGATGCTGGAAATCTGAGCAATCATGTTCGGCACGTTCTTATGCAGCAGCGCAATACGGGTAAGGTCTGCAGGGCATACACCCATGTCGCATGCAGGATAGTTCACGGAGTTTGTGATGTTGCCGTTCTCGAAGTAGTCCATCAGCTCGCGAACAGCCATGATGGCACAGTTATCTTCCGCCTCTTCGGTGGAAGCGCCCAGGTGAGGAAGAACAACCGCGTTCTTCATCTTCATAGTGCCCGGCGTTGCAAAGTCGGTGATGTAGCGCTTCACGCGACCCGAGTCCAGCACAACCTTCAGAGCGGCTTCGTCGACCAGCGTATCGCGCGAGAAGTTCAGCAGCACTACGCCTTCCTTCATAAGGGAGCACATATGGGCATCGACCATGCCGATGGTGTCCTTCAGCGCGGGAACGTGGATGGTGATGTAGTCGCACGTGCGGAAGATATCCTTAAGGTCAGTGATGTAGTGAACGGGGCTGGAGATTTTCCAAGCAGCGCTTACCGAAACGAACGGATCGTAGCCATATACGTCCATGCCCAGCTCGACTGCAGCATTGGCAACTTCAGCACCAACAGCGCCCAAGCCGATAACACCCAGCTTCTTGCCCTTGATTTCCTGACCCGCAAACTGCTTCTTAGCCTTTTCCGCTGCCTTGGTGATGTTTTCGTCATCCGCATTTTCGCGACACCATTCAATACCGCCCAAAATGTCACGGCTGCCCAGTAAAAGCGCGCAAAGAACGATTTCCTTAACAGCATTGGCGTTTGCACCAGGGGTGTTAAAGACCACGATGCCTTCGTCAGCACAGCGATCGAGCGGAATGTTGTTCACGCCAGCGCCCGCGCGCGCAATAGCGCGAAGACCAGCGGGAAATTTCATATCATGCATGGCGGCACTGCGAACAAGAATGCCCTCTGCTTCATCCAGTGAATCGGTAAGGGAATATGCCTTAGGATCAAGCAAATCGGTACCTTGGGCAGAAATGTTGTTCAAGCAATGAATGAGCCTCATACAGGATCTCCTAACTACCATGCATTACGAACCAGTAAACGGGTTTTATAATAATAAAAAAGGCACCCGATTGGGTGCCTGATTTGCAAATGGTGCGGGTGAAAGGACTTGAACCTTCATGAGCCGAAGCTCATACGGACCTGAACCGTACGCGTCTGCCAATTCCGCCACACCCGCATGTGCAGCTTTTGTGCACGAGTTAGATTACCTTAGGTGCTAATCCAACGCAAGAAAAAATTTCAATTTCCTCGGAATATTTTGTTTAGCCCAATGCACGTAGAATCAAAGCCCCGCCAACGTCAAGGGCGGCGACCCCCAAAGCAAACGCCACATTCGCTTTTTTCCTAGACATATCTCCAGCGCGCACTTTCATTACATCCCCCAATGCCGTATATGCACATGCCTCACATAAGCTTTCTGTTGCAAAGATTGTAACCTATGGTGAACTTTTTCGTAGACAAACGCACAAATCAATAACGAGCTGGGAGTCCTGCCCCCTACGCACCTACAAAAAACTATCAGCTTGTTTAATGGCGATGGGGTGAAAAAGCCCACCGGTACTCTTATTTATGGCAAGATTGATGGTTGGAATACCGTGCGGCCATATACCGCACTCCCAATACAACGATTTATACACCGTAAAAGGAGATCACACATGGGGTTTTTCTCAAAATTCGAACGCCGCGTAGAAGATGGCTTCGATGAGATGGGCGACAAGTTTTTTGATGCCCCCATCAGCCCCGTTCAGATTGCCAAAAAAGCCGAAAAGCAGATGCGCCGCGAGAAGATGGTCGGCGCCGGCAAAGAATACGCACCAACCCTGTACACCGTGCTGGTAAACCCCGACGACGACGAACGTCTGTTTGGCTACTACCCCACTTTGGCAGGCGAAACCGAAACGTATCTTCGCGGCAAGGCCCAGGAACTGGGTCTTGTAATGGACGGCTCTCCCTTAGTGCGCTTCATCATCGACGACGAGCTGAAGCATGGCAAGTTCGACGTGGTGGCCGAACTGGTTTCCGCCCCCATCGTCTCACAGCTTCGCGCGGAGGAAATGCAGCGCTACGGCCTTTCCGCGCAGGACGCTGGCGCTCCCATTCCCGCAAACATTCCTACGCCCCAGAGCTACGGCCAACAGCAGGCTTATGCTCCCGTGCAGAAAGCCCCTGCCCAGGCTCAGCAATTCGCTAGCTCGGGCATTGACGTAATGGCCGAAGATGCCCTGGCAATGGAAAACGCAGAGGAAGCCTACAACGCAGCGCCTGTTGCCCCATCGCAGGCACCCGCTGCCGCTCCGCGGACCGTTCGCTTTGATGAGCTCAATGCCCCCGAAGCTGTTCCGCAGCGCGCCACTAATCAGCAGCCCCGTCTTATCGACCTCACCACAAACCGTTCCTTCCCCATCACTAAGGCGCAGATCGTAATGGGGCGCGCCCTTTCCAGCGACATCGCTATTGAAGATTTGAACGTAAGCCGTACCCACGCTGAAATTCGTCGCGAAAATGCGAACGCCTGGAGTGTTGCCGACCTTGGCTCCACCAACGGCACGCTGGTGAACGGCCACCATATCGCTTCCACCATGTTGCAGGAAGGCGACCGCATAACTGTTGGCACCACCACGTTCTTATTCACCTTCCGATAGGGAGATTTTCCTTGAACGGGCTGCGTCACTTGCTGGCACAGCCCGTTTGCGCTTTCTGCGCACCTTTTAAACCCGTTTCAAACGATAGGCTAACCCGTGATCGACGTAATCCTCCTCATAGGCAGACTGCTTTTTGTAGCACTGCTCTACCTGTTCCTTTTCGCCATCATGAAAACTGGCATTGGTCTGGTGCGCGGACAGCGCAAAGGCGAAAAGACCTGGACCGTTGCCATCGAAAAAGGCCCCAAGGAACTTCGCGGCGTGAACATTGCCGTCAACGGCCCGGTTATCGTAGGCCGCAGCCCAGGATCCGATATCGTCATCGGTGCCGAATACGTATCTTCGCGCCATGCGCGCTTTGTGCTCATGGGCCAGAACCTCTTCGTGGAGGATCTAGGCTCTACTAACGGCACTGCCGTCAATGGCCGCTTTATCTCTGAACCCACCGCTTTGAAGAACGGCGACAAAGTTGCCGTTGGCGATGTAACCATGCGCGTACGGTTCGCCCAGTAAAAGAGGAAGATGAATTCAACTATGCCCACTCCCCGCAACGCCCGCGCCGAGCGCAAAGCCGCAGATGAGTCCAACGCCATCGCCTTCTTCGGAAGCCGCACTGAAGTTGGCCACATCCGCGAACATAACGAAGACAGCCTGGTTGCGGTTCCACCGCTTTTTGCCGTTGCCGACGGCATGGGTGGCCACGAAGCAGGCGAAGTCGCCTCGGAAATTGCCATCAACACCATCATGGAGCTTGCGCCCGACCACGCCGATTCTGACGCGTTGGCGCGTGCCGTGATTGCCGCAAACCTCAACGTTATCAAAGCGCCCGCAAAAGGCATTGGCCGCGAAGGCATGGGCACCACGCTTACCGCCGCCATCCTGGAAGGTGAGCGCCTGATCATCGCCCAGGTTGGCGACTCACGCGCATACCTTCTACATGAAGGAAAGCTCCAGCAGCTTACGCGCGACCATAGCCTCATGGCCGACATGATCGAAGCCGGCCAGCTCACAGAAGCCGAAGCCCGCGTTCACCCGAACCGCTCGGTTATCACGCGAGCCATCGGTTCCGACCCTCATATGCAGCCCGACATCTACGAGCTGAACGTTGAAACGGGCGACCGCATCCTTCTGTGCTCCGACGGCATTTGCACCATGATCGAAGATCCGCAGATCGAGCACGTTATGGGCCACAGCCGCACTGCGCAGGAATGCGCTGACAATCTGGTGGCTGCCGCGCTTGAGGCAGGTGGGTTCGATAACGCAACTGCCGTGGTGGTGGACGTTGAAGGATTTCGCGAGGTGCGTGAACGCAAAGCACAGCGCAAATCGAAGATTCTCTACACGTTCTTGGTCCTAGCGGTTATTGCCATTTTCGCAATCGCTGGCGTTACTGCCTATCAATATGTGAACAACTCCGCTTACCTGGTGAACCAGGACGGCAAGGTTGCCGTATACCGCGGTTTGCAAGACGACCTGTTCGGCATGCCTCTTTCTAGCCTCGACCGTGTTACCGATGTTGATGTGGACAAGCTTTCACCGAGTGTGGCAAGCCGTATCAACGATGGCATTTCGGTTGGCAGCATGGATGAGGCAAATGAGCTTATCGCTTCCTATCGGGAAGACATTGCCCGCCAGGATGCCGCAACCAAACAAAGCGACGCCTCCGCTTCTACCGACAAAGCAGCATCTTCCGACTCCTCTGCCTCGAAGACGAAGAAGAGCGCCAACGAAAGCGAGTAGTCAATGACCCGACGCAATACCGAGCTGATGCTTCTTTGCATCGCGGCTCCTCTTGTAATATTGCTTTTTGCCATGGTTGCCCTCAATGAAGGAAACCGGGTAACGCTTGACAACCTGACGGTGCCCTTGAGCATGTTTGCCACCTTCGTGGTGGCCCATCTGGCCATTCGCAAGCTAGCTCCTGGCGCCGATCCTGCCATTCTTCCGCTTTCATTCGCCCTATCAGGCATTGGCATTGCCTTCATCACGCGCCTTGCACCTGACCTGGCTATGAAACAGGTTGGATGGTTGTTCCTTGGCGTGGTGTTCATGGTGCTCGTCTTGGCATTCGTGAAGAATCTCGACAAGCTTGGCAGCTACAAATACACCATTATGATCGCCGGCATCCTGCTGCTGATGTCGCCCATGCTTCCAGCTATTGGTAACGAAATCTACGGTTCGCGCATTTGGCTTTCCATCGGTGGTTTCTCTATTCAGCCTGGTGAGCTTGCAAAAATCTGTATCGTCATCTTCCTGGCAGCATACCTGGCACAAAACCGCGAGATGCTTTCCGTCTTCAATCACAAGCTGGGGCCCTTCCGTGTACCCGACATGCGTGCGCTGGTTCCCGTCATCATCATGTGGGCCGTGGCCTTGCTGGTTATCGTATTCGAAAAGGACTTGGGCTCGGCTTTGGTCCTGTTCTTCGTGTTCGTCACAATGCTCTACGTGGCCACTGGAAAGCACGCCTACATCGTTATCAGCCTTCTGATGGTTTCCGTGGGCTTCGTGTTCGTGTACTTCCTGTTCAGCCATGTTCAGGTTCGCGTCGATACGTGGCTCAACCCCTTTGCGGATCCCACCAACACGGGCTATCAGCTGGTCCAATCTATCTTCAGCATCGCAGACGGCGGCTTGTTCGGCGTGGGCATCGGCAATGGCATGGCCGAGCAGATTCCTATTGTTGAATCCGACTTCATCTTTAGCGCCATAGCCGAAGAAGCGGGTCTTTTGGGTGCTGCAGGTGTGTTGCTTCTGTACCTGTGCTTCGCCATCCGCGGCATTCTGATTTCCGTCCGCGCAAAGAGCGACGTTAGCTCGTTTATGGCAGTAGGCTTCACTGCCGTTATCGTGCTGCAGGCATTCATCATCGTGGGCGGCGTAACGCGCCTTATCCCCCTTACTGGCCTTACCCTTCCGTTTGTAAGCCAAGGCGGTTCCTCACTTCTGGCGAGCTTCATCATCTTGGGCTTCCTGTTGCGCGCAAGCGATCAGGGCACGGGCTTGGGCACCGAAATGGCATCGGGCACGGGCGTAGTAAGCCTGAACGGTGCGCTGGGACGCGTTTCCCTGGGCAAGCGCCTTACCGGCACCATGATCGTGTTCTCCGCCTTGTTTGCGCTGTTGGTTGCTAACCTGACGATGATCATGGTTATCCAGGCAGATGAATATAAGAACATGCCCATCAACAACCATACGCTGGCAAAAGAATCCAAAACCGAGCGCGGCGCCATCACCACATACGACAATGTGCTCCTGGCTCATTCCGTGCTACAAGACGATGGCTCCTACAAGCGCGAATACCCCGCAGGCAACCTCGCTGCGCACGTGGTGGGATACGCCTCCGACACATACGGCACCTCCGGTATCGAAGCATCCTGCAACGATACGCTGAAGGGCGAAAGCAACTACGCTTCATGGATTGATGTGCTGAATTCCTATTCCGGTGCCGGCACCGCAGGCAACGATGTGAAGCTCACCATCAACTCAACCATTCAGAAAGCTGCTCAAGACTCGCTGAAGGGCTACAAGGGCGCCTGCGTCGCCATCGACCCGAAAACGGGAGCGGTTTTGGCACTCGCTTCTTCGCCCACCTATGATGCCGACGACGTTGACAACATCCTTTCTTCCGGCGGCGATTCTTCGGCACTGTATAACCGCGCAACCCAGGCGCTGTATTCGCCTGGCTCCACGTTCAAGATCGTAACGCTGACCACCGCGCTGGCAGACAATGTGGCAACCGAATCGACTCAGTACGATTCCCCCTCCACACTCGACATCGGCGGTGGCAAGGTGACGAACTTCAACAACTCGTCATATGGCACTATTACGCTGCAGCGCGCAACCGAGCTTTCCGCCAACACCGTATTCGCGCAGCTCGGCGACCAGATTGGCGCAGACGGCCTTGTTTCCTCTTCTGAGAAATTCGGCTTCAACAACGCGCTGAACTTCGATTTGCCGCTTGCTAAATCGCTGATGCCGGACCCGAACGAAATGACCGAATGGGAAACCGCATGGGCTGCAGCAGGCGAGCCGGTAGGCGAACACGCCAGCCCCGCGGGCCCGCAGGCAACCGTTTTGCAGATGGCATTGGTGGGCTGCGCAATCGCCAACAACGGCACTATCATGCAGCCCTACCTGGTAGACAGCGTGAACAACTCCGACGGCAAGAACAGCTATCGCGCAACGCCTTCCACGATGTCGAACGTATGCTCTTCGTCGGTGGCCAAACGCGTGCGCACGGTGCTTGAGGGAGTTGTGAACAACGGCACTGGTAAGGCGGCAGCCATTTCCGGCGTGCAGATTGCCGGCAAAACCGGCACCGCAGAAACCGGCAAGGAAAAGGACGACCGTTGGTTTGTGGGCATGGGCCCGTCCGATGACTGTTCGGTAGTAGTAGCCGTCGTCCTCGAAGAGGCTGGCGAGAGCCTTTCCGGCGGTGCAGCCGGACGCGCCCAAGGCGTACTGAGGGCAGCACTTGAAGTACAAGGGAATCTGTAAGAAAAACGTTTCCTGATTCCTCGTGAAAGCCTTGCAAAAACGAGGAACTTGACATGGTAATACGATATGCTTATGCGATGGTCGTTAAGCATGGATCCAAAGGGAGTACAAACGTGGCTGGAAGCATGGTTGGCAGAACATTCAACAACCGTTACACGCTAACTGAACGAGTCGGCCTTGGTGGCATGGCAGAGGTATACCGCGCACAGGACAACGTCCTGGGCCGCACGGTAGCCGTAAAGGTTATGCTGCCCCAGTATGCAGCCGACCCAACCTTTACCAAGCGTTTCCGTCAGGAAGCGGCATCTGCCGCTAACCTGCAGAGCCCCTATATCGTAAGCATTTACGACTGGGGCCTAGACGGCGAAACCTACTATATTGTTATGGAGTTCCTCCGCGGAACCGATCTTAAAACCGCCATCAATGAACGAGGCGCAATCAATCAGCGAAAGGCGGCCGAAATCGGCAGCCAGATTGCTCAGGCGCTTTCCGTTGCACATGAAGGCGGCGTAATCCACCGTGACATCAAGCCGCAGAACATCATGATCCAGCCTGATGGCAACATCAAGGTAATGGACTTCGGTATTGCGCGCGCAGGCGACGCGGGGCTTTCCCAAACGGCAACCGTTCTGGGCACTGCCCACTACGTATCGCCCGAGCAGGCTCAGGGCAAGGAGCTCACCGGCGCCAGCGATATCTACTCGTTGGGCGTAGTCCTCTACGAAGCCACCACCGGAAAGCTTCCCTTCGACGGGCAAGACGCGGTAAGCGTTGCCGTGAAGCAGGTCAACGAGCTTCCCGCACCGCCTAGCACCATCAATCCGAACATCGATCCTGGCCTGGAAGCCATCATCATGAAGGCCCTGGAAAAGGATCCCAATAAGCGCTTCAAGGACGCTTCAGAGATGCGTCATGTGCTGAACGACTTCCTGGCAGGTCGTCCCATTGCGCTTGGCGATGATATCAGCGGCCTTAAAACCCAGGTTATGGGCGGCGTTGCACCTATGCAAAACGGCACCGCTGTTATGAGCCCTGTTGCCGGCGGCCAAGCTACCGGTGGTTTTACCCAGGTAAGCCCACGCGTATATTCCGCCGAAGACGAAGAGGCGGCAGCCAAAAAGAAGAAGCGCAACACCATTATCGGTGTTGTCGTGGCGCTGCTGTGCATCATCGGCATTGCAGGTGCTATGTTCGCCATGAATGGCAGCGGCGATAAGGTTACTGTGCCTGATGTAACGAACAAGCCTATTGCCCAGGCACGCACCACGCTTGAACAGGCAGGCTTCAAGGTTGGCACCGAAACGGAAGTGTATAGCAGCACCGTTCCTGCCGGCAGCGTAGTAAGCACCGACCCACAGGCGGGCGAGCAAGCCGTAAAGGGCTCTACCATAAAGATCAATGTATCTAAGGGAACCGAACAAGTTACCGTCCCCGATTTGAAGGGCAAATCTGCCGACGAAGCCCAAAAGGCATTGAATGAAGCAGGTCTGACGGGCCAGCAAGGCGATTCCGTATTCTCCGACGATGTTGACGAAAACATGGTCGCATCGCAGGAAACCCCTTCGGGCACCACGGCAAACAAGGGCGATACGGTGGTATTCCACCTTTCTAAGGGCTCTGAAAAGGTAACCATCCCCAATGTTGTGGGCATGACGCAGTCGCAGGCAACCTCCAAGCTGGAAAGTGCAGGCTTCGCGGTTAACACCACGACCGAAACCAGCAAGGATGTCGAAAAGGGCAACGTTACGAAACAGAGCAAAACAGGCACCGCCACCAAGGGAACCACCATTACCATCACCATTTCCAGCGGTCTTGGCGAAGCCCCCAATGTAGTTGGCATGTCCGAGAGCAAAGCAAAGGAAACCCTCGACAAAGCAGGTTACAAATACGATCTGAAATACAAGTCCGATTCAACGGTAGCAAAGGGAAATGTTATCTCGCAGAGCACTAGCGGCAGCACGGTTACCCTTACTATTTCCGATGGCCCTAGCAGCAGCAACAACCAAGGATCCGGCGGATCAGGAAACAACTAACCAGCACGGCGACAAGTACAACGACTGGCACAGTAAGGCCTCGCAGCAACGCGAGGCCTTATTTTTTACAGGCTATTCTGCATAACACGCACTGCTCACCAAGCAACAGAAAATCCGCAGCAACTGCCCGAATCAAAGCTGAAAGCACCAGAATCCTCGATATCAGCAAAGGGGCTATAACCTTAAAACCACGAACTTGAATCGCTAAAACGACGGACAATACCGGGAGGAAGACGATGAGCCGCTTATCTTTCTCGCGGAAACTTGCCTCGTCGCCGTCACCGCGATACCGCGCGTCTTGCGCAAGATCTGCTGCGCGCCACGCGTCTTTCGCAGAGTCTGCCCCGCTGGGTCGGTCCGCCCCTTGTAAAAACAAAAATTCCGACTTCTTTGCAACTTTTTTCGATTAGGGACTCTCTCCTGTTCCCACAAAGCGAAAACAGGCCGTTTTGCGGCCGATTTACTGCGATTTCGAGCCGATATCCCTGCTTTGCCGCTCCGAAACAATCCCTAATCGCAAAAAAGTTGCAATTCGGGCCGTTTTTTTGTTTTCGAGCTCCCAAGGCGGCATCGAACCAGCGCTATAAGCGGGTCAGGCGGGCGTACTGTGAGGCGATACCATAGGCAGGGGCAGGGGACGACGCTATGACGAGGTCCGTACCGCCATAAACGCGACGACCAAAAACTGTCCCATAGACCGAATAACCACGAGGCACGTTTTTTGAGTCATTTCCCGTAACGCGCAACGCTCAATAAAAAAGGCCCGCCAAAGGCGGACCTGAAGATACTGGCGCCCCCGAGAGGACTCGAACCTCCGACGCACGGTTTAGGAAACCGACGCTCTATCCTCTGAGCTACGGGGGCAAAAAGGATGCTGACAATCAGCTCTGCTATCTTAACACACCCCTTCTGCACTCCCCATAGACGCATCAAAACATCCTTCACAACCCTTTCCAGTCCCACCTTCTTTACCGTGCGGAGGAAAACTCCCGCAAAGGTCTCTTCGATGCAGGGAAGCTCCAAAACGCCCCTTTGCCAAAGGGGAGATTGCCGATGGATGCCGGCCACTTTACGACGTTGGCAAAGGACCCTTCGCTGCAAGGGAAGAACTCCTGCAATGGCACCTTTGCTCCAGGCGGGGCTCCTGCAAGAACTTCGTTATTGCAGGGACGGAAACCGCCCACAAAGGAGCTGTTCAGGCTGAGCAAGGCACTAGAGAATGGTAGGATAACCCGCGAACGCTGTTTCAGGGCGAGGTGAAATTCCTCACTGGCGGTAACAGATCCCCCGAAGTAACCTAGCTTCATCTGAAGCCCGCAACCCTGCTTGGCCTGGCGGCTAAGCAGACTGATTTGGTGTAAATCCGAAGCCAACGGTTACAGTCCGGATGGAAGAGACAGGAGGCTTACTTTGTCTACCCCGAACACCCCCACCAAGAACACCAACGCATGGTCCACCAAGCAACTGGTCACCATGGCCCTCATGTGCGCCATTGGCGTTCTTCTTTCGTTCATTGAATTCCCCTTGCTGCCCGGCGTAACCTGGCTTAAATTCGACGCTTCGAATATGCCTGCCATGGTTTCCGGCTTCGCGTTCGGTCCTGGCGCCGGCGTTGCGGTAGGCATCCTAACCGCTATCATTCATGGCCTGCTCATGGCAGACTTCACCGGTGCACTTATGAATGTGCTCACCGTCACGTGCTTCGTATTGCCCGCCGCCATCATCTACAAGAAGAAGCGCACCTATCCCGCCGCCATTGGTGGCTTGGCTCTCAGCATCATCGCCGCGATGGCTGGTGCTGTTGTGGGCAACCTCATTGTCACCCCTATGTGGTTGGGCGTCCCCTTCGAAGCGGTAACGGCAATGATCATCCCCATTCTTATTCCTTTCAATCTGCTTAAGGGTTTGCTCAACGCGGTTCTGACGCTGGTTATCTACAAATCAATCTCCAACCTTATTACTCCTAAGAAGGACCAGACGAAGGGTCGCTAAACCGTGATTACCTTTTCCGACGTTTCCTTTACCTATACAGGCGAAACCAAGGTACTTTCCGAACTGGCTCTCTCTATCGAAGAGGGTCAGTTCGTCTGCGTTTTGGGCGCCAACGGCTCAGGTAAATCAACGTTCTCGAAGCTCATCAACGCACTCTTGGTGCCTGACACCGGCACCGTAACCGTGAACAACCTGGAAACCAACAATCCAGACAACACCTTCGCCATACGCAGCACGGCAGGTGCGGTATTCCAGAACCCCGATGACCAGATCGTCGCCAGCCTCGTTGAAAACGATGTGGCATTTGGCCCCGAAAACCTGGGCATAGAAAACCCCGAGCTTCGTCAACGCGTAGAAGAATCGTTGGCAAAAGTCGGCTTAGCCGGCTCCGGCAAGCGCGAAACCACAGCCCTTTCTGGAGGCCAGAAACAACGCGTCGCCATTGCGGGCGTGCTGGCAATGCACCCCTCCATTCTCATTTTCGATGAGGCTTCGGCCATGCTTGATCCGCGCGGACGCCGCGGCTTGATGCGCGTATGCAAAGAGCTCCACGAACAGGGCATGACCGTTATCATGATCACTCACTTCATGGAAGAAGCCGCGGAGGCCGATCGCGTGATCGTACTAAACGATGGCCACTGCGTACTCGACGGCACTCCCGACGAAGTGCTTACGCAGGACCACGTTCTTCGCGACCTTAATCTTGATGTACCCTTCGCCACCCACATGTCGCGCCTTCTGCAAGATCGTGGCATCAACGTTGGCACCCATATCGAAACCGCAACGCTGAAGGAGGAACTGTGTCGATCGCTTTCGAACAGGTAAGCTTCAGCTACACGCCGCTCACCAAACGACAAAAGAAAGCTGGGGAAGTGCAACGCTACGCCTTGCGCAATGTCAGCTTCACCCTCAACGATGGCGAATTCCTTGCCATTGCAGGACATACGGGGTCTGGTAAATCCACCCTGGTACAGCATCTGAACGGCCTTGCAAACCCTACCGAAGGACGTGTGCTCTGGAACGGCAAAGATCTGGCAGACCGCAAAAACGCGAACTGCGCTCGCGGCGACATCGGCGTGGTATTCCAGTACCCCGAACACCAGCTGTTTGCCGAAACGGTCTATGAGGATGTGGCATTCGGCCCCCGCAATATGGGCTTGCCCGAAGATGAGGTTGATACCCGCATCCGCGAAGCGCTCGCCGACGTACATCTTGATTTCGATACGCTGAGCAAACGCAGCCCTTTCGAGCTTTCAGGCGGTCAGCAACGCCGCGTGGCGTTTGCCGGCGTGCTTGCCATGCGCCCCACTACGTTGGTACTCGACGAACCGGTTGCTGGTCTTGACCCAGCATCACGCACCGATTTCCTCGACCTCATCAAACAGCTCCACGAACAACGCGACCTTACGGTGGTAATGGTTTCGCATAACATGAACGACATCGCCCTTCTTGCAGATCGTATGCTGGTCATGCACGAAGGCGAAGTGGCGTTCCTGGGCACACCAGAGGAGATTTTCACCAAGCATGCTGTCGAATTGCGCGAAATTGGCCTCGGCATCCCCCATGCCCAAACCCTGGCAAACCAGCTTCGCGCAGAAGGCATGCCCTTACCCGAAAAGCTCTATCTTCCTGAATCGTTAGCAGATGAAATTGCTCGCGTGCTTGGTGGAAGCGAGGCTGTGCAATCATGAATATAGACGCCGTATTCGGTCGCTACATCGCCAAGGATTCCGCCGTTCACCGCATGGACCCTCGCGCAAAGCTCCTGCTTTCAATCCTGTTCATGGTCATGGTGTTTGCCGCAGGGTCGTACGTATCGTTGGGCGTCGCCGCATTGTTTACTGCGGGAATGTTCGCTTTCGCGCACATCTCACTTCGCCAAGCGTTCACTTCCATCGCGCCTCTGGCCATTCTGGTGGTTTTCACTGCGCTGCTGAACATTTTCTTCGTTCAGGGCGGCGAAGTGTACTTTCAGCTATGGATCATCTGCATTAGCCAACAAGGCTTGCACCAGGCACTCTTTATCGCTATCCGCCTTACTATGCTGCTGCTGGGCGTGAGCCTGCTTACGCTGGCCACCACCACGCTCGATCTCACCGATGGCTTCGAGCGCCTTCTAGAGCCCTTCAAACGCTTCGGGTTGCCTGCTCATGAGCTGTCTATGATGATGGGAATCGCTCTGCGCTTCCTGCCCCAGTTCGCCATCGAACTGCGCACTATCTACCGTGCGCAGATTAGCCGCGGCGCAAATTTCGGCAAGGGACCCAAGGGGGGCGTTGCCATGATGACTTCGCTTATTGTGCCTCTGTTTACCAGCGCGTTCCGACACGCCGAAACGCTTTCTTTGGGCATGGACGCGCGCTGCTATCATGGAGGCGAAAACCGCACCCGTTTAAAAGAACTCTCTTTCAGCAAGCGCGATATCGCCGGTACCGCTTATTTAGGAATCGGCACTGCAGCCGTACTGGCGACCGACCTCGTCTTGAACATGCTGCTATAAACGCAGAACCGTACAGCTCGCCACTTCCCCACTCGTGCAAATCCCGGTCCAGTAAGGAAAACCAGCACGCAAGCGTCAAAGCCCAAACCGCGAACGCATCGAGCCATAACAACATCTAACGGCCCTAGCAAACCAAGGCAACCTCAATCACCTGAAAGGAACACCATGGACGACATCATTGAATACCTTACCGCAGTACCCGCATGGTACCTGGCAACCTGCGAAGGCGACCAGCCCCGCGTTCGCCCCTTCAGCTTCGTTATGCGCGAAGGCGACACCCTGTGGTTCTGTACTGCAACCAACAAAGATGTCTATCATCAGCTGCAGCAGAACCCCAAATTCGAGCTTTCTGCATGGAAGCCCGGCCGCGGCTGGATCATCGTTACGGGCGTAGCCGATTTGAACGACACCGCAGGCGATGAGGTACGCAAAGCAGGCTACGAGCACATGACGGCACTTGGCGAAACTTACGAAGACTGGGGCGATCCGCGCCTGACGTTCTTCTCCTTGAAAGAAGGCATTGCCAAGATCGATGACATTGACGGCTCTTCCAGGAGCATCGAGCTGTAAAGGCGTCGAAGCGCATACAACGCATCCGCATCAGGCCCCGCCCGGCAACGAACCTGTCCCGCATCTAAAAAATGGGGCGGGTTCGCAAAAGCCCGGACGGGGCCTGCCGTTTACCTGACGGCATGTGAGCCAGCTTGCCAGAAACCTGAAGTCCTCGGCGATGCACAACTGCCCAGAAAGGCAATCACCGTACCCCACCAACTCGGAACAAAACCCGATAAAACAAAAAAGCGCCGGTCCATGACCGGCGCCAAACTTTACAGCATAGAGATTTGATCGACGAGCTTTCGTGCCGCATCGCGAACCGAAAGGCCGTTGATGTCGATAGTAAGGTCGGCGTACTTTTCGTACAGGGGCACGCGCTCCTCGTACAGGTCGGCCAAGCTCATACCAATACCGTTCTTCATAACGACGCCGCGCTCATGAAGGCCGCCTAGACGGTTTTCCAGCTCTTCGTAGGAAACCTGCAGGTATACAACCGTGCCGATAGAGGACAGATGCTTCATGGCCTCGTCGGAATAGACAGCAGAACCACCCGTAGCAATAATGGCATGGCTCGTGGAAAGCGTGCACAGCACTTCATTTTCCACTTCGATAAAGCCATCAGGACCGCATGCATCGATAATCTTCTGCAGCGTCTTGTCGAGCTTGCCCTGAATAAGCAAGTCGGCATCGATGAATTCATAGCCAAGGATCTTCGCCAAAACAACGCCCAAGGTTGACTTGCCAGCGCCCGGCATGCCAATAAGGATGATGTTCTCGGTGGTGTTAGTCATGAGGCCCGTCCTCTTTCCATTTATCTCTACCGAAAGCAACTATAGCACGTTTCGCTTCAACCCTCGGAGCCACCACCTCGTTCACCAAGATGGCTACGAAAATCAACGCAAATCCGACCAGCAAACGGCTCGTCATAACCTCTCCGTACAGCAGAACGGAGAACAGCACGCCAAATACCGATTCCAAGCTAAGAAGCAACGCTGCCTGCGAGGGGTTAACGTACGCGAGTGAAACGTTCTGGATGCCAAACGCGATGATCGACGCGAACACGATGAGAAAGGCCATCTGGCCAACAATGGTAGGCGTTATCACCGCAGCCGTAGGAAGCGTTTCCGTGACTGCACCAACGATGCATCCGAAACAACCTTCGGTGATGAATTGGAACACCGTGAGCATCAGTGCGTCGTGCTTTTCAGTGAACTTGGACACAAAGACGATGTGAACCGCAAACAAAACCGAGCTGACCATTGTCAGGGATTCGCCAAAGCCAATGGAAAACGTCTGCCCTGATGTAGTAACCGAAACCAGCCAAATACCCACAACGGCAATGCCAGCAGCCCCTATATTGAAAAAGGAGGGGCGCTTACGCATAAGGACCCACCAGGCAAACGGAACCACGACGCAATACGTTGCAGTAAGAAATGCGTTGATGCCCGGCGTTGTATGCTGTAGACCTACGGTTTGCGCCAGGAATGCTGAAAAATCGAACACTGCTAGCACCATGCCCGCGCCCAAGGCGCGCTTTGAGAAATGTGCCTTCACCCGCTTACGCAAAATAAAAAGAAGAATGAAGCCCGCCAACGTGAAGCGGATGCCCAAAAGCCACGCCGGCGGCATAACCGCGACCACATCCTTCATGACCACGAAGCTGAAGCCCCAAATCATTGCGGCCAAAACCAACAGTATTTTATAAACCCATGAAGGTATTTCAGAAAGAGCAATCATAAGTGCCCATTATAACCAAGCCGCTCCCCGCAAGGGGCAATTGCACGGCACTGGCTCGATCTAGGAGCAATACGGCTTCCCGCTGCAGAATACCCGATAGGCATCTGCCCAGCACTCCCATCGGCGGCGCAATCGCCGTTATCGGCGACAGATCTCCTAAGGCAACCTGACCGCAATCGGGCATTCCCAGCATGCATCCCGCCTTCAATCGCAGCGAACAGCAGCCGCCCTTCGCACCAGACCAACCAGAACCGCAGGCAGAAAGCATCAGACAGGCAAATTCTAACGGGCGCCGCCACCGCCGCCGAAGCCGCCGCCACCGCCGCTGGAGAACCCACCGCCGCCGCCAGAGCCATCGGAGGAATCGCCCGAAAGCGCCGACTGCACTGCCTGGATAGATTCCGACACCGACGTGTTCAGCATCGAGCCAAGATCGGGCATGGTGGTGTTCGCATAGTACGTCGGGGTATACAGCCCCCACCATGGCACGTACGAGCTATCCAGCGCCTCATCGTTATTCAGCTGGAACATCTCGGGCACCTTCTTGCGTAGCTCACCAATAGCCTGTTCAGCTACGCCGAACAGATAGGCATACACCATGAATTCGCCCCATACCTTCACATCGGCGGCAGGGCGTTCATCCAACGCAGAGAATTCTGTAAGCCATTTACGCAGTCCTTTGCAGCGCGCATAGACATCGGCGCCTTTCTGCGTGCGGCGCTCCATGAAACGAGAAACTACAATAAGAGCCACTCCCGTGATGATGCCGGGAACAAGAACGAGGAAGTTCTCGAAGATACACGCGATGATAAAACATCCCAGTATCAGCGCAATTGCCACCGAAAGCATACGGAAGCGCTTCGACTTCGAGTAGCTTTCAAAGTACTCGGCTGTTATCACATGCGAAGTTACCAAACCCTGCCAATCGGACATAGCGTCGTTGAATTCTTCGGGATTGCTTTCTGCATACGCTTTGATGGTTCCCAACCACAGCGAAGGCTGGCCTTGCGCTACCGTATCGAACAGGAATGACATAGCCTTGCGGTCAATCGTGCTATTGAGCGAAAGCTCTACCTGAGGTACACGCGTAAGGTAGTAGTCATCGACTTGCTTCTTTCGAATGACACCACCCTGTTCGTATGAACCCTTGTTGATCAAGATCGCACCAGCATTGGCAAGATGCATGATGGTTGCCGTGAAATCGGTTGAACTTTCCTTATCGAAGGTCCACAAACGACCGATCACAGCAGGGTGAGCGCCAGCTTCCGGTACATCGCGCCAATACTCATCTTCGAAGGTAGGCTTGAGCTCTTTGCCGTAGCGGACAAAGGAACGAACGCCCCATACCAGCAACGCCAAGCAAATAAGGATTACCACAATAAGCAACCCGAGCGAAAGCGCGCGCTGCGCGTTGGCGCGGTCTGCCCAGGTCTGCTCTTCGGAAAGAACGGTATCGAGGCGAGCGGTAGATTCGTGCATGTTGTCGGCTCCGGAAACTATGCCCGACAGCCACTCAACGGGAAACACCACACGCGCTTCTGCATAGGAACCTGCGTTTACGTGGGGAACGCTGTAACTTACCGTGCCGTCACCATTGATGGCAACCGTAGCATCCAGGGGGCCATGACCCCACGCGCGCACATTTTCACCCGCCGTAACCTTGGCCCCCGAAGCGATGGGAAGGTTCAGCGTCATGGTCACATCACTGGAATCTTCAGCCCAGCCGCTGCCCACAAACTGCCAGTACAGCTCTCCCACATCGGAGTATGCCTGCGCAGCCTTGGTTACCGTATAGTCCAGCTGCACAACATCCGCTTCGTCTTCCACTGAGAAGAACACATAAACGGTGTTCTTGGGCTTATCGAACGAGTAAGCGTCGCCGCCAGGACCGCCCGACTCACGCCAATCAAGCTGGAAAGGTACGCTGGGAAATTCCGAGAGAGACTTCGCCGAAGAGCCCATGCTTACGCTGTTGATCTTGATGTCGGAACCAGAAGGCAAGCTATCGAAGTTCCACCATACCGCCGTAAAAGTACCGCTGAAATCAAACGTGCGCTGCTCAACCACATGCAAGTCGCCGTTTGGCTGCACCGTTGCGTTGATGGTGGTATGCGGCATTTCGTATGACTTTGCATGAGCCTGCTGCGGCGTGAAGCAAAGGCAGGCAAACGCCAGCGCCAAAACTGCAACAGCAAGGGCTACGCCCTTGCCAAAGCTGCTTTTGACCTGATTTTCGACCACAAGTGTGGCGAATTGGCCGTTTTGGCGATTTTTTTTGATGAAAGCATGGTTTTGCACTGCTCTTCTCCTTGCAAGATGAGGGCGGGCAGGTTATCATTTCAATTCGCATATACGGAGAGCTGACCGAGAGGCCGAAGGTGCTCGCCTGCTAAGCGAGTATACGCCAAAAGCGTATCTGGGGTTCGAATCCCCAGCTCTCCGCCACCGTATATCAAGCCCGTTCATTTCGAACGGGCTTTTTTCATTTTAGACGACTCAATGGCAAACAGGCACTTTATTGCGCAACTGACCCCGATTTCGCATTCGGCACCGAATCACTCAGGAAACCCCGCTGTTTTGGCAAGATAGCCTTGGTCAATTTGCCAAAACGCTGCCGACGCTCACAAACCGGCAGCCGGAAGATAGTTGCACCAAAGCAAAGACGCCGCCCACATAGGCGGCGTCTTTGTCATCCATCGCTGCCCAATGAGTAGCATCGATCAAGTTTTATTGGAAATAGGATGTTAGCAGAAAGCTCCGCTGGATACCCTATTTCACTGAAGGCGTATCCGACGGATCTTTAGGGGCGGTTCCCATGTTTACCGAGGGAGCCTGCGCAGCATCGTTGCCCTGATCAAAAGAAACAACTGGCGCAGCCGAAGCAGCCGCATTGGCATCGAAGTTTTCACGCGCAGTGAACTTGAAAAGGCCGGCAACCAGCACTCCGGGGAACGTCTGGATCGCACTGTTGTATTTCATTACCGTATCGTTGTAGCTCTGGCGCATGTAGCTGATTTTGTCTTCCGTAGCGGAGATCTCAGCTTGCAGCTGCTGGAAATTAGCATTTGCTTTCAAGTCGGGATAAGCCTCAGAAACCGCGAATAAGCTCTTCAGCGTACCCGAAAGGAAGTTATCGGCAGCCATCTTCTGCTCGGGCGTCGTAGCGTTGCATACCGCAGAACGCGCTTCGGTTACCTTTTGGAGCGTACCGCTTTCGTGGGCAGCATAGCCCTTCACCGTTTCCACCAAATTGGGAATAAGATCCAAACGGCGCTGCAGCTGAACATCAATTTGCGACCATGCATTGTCAACACGGTTGCGCAGCTGAACGAGGTTGTTGTACAGGGCAATAAGGACGATGGCCAGAATCACCACCACAACAACGATTGCAATAATTGCTTCCATAACTTGCTCCTAGCGTTTCTCGCGCAGCCACGCCCGCAGACGCGCTGCAATGATGCGGGAAAACCACTGGTGATTTTCGCCACCTTGCCTCGAATTACTCGATGCTTCTATTATAAAGCCTCCATAATGGCAGCGCCCAATGGAGAGAAAGACGTTACGCGCGTCCACCATTCATGCTTGCGCGCCTCAACCGAAGCCTCACACGCCGCCTGGTAGCTATCGAAAATGCAGCACACCGCCGAACCGCTTCCGCACAGCACCACATTTTCCTCGCCAGCAGCAGCCCTTCCCCACTCAAGGACTTGAGCAACCACCGGCGTTACCGAACAAGCAGCCTTTTCGAGGTTGTTGTACAGGGAAACATCAGCCGCAGCATCCAAAGCTGCAATCGACGAAAGATACTCTGAACTGGGTAAAACAGGATCTTCATCAAACGCCGCATAGGCCTTACCCGTAGATACGCCAGCATCGGGGCGAACAAGCAGAACGAAGCCAGAACGGGGCTCAAGCTGAGCCTCGAACACGTCGCCCTTACCCGAAAGACGCGCGCAACCACCTTTCAGGAAGAAGGAAACATCAGCGCCCAAACGCGATGCCACTTCCTGCACACGCTCATCTTCCATGCCAACGCCCCACAGCGTTGCCGCACCGACCAACGCAGCGGCCGCATTGGAAGAGCCGCCGCCCAAGCCCGCTTCGGCAGGAATTACCTTGTTGAGAATCATTTCGATGGTTTCATCCTGCGTGCGGCCCAAAGCCTTTGCCAGCTCAACCACAGCCTTGTAGGCGATGTTTTCCTCGGCCTTGATCAAAAGAGGGTCGATGGTAAAAGAACTTTCGCACTTCAGCATCACCTGAAGGCCATCGCCCGAACCCTCGTCATCGAAACGACGCATAGAAAGCGTGTCGTGCAAGGCAAGCGAGTGCATAATGGTTTGCACCTCATGGAACCCGCTTTCCTGCTTTTCGCCCACAGCCAAAACCAGGTTCACCTTTGCAGGCGAAATGATCTTTGTAACGTTTTTCATTGGCAAACCTTCAAGCCTCATGCAGAAGCACCATCCTGATTCGATTCTTTATTGTTCTACTCGTTTATCGCAGCAGCGGGTTCATTTGCTTCCTCGGCGCGCGCTGCGACCTTTCTTGCTTTATTGCGCTTGCGTTTTTCGCGAAAAAACGTTTGCAGCAACGATGCGCAATCCTCTTCGCATACCCCAGGCGTTACCTCGAACACATGGTTCAACCGCTCGTCGGCATTCACCTGATACAGCGAACCTAACGCACCTGCCTTCGGATCAAATGCACCAAACACACAACGATCGATGCGCGCCTGGTGCATAAGCCCCGCGCACATGATGCATGGCTCAAGCGTAACGTACACCGTACACCCCGACAGACGCCAAACGCCTAATTTGTTTGAGGCTTGTTTCATTGCAAGGAATTCCGCATGGCCGGCAGGGTCGGCGTCCGTCTCGCGGCGATTATATGCAGCGGCAATTACCTCTCCGTCGTGCACCACCACTGCGCCGATGGGCACTTCGTCAAGCAGTTCCGCCTTGCGCGCTTCAGCAATTGCCAGACGCATGAATTCAATATCTTGCGTATCTGAAGAAATGAGCTCCATACCTCACCACCAAGTTATGCTATCCTAATCCCTACCGATTCGGAGGAATGGCAGAGTGGTTGAATGCGGCGGTCTTGAAAACCGTTGTGCCGCAAGGCACCGTGGGTTCAAATCCTACTTCCTCCGCCAGAATTTCCAAGCCCGTTCATTGAACGGGCTTTTTCATTCTATGCACCGCGAAACCAGCGGCAGCTAGCCTTTTGCGTCATCTTGCGCACTTGCAGGGCAACGGGCATTTCACGACCCCCTGTCTGACCCCGCAACGCAATTGACTAATCAGCGAAAAAGGTTTCCATCGCAAAGTCGACGGGCATTTCACGACCCAGCCAAAGACGCTCGGCAATTGCCGCCTGCTGCACAAAGGGGCCAGCGCCGTCAACGGTTTTACAGCCGCAGGAACGCGCCAGCTGTATGAGTTCGGTGTTGCGGGGGTTGTACACCAGATCCGCCACGATAAGCTCGGGTCGCAACATATCCGCCGTCAGAAGACAGCCGGGATCATCGGGATACCCCACGGTGGTTGTATTTACCACCAGGGCTGATTCGGCAAGCGATGCCCTTAGCTGATCTTCGTCGGAAAGAGCATAAAGAGAAATCTCACAGGGAGAATACCCGTGTAATCGATCGATCAGCTCATATCCCCTTTGCAGATACGACTCCTGCCTATTGAACACATCGATCTGCGCCACTCCATCGAGCGCCGTCTGAACAGCAACGGCGGAAGCTGCGCCACCAGCGCCCAACACGGTTATCTTCTTTCCGCGCACATTGATGCCATTCAGTACCAAATTGCGCATAAAAGCGGCACCGTCGGCGTTGTCACCCAAAGAACGGCCATTCTGAATTACCACAGTGCTTACCGCGCCCATAATTTCTGCCGTCCGAGATATTTCATGAAGATAAGGGACGATGGCATTCTTATACGGTGCCGTTACGTTATAGCCCAAAAAGCCAAGCGCCTCCATGCCACGCACAGCCGATTCCAAGTTCTCTGGTTTCACATTGAAGGGAACAAAGGCGTAATCGTAGCCCATCCTCTCAAACACAGCATTGTGGATAGCCGGCGAGCCAGAATACGTTACGGGTGAGCCAATAAGACCCACCAGCCTTGTAGAGCCGGAAATACGAGTTACCGCGTCCATACAACCCTTCCCATCACGCGAGCCATGCTCGCAAACGCCCATTCATTGGACGAATTACGCTGAAAACAACTCTACCGCAAGCCCAGTCGCGTGAAAAGAAACGGCATTTCCCACCGTGGGTACGCAACAGGCTAACCTTCCATTTGCTCAGCCACTAGCAGCCATTCCTCTTCCAGCGCTTCAATGCGCTGCTCAAGCTCGTGAATACCCGCCTGCGCTTCACCTAATGCCTGATAGTCATAAGGATCAACCTTCAGCAGATCCTCCTTGGCCTGGGCGAGCTTCTTTTCCTGAGTCTTCATCTTGTTCTCGATGGAGCGTGCCTGCTTTTTAAGCTCTCGAACCTCAGCGGCAGAAAGCCCCGATTGGGCCTGAGGCTGGACAGCACTACCCTGCTTTGACGCACTTGTCGTCTTGTTCGATTGGACCCTGCGGTCTTCTTCAAGCAATTCAAGGTACTCGTCCACGCCACGAGGACAATGCGTGAGTTTACCGTCGATAAGCGCGAACTGATCGTCGGTTACGCGTTCCATCAGGTAGCGATCGTGGCTTACCACGATCAACGTGCCCGGCCAGGTATCGAGCAGATTTTCCATGGCCACAGTCATATCGGTGTCAAGATCATTGCTGGGCTCGTCCAGGATAAGCACGTTCGGCGAATCAAGCAGAATCAGCATCAACTGCAAACGGCGCTTCTGACCACCGGAAAGCGTTTCGACCGGCATATTCAAATGGGCATTGGTGAATCCCAACTGCTCAAGCAACTGAGCAGGGGAAACTTCCTTGCCGTCTATCATGTAACGAGCGTTGTATCGAGAAAGAACCTCGCGAACGCGATCGCCCTTCAGCTTTTCCAGCTCTTCGAGCTTCTGGGAAAGGAAAGCGAATTTCACGGTCTTGCCAATTTTCACGCGACCCGTTTGAGGGCGGAGCTTGCCCTGAACGATATCGAGCAACGTCGATTTGCCAGCACCGTTCGCACCCAAAAGGCCATAGCGGTCACCAGGACCGATCATCCAGGTAACATCATCGAGAACCTTGTTCTGCCCGTAGGAGAACGAGACGTCGATCACGTCAACGCACTTCTTTCCCAATCGAGAAATAGCGGCACGCTTAAGTTCTGTGGTGTTACGAAGCGGAGGCTCTTCCGCAATAAGGGCACGTGCCGTTTCAACATGAAAACGTGGCTTGCTAGAGCGCGCCCGAGCGCCACGGGAAAGAAATGCCAATTCACGGCGAATAAGGTTCTGTCTTTTCTGTTCCGCCACCTCGGCCTGGCGCTGACGCTCCACCCGTTGGAGAATATAAGCGGAATAGCCACCCTCAAATGGTTCGGCAATGCCATCGTGCACTTCCCACATGCGAAGGCACACCTCGTCGAGGAACCAGCGGTCGTGCGTTACTACCACCAAGGCACCAGCGCCTCGTGAAAAGCGCTTCTTAAGGTGCTTTGCCAACCAGTTGATGGCAACCACATCAAGATGGTTGGTGGGCTCGTCAAGCAGCAACACGTCGGCATCGGCAATCAGCACACGGGCAAGATCAACGCGGCGGCGCTGGCCGCCGGAAAGCGTGCCAACTTCAGCATTCCAGTCCAAGTCGCCAATCATGCCGTCGATGATGTCGCGAATGCGAGCATCGGATGCCCATTCGTATTCGGGTGTATCGCCCACCACATTCCATCCAATGGACTTTGCGTCGTCTAACTCATCTGCCTGGCGAAGAGAGGCAAAGCGAACACCACCTGTTCGCAGCACGCGGCCATCATCGGGTTCAACCGTTCCGTCGAATAAACCTAAAAGCGACGATTTGCCGTCACCGTTACGACCAACCACACCCACGCAATCGCCATCGTCAACGCCAAGGGAAAGCGATTCAAAGATCACCTTCGTGGGATATTCCAAATGCACATTTTCACAGCCAAACAGAAAGGCCATTGCCTGTTGCTCCTTTGTTCGCGCCTCACCTTTTTCGGAAAGCCATCATATGAGTATATCTGCATTTCCGCTTCATCCGCCGTCCTCAGGCCAGCATTAGCACATATCTTCAAGAGCACAGCACGATTCGCTTCGCAACTTCCTCGAGGCGCCATTGACACCGCGATTCACCGCAAAAACCGTGCATCCTCCGTACCGTAAATTTTCCGGCTCATGATTTTGCTATAGTCTCAATTATGGATTTAAAGAAAGAAAAGATCGGCATTGTTCTCATAAATACGGGCTCCCCCGACTCCCCTGATCCGCAGGACATTCGCCCGTACCTGATCGAATTTCTTTCCGACCGAAACATCATCAAGGTTCCGCCAGCTATCTGGCAACCCATCTTGCGTCTCTTCATTGCCCGAACCAGGCCGAAGAAAACAGCTCCGCGCTACCAGCAGATATGGACCCCCAATGGTTCGCCGCTTGCAGTTGAATCACGCGCTCAGTGCGATGCATTAAACAAGCGCCTTGCCAAAGCGGGCATCAACGCTCTGTGCGAAGTTGGCATGCGCTATGGCAACCCTTCAATAAACCATGCTCTGCAAAGGCTCGAAGCGGCTGGATGCAGCAAAATTGTTGCACTGCCTCTGTTTCCTCAAACCGCCTTCAGCACCGTTAAAACTTGCAAGGAAGCCATACAGGATCAGGTTGGCAAACATCCCAACCTATCGCTCGAGGCAATTGTCGAAGGCTACAACGACAACCCTTTATACACACAGGCACTCGCTGCATCCATACGCGATGTTTGGGAGTATCGTCCAGGCAGCAAGCTTCTTCTCTCGTTCCACTCTATCCCCCTTGCGGACATCGAAGCGGGTGATACCTATGTGGAGCAGATCGAAGCCAGCGTGAATCAAGCAATGGAGCTGCTTGGAATACCCCAATCCGACTGGGCCATTGCCTACCACTCGCGCTTCGAGGATTCGCGTGCGTGGGTTACGCCCCATCCCAAAACCCAACTGGCCCAATGGGCTGCCGAGGGAGTTTCGCGGATAGCCCTTGTAACGCCTGGCTTTGCTTCCGACTGCTTGGAATCGCTCTATGACATTAAGTCGGTAGCGTGCGATTTCTTCTGCACTCTGTGCAGCCAAAACGACATTACTGCAGACGTTACCTATATTCCCTGTTTGAACCACCGCGAAGATCACATTGACCTGCTATTCAATGTTGTGAAAAAAGCAATAGAATCGATTGATACGGCGGAAAAGCCAACGAACCTGGCTTAACGCCGAGCGAGACCATTAGATAAACCGGCCCGCGTAATCGAATGCCCCCATAAGCCAAAACCTCGCCATAAACAAAAATAGGCTGGATGTGCTTTTGCACATCCAGCCTATTTGAAAGTAACCGCTAGCCCCATTTGGGGCCTTACGACACAAAGGGAAGACCCGCTCCCAGAGCGAGCCTTCTGTCCTTATTTATTTGATTACCAATACGGGCATCGGTGCTTCACGCAGAACAGCGTAGGAAACCGAACCGAGAACACCGCGAATTGCACCAAGACCACGAGAGCCCATTACGATAAGGTCGGCGTTAACCTTTTCAGCATAGCCGAGAATGTCAGCGGCCGGCGTATAGCCAGGAATTACCTCGATGGTTGCCTTATCGCCCAAGGAATCGAGCGAATCGCCAATGCCTTCCTTAACCTTTTCGGTTTCTTCATCAATGGTCTTGTTGTAAAGGGCCATGATGTCTTCAACGGAAAGCAGGTACTGCTGAGGATCGAACGAGGCACTGTTGAAGTTCGCGGGAAGCTGAGCGTTGGGATGCGTGGTTACAAATACCACATGAAGCTTTGCGGCTTCTTCGCCGCCAACGATTTCAGCAGCCTTCTTCACGGCAGCAAGAGCCTGGTCGGATCCATCATATGCAACGACAACGTTTTCGAAAACCATCGTTACCCCTCCTTGAAGTGTTGCAGCAAGCCCCTCGCACGCCTACGGTGCATGCCTGCTTCTGATGGTTCAAGGATAACACGTTCACATGTTCTCGAACAGTATTCAATAGAACTAAATAGCCAGTTCAAAGCAAATGAATTGCAATAATTAATAATCATTTACGATTCCATAAGCTATACGTTTGGCTATTTTGAACACCCCAACGACAACACCCGACATCCTCCACGCACAAAAAGGCCTCCCGCTTCTTTCGGCATGAAACGGGAGGCCTTTCATGGGCTTTCATCGCACGGTTTTGGAAGCACACACCGCAGAACAGGACACCGAAGCGTGTGCCGAAAACGCCAGACAAAGACGGTTACTTCAAAAAGCAGCCCTTTGACTCCAGAGGCTCGATGTTAAGCTTCATGTTTGGATCTACGGTAATAGAAAGCAAATAGGTTTTGATGGCTTCATCAACTTCGTATTCAATGTCGATATCGCCATCAAACACGCACCAGTAGAACAGCAAGCCCGTCGACGCGGCGGCAATGCGAAGCATGGCTTCGTCAAGATCGATATCGTCACGCACAATACCCAACTCGATAGCTTCTGCAAGATAATTGCGAACCGAAACAATGATGAAATCGTCTTCAGCATCGCGATGCATGAAGTCGAAGAAAGGATTGTGATTGGAAGCATACAGGCCGGAAACGAATTCAAGACCCATATCCTTGCAGTACTCAACATAAGCACGATACAAAAGAAGGACGCGCTCAACTGGGCCATATTCGTCACTGCCCTCAAGAGCCTTTTCGCGATAAGGTGCGAAAGCGTACTTCAAGTAATAGGAGATAAGATCCTCCTTGCCGCTGAACAGGTTGTAGAAACTACCTGTTGAAAGCCCGGCCTCATCGCAAATGTTGCGAACGGTAAGCTGCTTCATGCCATCGCGGTTCACGAGCTTGATAGCGGCTTTCAAAAGCTTTTCGCGCGTCACCTGAGCCCTTGTTTCATGAACAGACACATACTGGTTCCGCCTTATCATGAGCAATCCCCTTCCAGTTTTCCGCAGTCTTCCACACCATACACGATTACGTTATATTGCACGAATCGCTCCAACAAATGAACATGTTCTAACAAGGTTATACCATGCGATGAGAATCCAATCGTCGCAAACACGATACCTTCTGCAAACCTGCCACCAGTAAAAGCAAACGGGGGCACAAGGCCCCCGTATTCATTTTGCTATGCGCGGCTCACACGTGCGCCTTGCGGTGTATCTTCAACCACAAAGCCCAGATCGCCCAACCGATCGCGTACCGCATCGGCAAGGGCGAAGTTCTTTTCCTTGCGGGCTTCAGCGCGACGCGCCAGCAGCGTTTCGATGGCCCCCTCGGCGTCGCATCCCGTAAATCCAGCAAGCTCAACAGCCAAGGCCACAACTTCGTTCGAGGAATCGCACTCCTTGTCTTCGCAAGCATTGAGATCGACACCGAGAACGCTAAACAGGTCGCACACCGCATCGGCGCCGGCAAGCACTGTGGCAGCATCCTCGCTGCTCACCGAAGCCTCAGCGAGGATCGTGTTCGCTTCGCGCACAAACGAGCAGATAGAGCCCAAAGCACCCGCCGTATTGAAATCATCGTCCATTGCCTCAATAAACGAATCGCACATATCGTCGATTGCTTTTTGATAAGCAACAAGGTCGACCGTGGTTTCACCTTCGGCGTTGGCGCACAACCATGCGGTGTTCTTAACGAAGTTGGTAAGACGGGAAAGCATTGCCTCCGATTCGCCCAAACGCTCGTCCGAGAAGTCGAGCGGGCTTCGGTAATGCGTTTGCAGCATCAGCATTCGAAGCACACGGGCATCGGTAGTCTTAAGCACATCGCGCAGCAACAGGAAGTTGCCCAGTGACTTGGACATCTTTTCGTGGTTGATCTGGAGCATGCCGCCATGCATCCAGTAGTTGGAGAATGTGCAACCAAAAGCAGCTTCTGACTGAGCACGCTCGTTTTCGTGATGAGGGAACGCCAGGTCTGCGCCACCACCGTGGATATCGAACGGGAGGCCCAGGTACTTCTTCGACATAGCCGAGCACTCGATATGCCAGCCGGGACGGCCTTTGCCCCAAGGAGAATCCCACGAAGGCTCGCCTGGCTTGGCAGCCTTCCACAGGGCGAAATCAAGGGGATCATGCTTGCGATCTTCCAAGCCCTGGCCGTCTGCGCGCAGCTCACGATGGCCCGACTCCATTTCGTCGACATTGCGGCCAGAAAGCTGACCATAGCCCTCATACGAACGAACCGCAAAGTATACGTCGCCTTCAACCTCGTAGGCATGACCGCCTTCGATGAGTTTTTCGACCAGCGCGATCATCTCGTCGATTTCCTCAGTGGCACGAGGGCGAACATCCGGGTCCATTACGCCGGCAGCACGCATGTCGTCGATAAATGCCTGGGCGTATTCCGCAGCAACCTCAGAAGCGCTACGGCCCTCTTCGTTTGCCTTTTTGATGATCTTGTCGTCCACGTCGGTGATGTTCTGCACGAACTTCACCTCGTAGCCACGCCAAATCAGATAACGGCGAATGGTGTCAAACGAAATAAACGTGCGAGCATTTCCGATATGAATGTAGTTGTACACAGTTGGGCCGCATACATACATATTCACCTTGCCGTCGGCAACGGGAACGAAGGGACGCTTTTCACGCGCCTTGGTATCGTAAATCTTGATCATGCAATCTCCTCGAAACAGCATATGCGGCAACCGCCGCACGCGAATTCTACCAGTAGGAAGGGGCCCGCTCTACGGGCTACTTACAGCGGCATACCAACGCCACAGCCTGAGCAGAAATGCCCTCTTCTCGGCCCTCAAAGCCAAGGTGCTCGGTAGTAGTTGCCTTCACTCCCAAGTTTTCTACCGCGACCCCGCAGGCAGTCGCCAGGTTTTCACGCATCATATCGCGATAAGGCGAAAGCTTTGGAGCTTGGGCGGCAATTACGCAATCGATGTCAACGATAGAAAAGCCTTGTTCACGCACAAGATTCGCAACCGCAGCCAACAACTTCAGAGAATCGGCACCCTCATAAGCAGGATCGGTATCGGGGAAAAGCTTGCCGATATCGCCACCTCGAATCGCGCCGAGCAGGGCATCGGCCACCGCATGAGCCAACACATCGGCGTCAGAATGACCCAAAAGCCCCTGATGATGAGGGATTTCTACGCCACCCAAAATCAGTTTGCGATCGGGGGCAAAGGCATGCACATCGTAACCGAGACCCACACGCATGGGCACGGCGGATAAAGCTTGGTTTTGCTCAGTCACTTAGAGTTGCTCCTCTCGGCGGTCTTCAATTGCCGCGCGAATTGCCGCAGAGATAATCAGATAGTCTTCAGGAACGGTGAGTTTGATGTTGTCGCGCTTTCCCTCAACCATGAGCACACGGCCGCCCAAACGTTCAATAAGCGAAGAATCGTCTGTACCCACAAATCCATCGGAGAGGGCCGAAGCATGAGCGCGGCGGTAGATGCCAGCGCGGAAAACCTGAGGGGTTTGAGCGTTCCAGAACACCGAGCGGTCGGGCGTGCCAACCACTACCCCGTTTTCGACAACTTTCAACGTATCGATGGAGGGATGCCCCACCAATGCGCCGTCGCAATCAATATTGCCTTTGAGCGTGCTGATGGTGTGTTCGATGAGCTCTTTGGTGATAAGAGGCCTTGCGCCATCGTGGAGCATAACGAACTCGTATTCCTCGGGCACCAGCTCAAGGCCGGAAAAGGCAGATTCTTGGCGAATCGATCCAGCGGGAGCCATAACAATGGGCGTCACAAAGGGAAACGGATCGATTGCTTTAGAAAGGTATTCGCTCATGCGCTCTTCGGGGCACACGATAACGATAAGGCCCACATCACCTACAGCATCGAACACTTCGGCAGAACGGGTGAGGATGGGCTTGCCGGCAATTTCCACGAGCTGCTTGCCGCCTTCGTGACCAAAACGCTCGCCGCTGCCGCCGGCCAAGATAATCGCAGCAGTTTTGGGGTTCTTATCAACGACACCCTCAAGGCGGGGTTCCGCCTTGAGGGCATCGAAATTGACGTCATCGAACATAGCCATGGCGTGCTCAAGCACGGAAGGGGCAAAAATCGGATCGATGGTCTTTTCAGTCATGATAGCTCCTGTACACCTGGTGCGGATTCAGAGCCGCAGCGCTGGTGCACTTCGGGCTCAGTCGGCTGCCTGGCCTCCTGCAGAAGAGCCGCCACGCGAAGAAATACCCGCGTGACCAAGATCATAGCCGGCAAGAAGCAATTCAGCCTCGGCAGCTATGGTATCACGCTTGCGCGGTGCCGGGATAGAGCCAGTACCCGCATTGAATACGAGCTTGCCATCTTCCACATCGACATCGATAACCGAGCCACTGCTCCAACGTCCCTCAAGAAGCTGCTCGGAAAGCGGATCCTCGATGAGGCGCTGGATAGCACGACGCAATGGACGAGCTCCGAAGGAAAGGTCGGTGCCTTCCTTGGCAACAAAACGGCTCGCTTCGGGCGTCAGGTTGATGGACATGTTCTGCTCGATAAGACGCTCGCGCAAATCGGCAATCATAAGATCGACGATCTTCACGATTTCTTCTTCGGTAAGGCTCTTGAAGACGATGGTCTCATCGATGCGGTTCAGGAATTCAGGGCGGAAAAGCTTCTTTACCTCACCCATCACGCGCTGCTTCATTTCCTTGTCGTCCATGCCACCATTGGCGCTTGAGGTGAAGCCCAAGGGGGTGGTAGCCGTGATTTCGCGCGCACCGACGTTGGAAGTCATGATGATAACCGTGTTGCGGAAATCAACAACGCGACCCTGCGAATCGGTAAGGCGCCCTTCCTCCAAGATCTGAAGCAAGATATTGAACACATCGGGGTGGGCCTTTTCGATTTCATCGAACAGCACAACCGAATACGGACGCTGACGCACTGCCGTGGTAAGCTGACCGCCCTCATCGTAGCCCACATAGCCTGGAGGCGAGCCAACCAGACGCGACACCGAGTGCTTTTCCATGTACTCGGACATATCGAAGGAGATAAGCGCATCTTCGGAATTGAAGAGAAATTCCGCCAAAGCTTTGGAAAGCTCGGTTTTGCCCACGCCCGAAGGACCAAGGAAAATAAACGATCCGCCAGGACGCTTCGGGTCTTTCAGGCCCGAACGTGAACGACGAATAGCCTTCGAAAGAGCCGTAACTGCTTCATCTTGACCGACAACGCGCTCATGGAGCACCTGCTCCATGCGGAGCAGCTTTTCGGTTTCCGCCTCAGTAAGGTTGGAAACGGGCACGCCAGTAGTCATGGAAACCACATCGGCAACGTCTTCTACCGCAACCTCGTTAATCGTGTTGCTGTTCTTTTCTTCCCACGCCTTGCGCGCCTCATCGCGCTTGGCGACAAGCTCTACTTCCTTTTCGTGCAGGATATCTGCGCGCTTGAAGTCCTGCTTGGCGATGGCATCATCCTTCTGAGTGCGGACGTTGCGCAGTTCATCGGCGATCTTCTGCACCTCTTCGGGTAGGACCATGTTGCGGATGCGCATGCGAGCGCCAGCCTCGTCCAAAACGTCAATGGCCTTATCGGGAAGGAAACGATCCTGGATGTAGCGATCGGAAAGGCTTACTGCGGCGCGCAGTGCGTCATCGGTGAAATGCACGTGATGATGCGCCTCGTAGCGATCGCGCAAGCCTTCGAGGATGCGCACTGCCTGCTCTTCGCTTGGCTCCTTCACCATTACCGTCTGGAAGCGACGCTCGAAAGCGGAATCCTTTTCCAAGTGTTTGCGGTATTCGTCGAGCGTGGTAGCGCCGATAATCTGAATTTCGCCACGCGACAGGGGCGGCTTCAAAATGGCAGCCGCATCGATGGAGCCTTCAGCGGCGCCAGCGCCGATAAGGGTATGCAACTCGTCGATGAACAGGATGATGTCGCCCGCCTGCTCAACTTCCTTAATGCACTTCTTCAAACGCTCTTCGAATTCACCACGGTACTTGGAGCCTGCCACCAGGGCAGATACGTCAAGCGTGACGATACGCATATTGCGAATGATATCGGGTACCTGGTCGGCAACGATAAGCTGAGCCAAGCCTTCGGCAATAGCGGTTTTGCCCACGCCGGGCTCACCGATAAGGAGCGGGTTGTTCTTTTGGCGACGCGAGAGGATCTGCATCACGCGCTCGATTTCGCCAGCTCGTCCGATTACGGGATCGAGTTTGCCGTCCTTGGCCTTTTTGGTGAGGTCGACGCCGAATTCCTTCAGCATGCTGTCGGAAGCGCCCGCGTTGGGATCGAAATTGGTAGCGCCCGCGAACACCGCAGACTGACCCACCATATCGTTTAAGGAAGAGCGAATGGCATCACCTTCCACTCCGAGCTTGCGCAATACGTCAATCGCTGTGCCTTCGCCTTCACGGACAATGCCCAGCAGCAGATGCTCGGTAGAGATATAGCTTTTGCCCATCTGCATGGCTTCACGCAGTGAGTTTTCCAATACGCACTTTACGCGCGGGGTAAAGCTCAAATGACCCGAAACGTCAGCTGACGCATCGCCTTTAATGAGTTGCTGCACGCAGGTAAGGGTGGCTTCGTACGTAACGCCCAGATGGTCAAGCGCCTGGGCGGCTAAGCCTTCTTTTTCCTTCAGCAAAGCCAAAAGGACGTGCTCAGTGCCCACATAAGGCTGGTGCAGCGCACGAGCCTCTTCCTGGGCAAGCACCAGTACCTTTCTGGCCTTGTCGGTAAACTTGTCGAAGGACATGTAAGCCTCGATTCTCTCGGCAAGTAAGTTTAATTCGGAATAATGCTAGCACTCAAAAACAGCGAGTGCTAACCCGTTAACAATCTGTAGCCAGAACAAACTCGTAGACAGAATGTTTTCTAGGTTAAACGAAAAGGCGCTCCTAAAGAGCGCCTTTAACAACTCCCATTTTCGGACGAAACAGCGAGGGCAAGCCCGGTGCTTCAGGTAGGCCTAAAAGAGGAGGAACGCGTACTACGTTACGCGGACGACAAATGAAGGCCTAGATGAAGTGCCCGGCTTGGCCGCAGCGTCATCGCGTCTCATGCGAGGGTTACGCTGTTCGTAGAACAGCGTAACTACTTAGCCTCAGGACGCATGTGGGGGAACAGCAGCACGTCGCGAATGCTCGGCTGGTTCGTAAGGAGCATAACTACACGGTCAATGCCGATACCGATGCCGCCCGCAGGAGGCATGCCGTACTCAAGAGCACGGATGTAGTCGGTGTCATACTCCATGGCCTCGTCATCGCCAGAAGCCTTTTCCTCCATCTGCTTCTGGAAGCGCTCTGCCTGGTCAACTGGGTCATTTAGCTCGCTAAAGGCATTGGCGTACTCATGGCCTGCAATAACAAGCTCAAAACGATCGGTCAGACGAGGGTCGTCCTCGAAGCGCTTGGCTAGTGGGCTTACCTCAACCGGGTAATCCACAACAAAGGTGGGGTTCACGATGGTAGGCTCACCGATTTCGTCGTACAGCTCGGCAATAAGCTTGCCGGCAGTCCACTCGGGCTTCACCTCGATGCCGTTCTTCTTGGCAACCTCGGCCAGATGGCTAACAGGCGTGTCAAGCGTAACCTCTTCGCCGAGTGCTTTGGAAACGATTTCCGTCATGGGAATGGAAGGCCATTCGCCCGAAATGTCGATGGTCTGACCCTGGTACTCAAGCTGTTCGGAGTCGTTCACTGCAGCGTTGGCTGCCTTGATAACACCCTGAGCAAGCTTCTTCATGCCCTGCAGGTCGTTGAAAGCGCAGTAGGCTTCCATGGTAGTGAACTCAGGGTTGTGAGTGGGATCCATACCTTCGTTGCGGAAGATACGACCGATTTCGAACACGCGCTCGAAACCGCCAACCAGCAAACGCTTCAAGTGAAGCTCGGTGGCAATACGCAGATAGTTTTCCTGATTCAGCGCATTGAAGTGTGTAATGAATGGCTTAGCGGTTGCGCCGCCCTGCACGGTTTGCAGGATGGGCGTTTCCACCTCGTAATAGCCGTCCGCCTCCATATAGCGGCGGAAAGCCGAGAGGATCTTCGAGCGCTTCTGGAAGGTATCGCGCACTTCATCGTTAACGATAAGGTCGACATAGCGCTGGCGGTAACGGGTTTCTTTGTCGTTCAGGCCATGAAACTTTTCAGGCAGCGGACGCAACGCCTTGGAGAGCAACTGGAACGAATCAACAGCAACAGAGAGCTGGCCGCGACGCGTGCGCATCATAAGACCATGCGCGCCAATCCAGTCGCCCAGATCGAGGTCTTTCATCTCGGCAAAGACATCTTCGCCCAAGGCGTTGATGCGGCAGAAGAGCTGAATGCGACCGGTGGCATCCTGAAGCTCGAAGAAGATGATTTTGCCCTGAACACGCTTGGCCATAACACGGCCCGCAATGGAAACAGCATCTTCGGTGTTTTCGCCATCGGCCAGCTCGGCGTACTTTTCATCCAAGTCGACAATGTGATGGGAGTACTCGAATGCAGCGTGACCATAAGGGTTCTTGCCCTCTGCCAATAGAGCCTCGCGCTTGGCGCGGCGCACCTCAATCGGATCGTCTTCGATTACTTGCTCGTTGTTTTCTTCTGCCATGTGAATTCCTTAAAGCTTGCTTAGCGCTCGATTGCCTGAATGGTCATCTTGATAACGCGGCCGGTGGGGCCCTGAGCCTCTACGGCTTCGCCCTGCTTATGACCCAAAAGGGCAGCGCCTACGGGAGATTCGTTGGAAATCTTGCCCTCGGCGGAGTTTGCCTCTGCGCCGCCAACAATGGTGAATACGCGCTCGCGGCCACCCATATCTACCGTTACGCGGCTGCCGATGTTAACGCGACCAGATTCGGTGGGAGCCTCCACGATGGTTGCCTCGCCGAGGATACGAGTGATCTCTGCGATGCGGACCTCGTTTGCAGCCTGCTCATTCTTTGCGTCGTCGTACTCAGAGTTCTCGGAAATATCGCCGAATTCGCGAGCAACGCGGATACGGTCGCCGATCTCTGCGCGCTTTTCGGTTTCCAAGAAATGGAGCTCCTGCTCCAGCTTTTCCTTGCCTTCCTGAGTAAGAACGTAGTTGTTTTCCATGGTTTACACCCCTCGGCCATGCATATGCTGGCCAGTCTTCCTTTCCTATACTCGCGAAAAGGGCGCGCCTCCATAAGAAGCGTGCCCTTTGCATACCAGTGATGAAGCGAAGCGGTTAGCTCTATGCTTCTTCTTTTTTAGCCTCTTCGGCAGCCTCTGCCTTCTTGCCAGGCGCGGGCTTGTCGATAACCTCAACTTCGATTTCTTCCTTGGCGTCTGCCGCCTTAGGAGCGGGCTCTTCAGCCTCTTCAACCTTCTTGCCGCCGCCTAGGCCTTCGCGCAGATTCTTAACTGCCTTGCCGATTGCGGTACCAAGCTTGGGAAGGTTCTTGGGTCCGAAAAGAACGAGAATTACAACGAGGATGATGACGATCTCAAGGGGACCGAAAGGTCCAATCTTCATGAAGCACCTCCGTGGTGGTGAGTTGGCGCCCCGTGAGAGCCCCAACTTCTTACTGCGAGTACATATAAAAGCACTCTAACAAAAAAGAACGGTACCCTTTTCAGGATACCCCTCAGTGGTTGTAATGGTCGGGATGACAGGATTCGAACCTGCGACCTCTGCGTCCCGAACGCAGCGCTCTACCAAGCTGAGCCACATCCCGCTGTTGTGATTAGCGGGTGCTATAGTACCACACTTCCTGCAAAAGAAAAGAGGGCATGCAAATGCCCTCCATAAATACGAATACCAGTTCGTCACCTATCCAAAGCGGTGCCTACCTGCAAACACTTCACCCGCTTGGCAGAACGCCGTTTAATAGCGGACGTACCACATGCCGGAGTGAACAGCACTGATCTTAACCACGTCGCCCGTTCGTGGCGCGTGGATCATCTGACCATTGCCAATATAAACACCCGTATGGTGGCTGTTTAGGCAGAAGTCACCAGGCTGAGGATTGGTGACATGCTTCCAGCTTGCCATAGTGTAGGTAGTACACCAATGATTACCCATTTTGCCAGTGATGCAGTATCCAACCAGGCCAGAGCAGTCAAAGGAGTTCGGGCCGGCTGCACCCCATACATAAGGTTTACCAAGCTGGGCATAGGCTCGATCAACTACCGTGTTACCTGTTACGGTTTGGACGGCACTGTTGTCTACCGTACCGCCCCCATTGTTCTTCGATGCTGCGGCAGCGGCAGCTGCTTCACGGGCGGCAGCTTCCTGACGAGCCTTTTCGGCAGCCTCTTCTTCCTTGCGCATCAATTCCTGCGCTTCGGCAGAAAGGCTGTCGTAGGTCTGCTGCATCTGAGCGGTGGTTGCCTCAGCTTCGTCCTTTACGGATTTGGCTTCTGCAGCCTTGTTGGCGGCAACCTCAGCCTGCTCTTCGGCTTCCTGCTTGGCGTTTTCCAGTTCTTCGCGTGCGTTCTTGGTTTCAGTTACCAATTCGGCATCGTTTTCGTTAAGCCGCTCAAGCGTATTCCATGTGGTGGCAAACTGCTCAAATGAAGAAGCGCCCAGGATTACGTCGAGGAACCCGGTATTGCCCGAGCGATACATATCGCGAGCGCGGGTACCGAGCTTTTCCTGGTAGCCTTCAATTTCCCTGGTTTTCTGGTCTACCTTTTCCTGAGCTTCCTCCACCTTTTTTTCGGCGGCCTTCTGCTCGTCGATAGCCGTGTAGTAGTTATTCGAAGCCTCATCGAGCTTTTGCTGCATCTCGTTGAGTTTATTGAGCGCCTGCTGCGCTTCAGCCTGTTTTTCGGCGGCAGTAGGTTCTGCCAAAGCAACCGTAGTAGGCACGGCAAGACCCGCAACAAGAACCACGGCCATTGCAGCCGAAGCAAGTGCTCGCTTATGTTTTGCGATAGAAATACCCATCGTGAGTTTCCCCCTGGTGGTGTTGTGGTGCGATTAAGCGATAGCTGGATCAGTTTAACAAGCAAACGGTTTGCGCCGCAACGCCACCGTGCCGTATTCAAAGTTTCAATGCGCAATATTCACAAATAGCACCAGGTCAAAGCCGTATGTGCATTTTACGCTTGAATTATGAACGCTCAAATTTCGCCTGTATAAACAAGAAAACCCGCCGAAGCGGGTTTTCGAAGAATCATATGATAGCGATTCGCTAGTAGCGAACGTAAATCATGCCACTGTGCACGGAGCTTACCTTGACCACGTCACCCGTCCGAGGAGCATGGATCATCTGACCGCCGCCGATGTAAATACCGCAGTGATGGCTGTTTACGCAAATATCACCAGGCTGAGGGCTGGAAACACGCGTCCAACCCATGAAGGTACCCGTGGTACCCAAGCGGCTGTAGCTGCCGGTGAGGCAGTAGCTTACCAAACCAGAGCAGTCGAATGAGTTCGGGCCAACTGCGGCCCACTGGTAGGGCTTACCCAGCTGGGAGTAAGCGCGGTTTACCACGCTATTGCCCGAAACGGACTGGGGCTTGCTGTTGTTGGTTGCCGAGCTTGAAGCATTGTTCTTGTTGGAGTTGGAGCTGCTGCTCGAATTGTTAGAGGTTGTGTTGTTGCGATTGTTGTTCGTGATGGTGGTTGCAGCATCGTTACCTGCCGTGCCATTCTGCTCGGCAGCTGCTGCGGCAGCCTGCTGCTGAGCTTCCTGGGCAGCACGCTCCTGGCTAATAAGCTCCTGAGCCTCAGCGGAAAGGCTGTTATAGGTCTGCTGCATCTCAGATGCCTTCTGGTCTGCTGCCTCAGCAACAGACTTGGCTTCCTCTGCCTTATCGGATGCTACCTTGGCCTGCTCTTCAGCTTCCTGCTTTGCAGCCTGAAGATCTTCGCGAGCGGTCTTGGTTTCGGAAACCAGTTCAGCATCATTGCCATTCAGTGTTTCCAACATATTCCAGGTAGTGGCGAACTGTTCAAAAGAGGATGCACCCAAGATAACGTCCAAGAAATTGGTGTCACCCGAACGGTACATATCGCGAGCACGATCGGAAAGACGCTGCTGATCCTTTTCGATCTGAGCGGTTTTCTCTTCGATCTGCTTCTGAGCTTCGTCTACACGATTCTGGGCATCGATCTGCTCCTGATGAGCAGCTTCATAATTAGCAGAAGCCTGATCAAGCTCGCTCTGATACTGATTGAGCTTTTGCAGGGCAGCCTGAGCCTCTGCCTGCTTATCGTCGGAAGGCGCAGCGAACGCACTGGCTGCAGGGACGGAAAGTCCAACGGCCAAAATGGCAGCAAAAGCAGCATTCAAAGCCACCTTAGACTTGGAAGCGCATGTCTGTTTTGTCATATGAAAGGGCCTCCTAGCACTTTCGCGTTGACCTTGCACATATTCGAGACGTATCTCTAGTGCAAGAATTCAGCTTTTGCAATGGTAACAAACCCGCATCGAACAACGCAAAGATATGTGAAGGTGCGCTTCATAACGCCAGCTCAAAGGAATATGACTATTCATTCTCGTCTTGAATGAGCTCTCGCTTATAACGCCTCTCAGCCTCGTGCGCGGCGTGCGACTGCCTGTTGTTGACGGAGGGAAGCTCCATTTCGAAACGCTGACCTCGACGCGTGGCGGCTTTCGCCTGGAAGAACAAGAACGTGAAACCCAAAACGCCCGCCACCAACGATGCCGCCAAAATGGCCACCTTGGCAACCATTACGTACGCAGCGTCGGCAAAAGCCAAGTTGGCCACAAAGATGGACATGGTAAAGCCCACGCCGCCCAAAAGCGCCGCACCAAGCATATGGGACCAATTCACGTTTTCGGGCAAAGTAGATAGTTTCGTTTTCACGATAATGAAGCTCATAAGCATGATGCCCGCAGGCTTGCCTATTACCAATCCAAAGAACACACCCAAAAAGATAGGGCTCAAAAGAATATCGCCCGCAGGCACTTGCATGAATGCCACATCGGCATTGGTGAGGGCGAACAAGGGAAGAATCGCAAAGTACACCCATGGGTACAGCCTGCGCTCCAAGCGCGTTGCAGGAGGGACCACCTGACGGGAAACGCGCGCCAAGCGCGTTACGCTAGCCAAGTAGTCGGTCTGACCGATTACCGGTTCGTCGGGGACATAGCTTTCCTCCGCTTCCTTCACACGCTGCCCCGACCAGCTTGCGAAACTCTTCAACCTCACATGCGAACGGGAAGGAATAGCAAAGGCCAGTAGCACGCCGGCAATGGTCGAGTGAACCCCCGACATAAATATGCAGTACCACAGAACTGCGCCCACCAACAAATAAGGCACTAATGAATACACATGGGTGCGGTTCAGCGCAACAAGCACAACCATGACCACCGCTGCAGCCGCCAACCACATCATTGAAGGGCTGTGCCCGTAGAAGACGGCAATGACCAAGATGGCTACAATGTCATCGGCTACCGCAAGAGTACTGAGGAACACACGCAAGCCGGCAGGAACGCGCGATCCCAACAACGCTAAAATACCAAGCGCGAAAGCAATGTCGGTTGCAGTGGGCACGCCCCAACCCATAACCGTTTCGGGGTTGCTTGCATTGAACAGCAGGTAGATGCCTACAGGCATGAGCACGCCGCCAATAGCAGCAGCAACAGGCAGAATAGCCTGGCGAACATCGGTAAGTTCGCCCACCGTCATTTCGTACTTGATTTCCAGTCCAACCAACAAGAAGAAAATGGCCATAAGCACATCATTGATGATGTGGGCCAACGACATCTCTGCGTGCTCTGCGCCAAACCCAAAGGATACTTCGGTGTGCCAGAACTCGATAAACCCTTCGTGCGCTGCCGTATTCGCCACCACCAGTGCAACAATAGCGCCAAGGAGCATGACGCCCGCCGCCTTGGTGGTTGAATGGGTGAGCTCCAGCACCTTATGGTAGCGACGCTGATGGGAAGACACCTCGTTAATGAAGATGCCGGTTTCCTTATGCGGTTTGTGGGCCATGGGGTATTCCTCCGCTTCTCTTCAGCGTTCCACAATAACAGAGCAAATCATTCAAAATGCCTTACCAATAGCAACGTTTATACAACGTTTTAGAACAAGTTCATTTTTATTGATGAAATCAGAAAGAAGTGCGCTAGACTAATAAGCGAAGACGGTTGACGAGGGGAAATACGAAACCGCCTCCCATTACAGAAGGTGCTGCAAAGGTGCATCCAACACGCATTCCGCACAGCATGAATTGTCGTTTTCGACATTCCAGTTTCATGAGGGGCCCCTCGAAAAACCGCGAAGTTCGTTTCAGTTTGAGAGGTGAAATCATGGAAATCACCATCACCGGCCGCAGGATGCCCATCACGGATCCCATCCGCGCTTATGCCGAAGAAAAAATCGGCAACTCCATGAAGGTCATGGACATCAACCCCCTTACTGCCGAGGTTGTACTGCAGGTCGAAAAGAATCCTGCTAACCCCACCCCCGCTAAGTGCGAGGTTACCATGCGCGCACGCGGCCACATCATCCGCGTAGAAGAAACCGACGAGAACATGTACGCCGCAATTGACGTTGCCGCTGCTAAAGTTCTGCGCCAGCTCCGCAAATACAAGACCCGCATCATCGACAAGAAGATCGCAGACGCTCCCGCCAAGGCTGGCGCCAAGCTCGACATCGATGGTCTGATGCAGGAGCTTTCCGCTGATGACGAAGTAGTACGCGTGAAGGAACTGGTCCTCGAGCCCCTCACCGAAGAAGAGGCCCTGGTTCAGATCGACCTGCTTGGTCATGACTTCTTCGCCTACATCGATCGCGACACCAATGCTGTAAACATCCTGTATCGCCGTGACAATGGCGGCTACGGTCTGCTGAAGGCAACCGAGGAATAGGCAATCATTCCGCAACCTAGAAAGGGCTCGCATAAGCGGGCCCTTTCTTTTTAGTAGAACGATATCCCACAAGCCAATAAGGCATATGGAAGTTGTCCTACATATCTCTAATTCGACCCCGCGTACAACTTGGCCTCTCTTACATAGCGAGGCGTGTAATAGTCAATACGGTTCTTCACTTCTTCAGCACTAAGGGCTTTCTTCACCTTCGCAGGGACACCGGCAACCAGCGAATAAGGCGGCACTACAGCCCCTTCAAGCACCAAAGCTCCCGCAGCAACTACCGAACCCTCGCCAATTACGGCGCCATTGAGAATGGTAGACCCCATGCCTATCAGCACGCCATCTTCCACGGTGCAGCCATGCACTATCGCGCCGTGCCCCACTGTAACGTCACTGCCGATAGTTACGGGAAAACCGCTATCGATATGCACGACAACGTTATCCTGCACGTTAGTCCGATCGCCGATGCGCAGCGGCTCGCACTCAGCACGCAACACCGCACCGAACCAGATAGAGGAATCCTCCCCTACCTTCACATCACCGCAAACCGTGGCGTTATCAGCCACAAACGCAGCACTGGAAACATCTGGCGTATGACCTTCAATGGAAACTATCATGCTTATCCCCTTTCAAAGCCAGCATACTGTGCATACCAAAACTACGCGCTAATACCGCGCACTAAACAAAAGAGCCCCTGCAGAAACAAGGGCTCTGTAATACTTAATCGGCTGCGCCTTCCTGGAAACGCGCGAGGAATGCCTTGGTGCGGTTATGCTGTGGGTTGTTGATAACCTGCTGAGCCGGGCCTTCCTCGACGATAACGCCGCCATCCATAAACGCAACGCGATCGGCAACGTCACGAGCAAACGCCATTTCATGCGTCACGATAACCATGGTCATGTGCTCGTCGGCAAGCTCACGAATAACGCGCAGGACCTCTTGCGTAAGCTCTGGGTCGAGCGCAGACGTGGGTTCATCGAAGAACAGCACATCGGGGTCAAGCGCCAAAGCACGGGCAATGGCAACGCGCTGCTGCTGGCCACCGGAAAGCTCGCAGGGAACCATATCCTCTTTATCGGCCAGCCCCATCTTAGCAAGCAGCTCGCGTCCGCGTGCAAGCGCTTCTTCCTTTGGGCGCTTCTGCACGCTAATCAGGGCATCGGTCACGTTCTGCAGCACCGTGAAATGCGGGAACAGATTGAAATTCTGGAAAACCAGGCCGTAGCGTTCCTTAGCCTGAGCAAGCACATCTTTGCCGCCATACACCGCTTTGCCCGTGGAGTCAGCTTCAGCAACTTTCACATCACCATATGCAAGCGAACCAGCATCCAGCGTTTCGAGCAGCGTCATGCAACGCAAAAGCGTGGACTTGCCGCCGCCCGAAGGACCAATAATAGACAGCACATCGCCCTGGTTCACCGTAAGCGAAATATCTTTTAGAACCTCATTGCTGCCAAACGCCTTGCGCGCATGGCCTAGGTTCACAACCGGCATATTTTCCATAGAGGAAACCCCTTTTCCCATATTCTTCAAGCCAACACGCTAGTCGTGGTAGTAGGCAAGCTTCTTTTCCACGCGCCCCAAAATGAATTCGATGAAGAGGCAGAACACCCAGTAGATAAGCGCCGCAATGGCATAGGGGATCATAGACACGTTGCTTGCGGCAAGGGCCTTGGCAACCGAGAACATTTCCGCCATGCCCAATACGAATGCCAAAGAAGTATCTTTTACCAGGGTGATGATCTCATTGCCCATTGCAGGCAAAATGCGCTTGATCACCTGGGGCAGCACGATCTTGAAGAAAGTTTGCGAACGGGAGTAGCCCAAAACCAAAGCAGCCTCGTACTGGCCCTTCGGAATAGACTGAATGCCCGAACGGTATATTTCGGCAAAATAAGCCGAATAGTTCAAGATGAAGCCCACGGCGCAAGCACCGAATTTCCAGTCGGTGCCCATATTCATTCCCAGCAGATAATAAGGACCAAACATAAAGGCCATCAGCTGCAGCATCAGCGGAGTGCCACGCAGAATGGAAATGTAGAACTGGGCAAGCAGCGATAGCGGCTTGAATGAGCTCATTCGACACAAGGCAACCACGATGCCCAGCGGCAAAGAGCCAACCAGCGTAACCACGAAAATCCAGGCGGAAAGCCCCAAGCCATCCACCAAGGCGCCAACCATAACGCCAAGTTCCATAATCTTCCTCCTTTATGCGCCATGCGATTCAACCGCCGAACGCAACAAAGGGCGGAAGGGGTAGCCTTCCGCCCAGCAGTGTCGAGATCACCGCTCTTGCATCAGCTTCCGGGGAAGCCGAAAAGAGCGCGGACTCGCTTTGTTTTCCTTACTTAAGCACCCAGTTCTCAGCGCTCATGCCATAATCGGCATACTTCTCGATGAGCTTTTCAACCGTGCCATCGTTGTACATATCCTTAAGCGTGCTGGTAACCTTAGCCGCCAGAGCGTCGTCGCCCTTCTTGAAACCAACGGCATAGTGCTCGCTGCTCAGAGGGTCAAGCTGCTGATAGGCATCGGGCTTAGCAGCAATCTGGTACTGGGCGATGGAAAGGTCACAAGCAACGGCATCTACCATGCCAGACTCAAGCTGCATGAATGCGTTGTTGTAATCGGGAAGCGTCTGCAGGCTCTTGAAGGTATCGGCAACGTCCTTCTTGTCGCCCTCAAGTACATCGAGCGCAGCAGAGTCAGCCTGGGTTACCACCGTCTTGCCAGCAAGGTCGGAAAGGGACGTGATGCCGGAGTCCTTCTTAACAACGATTACCTGCTCGTTGAGCATGTAGGGCTCGGAGAAGGTGTAGTCATCTTCGCGGCCTTCCATGGTGAAGCCGTTCCAGATGCAGTTGATGGTACCCTGGTTCAGCTGAGCATCCTTGGTATCCCAATCGATGGCAGAAAGCTCGATGTCCCAACCGTTACGGTTGGCAACTTCCTGAGCAAGATCAAGGTCAAAACCAGTAGGGTTGTTGTTCTCGTCCATAAAACCATACGGCGGATAGCTGTTATCGAAGCCCACGATGAGCTTATTGTCGGCAGGGTTACCGTCGTTGGAGCTGGACTGCTGCTGCGAGCAACCCGCAAGCAGAGCGGCAGAAAGGCAGGCAACGCAAGCCACGGCCAACACCGAAAGGAACTTCTTCTTCATTACTACCTCATTTCAGCGGTAAGACTTTACTTAACTAAAGCAGACCGCAGTATAGCACACTAAAGTGCCGAAGCGAATGAGGCAGAAGAAAGCTCCCCCTGTTTTACCGCGCAGACGGACACCTTTCACCCGCAAGCGGATATTGAGCTTCGCATCGAATACACCGACACCCCGCACATGCGTGGCACCTTACCATGGACGGCGGCGCAACTGCGCCCATCGTTCCCCGCGGCGCCTCGGACGCGCGTGGCACCTTACGCTGCCACGCGAAAGAGAGCCGCCTTGTTTTTGATGCAAAAAAGGCTGCACAAGGCAGCCTTCGTAATCAGTGAAATGGAAAGGGTGGTTAAGCCCTGCTCAAAATTGAGTCGATATAGGGCTGATCGATATCGGGCAAGGGACGGAAAGGGCTGGTTTCCTGCGCCGCAGGCTTCGCCAAAATACGCTCCATCCAGATCATGTCGTACCAACGCCCAAACTTCAGCGCGCATTTGTTGAAACGACCTGCATGCTCGAAGCCCAAGCGGGTGTGGAAAAGGCGGCTTGTTGCGGGCACATATTCATCAGCGGGATCACAATGAGCGATGCACGCTTCCATATTGAATACGTTTTGCAGCAAAAGCAGCTTAGCCAGCGCTTCGTACATACGACGACCCAAGCCGCGACTTCGCAGGTCTTTGCGAACATAAATTGAGGTTTCGGCGGAATGGGCATATGCCGCACGCGGGCGGAACGCCTGAGCGTAGGCATAGCCAAGAATAAGGCCGTCTTTTTCAGCCACGATGTAGGGGTAACGCTCAAGAACGCGCTCGACACGCGCGGAGAACTCCTCCAACGAGGGCGGTTCTATTTCGAACGTTACCGCCGTTTCGAGAACGTAAGGAGTGTAGATTTCCAGCAACGCGGGAGCGTCTTCCTTCGTTGCCATGCGTATTTTAATTTCAGTATCCATGGGACGTATTCTACCCACGCAAACAGCGCACGAAAAGGGAGCTACCGAAGAATTTTTGTGCTTCCCCGCAATTCGGCACGGACCGTTCCAATTTTCGCTTTAGCAACGCACGTATCTAACGAACGCGAGCAACGGCAAGACCGAACACTATTACCGCAAAAGCGCCAGAAACGGCAAATGCCGCATGAAAGCCCATCAAGGGCATTCCCGCCGATGTGCCTGCAGCAATGGCAAACACCATAAGCGCCGTGCCAATAGAAGCACATGCCTGACGGACTGCGGTACCAAACGAAGAACCGTCGGTCATGATCTCGTGCGGCAAATCGGCCATACCCCACGAGGTCAACGGCCCAATCAAACCCGAAACGCCGGTGGCACGAACTCCTTGTAGCGCAACAATGGCCCAAAACGGGGTGGCTTCGTCAATGAAGGCCATGGAAACCGCGCCGACCGCCAAAAACACCGAAGCAACCACAACTACAGGACGGGCCCCAATGCGGTCCACCAGCCAACCAGCCAGGGGGTTCACGATAAAAGCCGCCACCGTACCTGGCAGCAAGGCCAAACCCGCCTGAAGCGCTGTACCTCCCCACTGGTTCTCAATAAACAGCGGAATTATCAGCGTAATGCCCATAAAACTGGCGAACAATGCGTTTGCCGCCCAGAAGCTCACGCGGTAACGCCACGAATCGAAGATGCGCAAATTGGTAAGAGGATGCTCGACGTGCTTTTGCCTACGCAGGTACAACGCCAAGAACAACGCACCAAGAATTGCGGGAACCCAAATATATGGGCTTGCCAACCCAAAGCTTGAAGCATTGGAGAACCCCAGCAACAAACCGCCGAAGCCCAAAGCGGAAAGCAATAAAGACAAAACGTCGAGCCTTGCAGACGAATTTGCCTGGGGACGGCGCGCAATCAATACCGCAGCTAGCAGCAGAAGAACTAACGCACAGACAAACAGCGCCACGAAAAAGCTGCGCCACCCAGCAAACCCGATCATCCATCCGCCAATGGTAGGCCCAATGTTGGGAGCAAAGCCCATAGCGATGCCTGCAATGCCCATAACGGTTGCCTGTTTATCGCGAGGGAAGGAAGTCATAACGATGCTGATCATCATGGGCATGGTAATGCCCGCCGATACCGCCTGAAGGGCACGACCAGCAACCAGCACCTCAAAACTGGGGGCTACCACATCGATAGCGGCGCCTATCACCAACAGCAGCAATGCCGCCAGCACCACGTTTTTCAGTGGGAAACGGCGCATAAGATAGGTAACCACAGGCACGGTGATCCCCAGCACCAACATATACAACGTAGTAACCCACTGACCAAGCTCCATCTGAACACCGAAGTCGGCAGCCATACCGGAGAACATGGCGTTCAGAGCGGTTTGCGAGAGATTCCCCAAGCACGAACCAAGGATAACGATGGAAATAAGCACAATTACCTGCGTTTGAGCCCGCTTGCCTTCTTCCAACAAAATCCCTCCTTGGTGACAAAATGCTGTGATTTATCTTACCACAGCGTTGCACTGCGCCCTCCCAACAACATGATGACGTACCCTACTAGTACTTTTGAACAACGCAAAAGGCTGTCACCTACTACTCGGAAGGCATCCATGAACACCTGTTTACCCCATCATCTTTCCCGCTCTGCAAAAATTGCCCTCAGCTGGTTAGCGGTTACCGTTATGGCAGCGGCAATTTTCTGGATGTCCGCCAATAGCGGCGAATCAATAAACAGCGGACTTGGCATCATCTCTGCAATTAAAGGCATGCTTTCAGCAGGCGCTCAGTGGATATCCAGCCATGAAGTTGACGTTTCACCTGTTGGCCACTTCACCGAGTATCTTGTTTTCGGCGCACTGTTATTCAATGCGCTGCGCTTTCACCTAACCCCTCGCCCCGCGCTTCTTGCGGCATTAGCCATTGGAAGCCTCTACGGCATAACCGACGAGTGGCATCAGCTGTTTATTTCCCCCCCCCGCGGACGCGGCGCCCCTGCCGATTGGGCGGTAGATACCGTTGCAACTCTTGTTGGTTCTGCGCTAACCCGCTTCGGGTTCAGAAAAACGAAAACGCCGAACGATAAATAAATCGAAAGCGAGAAAGAACCCCCGCCGCGTCTTTTTTGCCCCCGATTACCCAAGCCCCACAAGCCTGCACAAGTAGCCCAAACAGAAAGAACCCGCCATAGGGCGGGTTCTTTCTCGTTCACACTCCTGTCCAAAAGCAAGAGATTTCGAGTCGGCGCAACTTCCGGCGAATAAAAGGACAAAGCAGTGGCAACATCCCAATATGAGCCCGAAGAGAACATTGCCGATGAAGAGGTGTAGAAGTTCTTCACCGGAAGTTTTGCTTCCTCTAAGTTAACCGTGATTAACTTAACAAGAATAAAGTTAGCCGTCAATAACATTTTTATAGAAAAACGTTCACCGTCGAAAAATAACCGCCCGCCCGCGCAGCAAGCATGCCCTCGGAGGGCGACGGATCGCCCGACGTTCCCGTAGGTTGCGCATGCGGCACCCCTAAAGAGCTAACCAATCGCAAGACACAAAAACACGATCGCCGAACAAACTGACTGGCAATAAAAACGAGACTGGCGGCAATTGCAACGCATGTCAAAAACAAGCGGCGTGCAAGGAGGCGCCAAACTAAAGGATGGGGCTACAACAGAACCTTGCTAAACACAGCGCAGAAGTAAGCAAAACATGCGCACGCATGGCTGAATAAGAACGAAAACCATAAGAGGAATTCCCCTCACACAAAAGCGCCCGCGCGCGAGAGGGGTATCGCGTGGGGCGCATGCGACAAAGCTGCTAGCTTCGGTATCGCTAACAGTTTTATTGTCGCACCAAGGCCCCAGGAATGAAACCTATAAATGGAGATTTATCTATAGGCGAATCCTATATATAGAGGTGAGAAGCTACTTATTAACGTCGTTAATCCATCCAAATAGAACGGAGATCCAGCAAACCCTAGTCCCTTCGCGCATGCTTTCCGCGAAGAGGAGCATCGTCGAACATGGCGTCGAGAGCAGCATCCGAAGAACGCTCGGCTGGCTCAAGATACGGCGCACGAGCAGTACCACCTTCAACCGGAAGGGGCAGCTTCCCTGGGTTGGCTACAGGGTTTTCCGATATGGCTCTTCTGCTTCCGGAAGAGCGGACCACACTAGGCGCAATGGCACCCCGGGACCCAACGCCCTCCGCATTTCCACCGATACCCTCTATAGCTGCCATGGCGCTACGATATGTCTCTGCCTCAGGATCAAGGGGGCGTTTACCGCCTGCAACAGCCTGACGAGCAAAGTCATCCACCCTGGAGGACGCCTTCCCCCTATCAAAGCCGGATCCATGCCCTTTTCTCTTTTGGTCAGCACGAGCTTCCGCCTCGGCGCACTCGCGCTCAACTTCTTCTATGCTCTTGTTTTCCATAGCCCCAGAATCGGCAAAGCGTCTGAAATAATCCATCGCTTCGGTAAACAACTCGTAGTCGGAAGGGTGGCGAGCATCACTGGCCAAATGGCGAACCAAGCCGGCCTGCACCAGCTTCTTCGCCGCACGGCGCGAAGGATCCAGAAAGCCCCCGTATATACAGTCCGCAGATATTTGCAATTCACAGCCAGCCGAAACGAAACGGCGCGCAACATCGATATCCTTCTGGACTTCACGGCATCGCTCCGGGTTGGCGATTATGACCTTGAAACCCTTACGTTGCAGATTGTGAACCATGAATTCCCAATCGAGTGGCAAGGTGCCCTGGGGAAGCTCCAGTAGAAATTCCCCCTGATCGTTGCCGAGCTGAACAGCTGCGTCCATCCCAAGCTTCTTCAGTTTGTGATAGTCGACTTCAAAGCCCATAGAAAGCTCAGGTGCGCCAGGGATAGCAGACGCATGGCGCTTTAGCTGAAGATACGCCTGCCACATACGGGAGAAGTCAAACCAGGGGTCGCAGCACCGTGGCGTACATACGATGGAAGTGATGCCCGCTCTCATGGCCTCGGAAAGCATTAGCAGCGATTCCTGCATGGTGCGAGCACCATCATCTACTCCAGGAAGAATATGGCAGTGTACGTCACGCATGGCGAAAGGAACCCTCTAGCTTAATGGATTATAATAGGCGGGCATTTACGCGAACATGTCTACTCACGCAGAACCAAACCACCTGCCATTATATACGTAAGCCATAAAAAACCGCCCTCGAACAAGTCGGGGGCGGCGTACACGGCAGCAAGCGCTTATACAGAAGAACTCTCACTTCGTGGCATCTGCACTGATGCATCGACTACGCAAACGAAAGAGCCTGGTCAATATCAGCAATGAGATCGGCGGTGTCTTCGATACCGCACGAAAGGCGCACAAGATCGGGGCTGATGCCAGCTGCAACAAGCTCTTCGTCATTCATTTGGCGATGAGTTGCATTTGCAGGATGAAGAACACAGGTGCGAGCATCGGCGACATGGGTAGCGATCTGCGCCAACTTCAAGTTAGCCATGAAGCGCTCTGCCGCTTCGCGCCCACCTTTTACGCCAAAGCTCACAACACCGCATGAGCCATTGGGCAGGTACTTCTGCGCCAAATCATAATTCGGGTCATCGGGCAAGCCACAGTAACGAACCCATGCCACTTTCGGGTGGTCGGAAAGGAACTCAGCAACCGACTGGCCGTTCTTGCAATGCTGCGCCATGCGAACGTGGAGGCTCTCCAGCCCCATGTTCAGCAGAAACGCATTCTGAGGCGACTGAATAGAGCCAAAATCACGCATAAGCTGCGAGGTGGCCTTGGTGATAAACGCGCCTTCCAGCCCAAAGCGCTCGGTATACACCACGCCATGGTAGCTTTCGTCAGGCGTAGTAAGACCAGGGAACTTATCGGCATGAGCGTTCCAGTCGAACTTGCCGGAATCAACAATGCAGCCGCCAACACCAGCGCCGTGGCCGTCCATGTATTTCGTGGTGGAATGGGTGACGATATCAGCGCCCCATTCGAAGGGACGGCAATTTACCGGCGTGGGGAACGTGTTGTCCACGATCAGCGGCACACCATGCGCATGAGCCGCATTGGCAAAACGCTCGATATCCAAAACATTAAGCGCTGGGTTTGCAATGGTTTCGCCGAAAACCGCTTTGGTGTTCGGGCGAAATGCCGCTTCAAGCTCATCATCAGAGCAGTCAGGAGAAACAAAGGTGCACTCCAGGCCCATGCGTGCCATGGTATGGCACAGCAAATTGTACGTACCGCCGTAGATAGCCGAAGAAGCCACTACATGGTCGCCCTGCCCGGCGATATTGAACACAGCAAAGAAATTTGCCGCCTGCCCCGATGAAGTGAGCATTGCAGCGCTGCCACCCTCCAGCTCGCAGATTTTTGCAGCAACAAAGTCATTTGTAGGATTCTGCAGGCGGGTATAGAAGTATCCAGATTCTTCCAGATCGAACAAACGGCCCATATGCTCGCTCGTATCGTATTTCCAAGTAGTTGATTGGTAAATTGGCACCTGACGAGGCTCGGCATCGCCAGGACGATAGCCGCCCTGCACACAGGTTGTGGCCAATGATTCGCTCATTGCGTATTCCTTTCTTCCCAAAGCCCGCCCACGCAACCGAGGCGCGTGAAGCGATAGTGTCTATTGTAAAAGTACGTCGCCAAAAGATGGTGCAATAGATCAACAAGTAAAAAGCCTGGTCAATGCAATTACCTATAACTGGCTATAGATTGGCTGACGGACGTAGAAGGCTCGGGCGCTCGCGCGTACAATCGTGGTTGCTGTTACATCAACACACGAATGTATCGTTATCAATAAAGGAGCACTTATGCCAATTCGCATCCCCGATGCCTTGCCGGCAACAGAGGTCTTGGAAAGCGAGAACATCTTTGTTATGACCGAGCACCGCGCCATCCATCAGGACATTCGTCCACTGCGTGTGCTCATCTTGAATTTGATGCCCCTGAAAATCGAAACAGAAACCCAAATCCTGCGCAAGCTCTCGAATACGCCCTTGCAGGTTGAGGTCGACCTTCTGCAAACCGTCACGCATAAAGCAACGCACGTACCCCCCAAGCACATGGAATCGTTCTACGTGGATCTGGAAGACATTCGCAACAAGCGCTACGACGGCATGATCGTCACCGGAGCACCAGTCGAAAAGCTCCCCTTTGAAGATGTGGACTACTGGCCTGAATTGTGCGACATCTTCGAATGGGCAAAAACCAATGTATTCTCAACTTTGTACCTCTGCTGGGGCGCGCAGGCGGGTGCCTACTATCATTTCGGGATTCCAAAGTATCTAAGGCAGCACAAGATGACGGGGGTTTTCGAGCACAAGATCTTGAAACCCACTTCTCCTCTGGTCCGTGGCTTCGATACCGTCATTCATGCGCCCCATTCTCGCTGGACCGAGGTTCATGCGGAAGACATCGAGAAGGTTCCCGAACTAGAGCTGATCTCCGTATCGGATGAAGCCGGCGTATTCATCGCTAAAAGCACCGATAGCCGTCACTTTTTCGTATTCGGCCATCCCGAATACGACACCGACACCCTGGCAGGCGAATTCCATCGCGACACGGAAAAGGGTTTGAACCCCGACATGCCGAAGCACTACTTCCCCAACAACGACCCAAAGCAGAAGCCTGTTTCCAACGGGCGAGCCACGGCTCAGCTGTTATACACCAACTGGCTTAACTATTATGTTTACCAGGCAACGCCCTACGACTTGGAAAGCATGCCCGAATAAAGCAACCCACACCGAAGCAAACCAACGAATCCAATCGGAATTCGCAGCATCACAAATAGAAGGGCACGCGCCAAAGCGCGTGCCCTTTCAAATTGCAGGAGAAGCGAATCGCCAAACCAGCCGCATGAACGCCTGTTAGTCCTGTACACGGATGACCGACGGGAATCCGCCCGTAACAACACCCTCCAAAGCCAGGATGTCATCGATGGCCTTGCGCACATTGCGCTCTTCAGCCGTATGGGTAACAAACACCAGATCGACGTCATCGCGTGCAGCGTTGCCGCGCTGGGTAACCGTCTTAACCGAAACATCGTACTTAGCAAAAATATCTGCCGCGGAAGCCAAAACGCCACTGCGGTCGGCAACCACAAAACGGATGTAGTACTTCGTATGGAGGTCCTCAACGGAAAGAATAGGCAGCTCGTCGGTGCACGTGCATCCGACGATTGGCTTGATGCCCATCTGCAAATGGCGAGCAACCTCAAGCACATCGCCCATAACGGCGCTAGCAGCAGGACCCGCTCCGGCGCCTTCACCAAAGAACATGTTTTCGCCCGCAGCGTCGCCTACGGTATAAATTGCGTTGAATACGCCATTGACCGTAGCAAGCTGATGGCTTTCAGGGATCATCGTGGGATGCACGCGAACGTCAATGCCCTCATCGGAGCGGTACGCATGGGCAAGAAGCTTCACCGCATAGCCCATTTCGTGAGCCATCGCCAAATCTACGGGGGAAATGCGACGAATACCCTCGGTGAACACCTGGTTCATGGTTACACGGGAATTGAACGCAATGGAAGCCAAGATGGCAATCTTAGCAGCAGCATCAAGGCCGTCGACGTCGGCAGTGGGATCAGCTTCTGCAAAGCCCCTTTCCTGAGCTTCCTTCAGCGCGTCCTCGTAGCTCATGCCGTCTTCGTCCATGCGCGTGAGCATGTAGTTGGTGGTACCGTTCACGATACCCATGATGGAATCGATGCGGTTGGCAATAAGGGAGTGCTTCAAGGGAACGATGATGGGAATAGCGCCACCAACGCTGGCCTCAAACGCAATTTCTACGCCCTTTTCTTCCGCCAAGCTCATAACCTCTTCGCCACAAGAAGCCATAAGGGCCTTGTTGGCAGTAACCACGCTCTTGCCGTTTTGCAGAGCACCGATTACCACTTCCTTGGCGAAGGTAGTACCGCCGATGAGTTCGATAACCAGATCAACCTCAGGATCTTCAATCACTTCATGGAAATCGGTGGTGAAAATGTCACTCAAACCATATGATTCGGCAACCTCTGGCTGACGAGAACATACGCGGGTCAGCTCAATGTCGATGCCAAAATGACGTTTGAATTCTTCCTTGTGGTTGCGAAGGATGTCCAAGCATCCGCCACCAACCGTGCCCGTTCCGACCAAGCCAACCTTGACAGCCATGAAGCGCACCTTTCCGTAGAAGTTATATTCCGTCTATTGTAAACGTAAAGACATTACCGTTTGTCGCCGATCCGTTAAATGGATAAGCGAAGCGGCCTTATCGTACAAAAACGAAACGGGGCCCTGACAAGTATGAACAGGAGTCGACCGCGCTTACTGCGTCGAATCAACCTTGGTTCATTCCGTCAGAACCCTGCATAAGATCATCGCAGCCCAACCAAACGGCTGCAAAAGAAGAACTTACAGATCGCAGCTCATCAGGTCGGCGTAGGATTCGCGACGGGTTACCAAGCGAGCCTTGCCATCCTTGACGAACACAATACCGGGCCTGGGCTGACCGTTATAGCGACTGCTCATGGAATGGCAGTACGCACCCGTGCCGAACATGCATACGATATCGCCCAGATCGGGGTTCTGAATCGAAGCGTCGGCGGCAACCGCATCGCCAGATTCGCAGTGCTTGCCCACCAGCGTTACCACTTTCGTACGTGGCTGGTTGGCCTTGTTAGCGATAACGGACTCGTACTCCGCACCATAAAGTGCAGTACGAATGTTGTCGGACATGCCGCCGTCGACAGCGACGATATTGCGAATACCCGGCAACGTCTTCAGAATGCCCACGGTATAGAGCGTCACGCCCGGCGTTGCCGCAATGGAGCGACCCGGCTCGACCGCAATGCGAGGCTCCTTCACGCCATAGTGGGCACATAGCTCTTTCACTGCGGTGCAGGTAAGCTTCGCGAACGACTCGATTGTGGGAGGCTCCTCCTCTTTTACGTAAGCAATGCCCAAGCCACCGCCCAAATCGAGACCTTCGATTTCGTAGTCGTATTCTTCGTTGATGCGCTTGATGAATTGGATCATGACATCGATGGCTTCACGGAACGAATGCAGGGCAAAAATCTGAGAACCGATGTGGCAATGCAGACCGGCAAGACGGACGCTCGGGGTTTCCAAAACATCCTTCACACATTTGAAAGCGAAATCCTCACGCATGGTGAAGCCGAACTTGGAATCCTCGCAACCTGTGCGGATGAATTCGTGCGTATCAGCTTCTATGCCAGGAGTAATGCGCATGTAAATATCCTGCGTAACGCCCAGTTCTTGGGCAATGGCGGAAATGCGGCCCAATTCAATACGGGAGTCGACAACAATGCACCCCACACCAGCCTCGATGGCTTCACGCAATTCTTGAGGGGTTTTGTTGTTGCCATGAACTACTACACGCTTGGCAGGGAAACCCGCAGCAAGCGCGCAGGCGAGTTCGCCACCGCCAGAAACATCCAGGCACATGCCATGCTCATTGGCAAGCTGCACAATGGCTTTGTTCTGGAACGCTTTGGAAGCATAGGCAACTTCGGCACGATCGCCGTAGTACTTCTTGAAAGACTGCACGTATTCGTCCATGCGCGCTTCAAGATCGGCCTGGTCAAACACGTACAATGCGGTGCCGAATTCCTTAGCAATTTCCACCATATCGCAGCCGCCGATGAAAAGATGATCGTCTTTCACTTCAGCAGTAAGGGGCAAAACCTTGCCCAATTCCATGGTGGTAAGGCCATCAGCCTTCTTGTTCAGGTCAGATACGGGGAGTGACATAACGCCTGCTTCCTTAGGTGTTGCGTGGGTATGCGCATACGCGCTTCTTGTTCGACCGATATAATACCGTGCGAATAACTACTGTACCAATGTTTCTTTTCAAGCTGGTAACGCCAGCACGATAGGAGGCCACCATGCTTCGTATAACCATATTTGCCGTGGGTAAGCTCAAAGAACAGTTCTGGAAAGACGCTGTCGCAGAATACCTGAAACGCCTTGGTGGATATGCAAAAATCGAAGTGCGAGAACTCCCCGACTCCAATGCAGAAAAGGAAGCCTCAGCTTTGCTTTCCGCATTGCCAGAACGCGGGCCCATTATCTTGATGGATATCCGCGGCAAAGAAACTTCCAGCGAAGGCCTAGCACAAAAAATTGACAATTATGCGCTCAACAGCGATTCGCATATTTCCTTTATCATCGGCGGAAGCGATGGCGTAACAAAAGAAGTGAAGCAGCGCGCCACAGAGCGTATCAGCTTTGGGCCCATAACCCTACCCCACAACCTTGTTCGAGTTGTTCTGCTTGAACAGATTTATCGGGCATTCAAAATTATCCGCCACGAGCCGTACCACAAGTAACTTCTAAGGTCTGCCGAATTCAGGTATATGTCTCATGCGCTTTTCACCTGAGGCGAGGGCCACGGCTGCTTGACCTCTGCCGCCAGCGCCGAACCGCGCACTCGCCGTCTGGGGTAAGAGCCATGTCCAAAAAGGGCGCTCCGCAGTGACGCGAAGCCCCTACCCTACTTGCTTTTGGAGCTCGGAAAGGGTTCCATCTTTGTCCATCTGGTCGAGGGCATCATTGATGGCATCTGTTAAGGCCCGATTGTCCTTGTTCACGGCAACGGCATATTTCTCGCACGTTGCCACAGTTTCCAGGGCAACGCAATTGGAGTAGGTGCTGTTCATGAAATATGTTGCGGCAGGCTCATCGGTTATCACAGCGGCAACTTGCCCCGCCTCAAGAGCAGCAAAGCATTCGGCGGCGGTCTTGTAGGTAACAACATTTTGCGTGACGTTCGCCATGGCATAGTCATAACCCGTGGCTTCAGCCTCAGCGGCAACTTGCTTGCCTTTCAGCTCGGACACCTTTTCGTACACGCCCTTCTTCGCCACAATCGCTTGATCAACCAGGTAATACGGAGATGAAAAATCGACTAACTCCGACCGGCTGGGGTTGATGGAGAGCGCCGAAATGGCAACATCGTAGGTACCGTCGTGCACGCCCTGCACCAGTTCATCGAACGGAACTGCCTTGATCTCAAGCTGAAGCCCCAAACGATTCGCCACCTCACGGGCAACACTCACATCGAAACCCGTAGGGGTCTCACCGTCTAGGGAGTCAAACGGAGGAAAATTAGGCGCCATAGCAACAGTAAGTTTGCCCTCGCTTACCAACTGGTAGCTGGGTTTGCCGCCTTCTTCCGCACAACCTGAAAGGCACAACGCAGCCAGTGCCGCACAAAGCGTTACCAGAACCGCCACAAACCGTTTTGCCATATCCTTCCCTCCCTTCAGCGAAAAACAACCAAGAAAACCTGCTGCCTTATTCGGCTTTCACCATGTCGTCGGCAGATTCAAGCGTAAGGTCGCCTTCTTTGATCCAGCCAATCTTACGCAAAACAAGACCGAACGCGTAGGTTAATACCGCAGGAAGCACGAAACAGATAAGCACCAGACCGGCCCAATCCATAGCGGTGATGGCTGTCATTGCACCCGATGCCATATCGGCAACCCAGCCTGTGTACACACCAATAGGACCAACCAGACCACAGGTGCCCATGCCCGATGAAATGGCGGGACCGTTCATCTTGAGCTGGAAAATGCAGGTGGCGATGGGGCCAGTGATCACGGAAGCCAACGTAGGAGGAATCCAGATGCGTGGGTTACGCACGATATTGCCCATTTGCAGCATCGACGTTCCCAAACCTTGCGAGATCAATCCGCCCCAGCGGTTTTCTTTGAAACTCATTACCGCGAAACCGACCATCTGAGCGCAGCAGCCGGCAACAGCAGCGCCTCCCGCCAAACCAGTAAGGCTCAATGCTGCGCAGATAGCCGCCGAGGAGATTGGCAGCGTAAGGGCAATGCCCACCAAAACCGATACCAAAATGCCCATGAAGAACGGCTGAAGCTCCGTAGCCCACATAATAAGCGAACCTACCGCAGTAGCACCCGCACCGATGGAAGGTGCGCACGCCATGGAGAGCAAGCACCCCACCAGGATGGTGACCGAAGGAGTGACCAGGATGTCGATCTTCGTTTCATTGGCGACCAACTTGCCGCATTCAGAAGCCACGATGGCAACCACGAGTACCGCCAATGGGCCACCCGCACCGCCCAAGCTGTTCGCTGCATAACCAACTGCAACCAGGGAAAACAGCACCAGCGATGGCGCCTTCAGCGCAAACCCGATGGATACAGCCATGGCGGGACCAGCGGCGCTTTTAGCGAAATCACCCACCTGCACCAATACGTCGATTCCAGCCTGCTGGCCGATGGTCGAAAGAATGGTACCCATGAGCAGCGAGGCAAACAGGCCTTGCGCCATGGCGCCCAAAGCGTCAATTAGATAACGTTGAACGGAAATCTCGATATCCTTGCGTTTGCAGAATGCTGCGAACGAGCTCATTGACTCTTTGTTCCTTTCAATAAAGAAGCCGCGCTTTGGCGGCTTCACGAGGCAACATGGACGTTGCTCTCCTTTTAGTTTTCGCCTTTGGTTGCGGGGTTTTCCGATTCAGCGGCTTTCCCGTCTTCGGCCTCTTTGGCATCAAGCACCTCAAATGCCAAACCATATCCGCCTGCACCGTAGTTCAACGCCTTCGATACACGGGCGATGGTTGTCGCAGAAGCGCCGGTTGCCCTTTCGATAACAGCGTATGAGCTGCCCTTGCGCAACATACGCGCCACATCCAAACGCTGCGAGGTGTCCTTGATCTCGCGAACGGTGAACAAATCTTCCAGCAGGGCAAATACATCATCAGGACGGGTTAAGCCCGCAAAGACCTCAAGCAGATCTTCCACTTCTCTCGTTCTAAGCTCCGGCATATCCCATACCCCTTTCACCGTTGATGATTCCCCTGATGCATTGCCCTTACGGACAGCGCACATGTTGTCCCCTGAAAAAACAAGCCGCACCTCTGTGCCTTGCGGCAAAGGGGGATGCGGCTTGAAGAAAGCGCACTGATAGCGCAATCCGACTAGAAGCGGGTGATCCACTCTTCGTATTCCGGTGCCTTACCGTAGGCAACCTCGAAATAGCGCTCCTGCAGCTTCTTCGTAATGGGGCCCATAGGACCGATTTCGCGGTCGTCTACACTGCGAACAGGCGTGAGTTCGGCGGCGGAACCGCACATGAACATCTCATCGGCGATGTACAGATCGGAGCGCGTAAGGGATTCCTCGATAACGAGAAGGTCCATGTCGGAAGCGATATGCAGGATGGTGTCACGAGTGATGCCCTCAAGCAGGCCATCGGACAGCGGAGGCGTAGAGAGGATGCCGTTGCGAACGGTGAAGAGGTTTTCGCCCGTGCCTTCGCAAACATAACCCTGCTCGTTGAGCATAACGGCCTCGGCATAGCCGTGGTTCTTTGCCTCGAGCTTTGCCAGGATAGAGTTCATGTAGGAAGCGGAGGACTTAACGGCAGGAGGAATTGCGTTGAAGGAACGCTGACGCCAGGAAGAAACACCCACAGGGATGCCGTTCTTAAGGGCATCTTCGCCCATGTAAGCGCCCCAAGGCCATACTGCGATGATAACGTCTACAGGAGCACCCGTCGGGTCTACGCCCATCTGGCCATAGCCATAGTAGGCAAGAGGACGAATGTAGCAAGACTTCAATTTGTTCTTCTTGATAAGCTCAACGGTTGCTTCGCACAGCTCGTCTACGCTGTAGGGAAGATCCATCATGGCAATCTTGGAGCTGCGCTGCAGGCGTTCCATATGGTCGCGAAGACGGAAGATAACCGCTTCGTCGGTTTCTTCGTTGTGGTAGCAACGGATGCCCTCGAACACGCCGGAACCGTAATGAAGGGCATGGGTCAAAACGTGCGTCGTTGCCTGCTCCCACGGCACCATTTCGCCGTTCTTCCAAATGTATTTAACAGGTTGCACGTCAGCCATTGTTCTTCCTTTCGCGGTTCTTCTTCCCCCAAAGCCCAGGACGCGTAAGCACGCCCCGCTGGGATCTTTTTCGGTTTTCTATTCTACTCCAACTAAGTAGAGTGATGTAGTTCAGCACAAAAAGGCAGCAACTGGGGCCTCCTACTCCGTAAAAGGTAGGACCATCCCCGAAAAGGCGCTACCGCCCGAGGCCGCCACCTTCGCAAAGCCCCACGTCAATCAAATCTGCAGGGACTCAACCTGGCAGCCTAGCGCGACCACCCCTGCGGTGTAATCGACAATAGTATCTCAGCCTGCGGAAACAGCGCTGCGGGGATCAGCCAACCCCGGCAGGCAGTGCCTCGACCTGCAGGGAAAAGCGCCATATACGCCACGCCCTTAGCAAAGCAACGCTCCAGCCTGTGCGCTACTCGGTTTTCTCACGGACGGCGGCGGCATCGGAGATCGATCGCTGCACTGCAGCCTCGGTTACCGTTTTGGTGCTGGAGGATATAGCGCGCTCGGGCTTTCCCGACGCCGCATCGGCAACGCCAGCAACAACCTTTTCTTGCTCCTCGATCTGAGCACGACGCCTGCTGGCAGCCTCTTCGACGTCAGACGTCTGCACAGCGTGCATCAAGATCTGCATACGACGCTCGACGTCTTGGATGATATCGGAGCAGTCTTTCAGCTCGTCGAACATGTCAATGCCTTCAACCTTGGCATCTTGCTTGTACTTCAACGTATGCTCAAGCGATGCCCAAAAGTCCATCGCTATAGTGCGCAGCTGGATTTCAACAGGCACATATTGTTTCCGGTCAAGGAAATAGACGGGCACCTTCACAATGATGTGAAGACTACGGTATCCGTTTGGCTTGGGGTGCGTGATATAGTCCTTCACCTTTACGATCTGCAAATCGTCCTGCAGGGAAAGAACCTTCAGTAGGGCGCTCACATCGTCGATATAGGAAACAATTACGCGCATGCCCGCAATGTCGAGGATGTTTTCTTCCATGGATTTCAGCGTTACCGGCACACCGTAACGATACAGTTTGTCATACACGCTTTTGGGCGCCTTAATACGCGATTCAATGTGATGGATCGGGTTGCGACTTAAGCGATACTCCAGATCAGCATCAAGAATCTCGAAACGCGTGCGCATTTCGCGAATAGCAGCCTCGTATTTCTTGAATAGAGGCCTGCTTGCCTGCTCGAACAGCTGATACTGCTCCGTTGATTTGGCCAACTGCTTGTCAGGCGCCTTTTCGCTTGCCATGCTTTTAGACCCTTCGTTGTCGGAAACCGTTTTCGCTCCCATCTTAGCCAGCCATGGCAAGTCCGAACAGCACTCCATGAAAGATTCTCCGCACATGTCAATTATTGGGAAAGATCGTTGCAGGTTGGTAACGCTCCGCAATTGACAGATCGCAAAAGCCTAAGCCACTCTACCCCCCCCTGGGAATATAGGGACTTTCCCGGTTTGGCATAGCGCACAAAGAAAAAGCTCCGCTTGCATGATACTTAGCAAGCGGAGCTCTCTTCGCGAAGTGGGGAAATAGGACCTGTCCCTATATTCCCGGTTTGGCGTTACGCGTAGAAAAGGATGTCGTTATAGGTGGGAACGGGCCAATAATCGCGCTCTACCACACATTCAAGGGCATCGATCTCGGCGCGAAGGGCATCCATAGCAGGAATTACCTCGTTGGCGTAAGCGTTAGCCTGCTCCTGCGGCGCCTCGATTGCCTCGGCTGCATTGTGAACCTTGATAAGCTCGCGCGTTGCCTTTGCGGCCTTATCGGCACCGGCGATAATGACCTCAAGTACGCTTTCGGCCTCAGTCATATCTGCACCAGAGATAGCGGCCTTCACTGTAGTGATATTGCTTGCCAAATCGGCCATGTAGTCGGTGATGGCGGGCAGGTAGGCACGGCGAACCATGCGGATCATGGTGCGTGCCTCGATGTTCAGAAGCTTATTGTACTTGTCGAGCTTTACCTCGTAACGGCTACGTGCCTCAGGCTCGGTAAGAACGTTGAATTCGTTAAACAGATCAAGCGACTTCTGGTCTACGAAGCAGGGCAGAGCCTCTGCGGTGTTGCGATGGTTTGCAAGGCCGCGCTTCTCAGCTTCCTTCTCCCATTCCTCGGAATAGCCATTGCCGTTGAAGATGATGCGCTGGTGGTCAGTGAGCGTCTTCTTGATGTAAGCGATGGCCTTCTTTTCGAAGTCGGCACCTTCGGCACCTTCAAGCGCATCGGCGAAGCCCTTCAAGCTCTTTGCCATTGCGGTGTTCAAGATCATGTTGCAGTCGGAAAGGTTTACCGAAGAGCCAGGCATGCGGAATTCGAACTTGTTGCCCGTGAACGCGAAGGGGCTGGTGCGGTTGCGGTCGGTGTTGTCCTTCATAAACTTCGGAAGAACGGCAACGCCCAAGTCCATTGCGATAGCATCGGCGGAATGGTATTCGTCGCCAGAGATAAGGGCATCTACGATAGCGCCCAGCTCGCTGCCCAAGAAGATGGAGATGATAGCCGGAGGTGCCTCGTTTGCGCCCAGGCGATGGTCGTTGCCAGCAGAGGCAACCGACATGCGCAGCAATTCCTGATATTCATCAACCGATTCGATTACGCAGGCAAGGAACACGAGGAAGCGCAGATTATCCATCGGGTCGTCGCCGGGATCAAGCAGGTTAACCTTGTCGTAGGAAAGCGACCAGTTGTTGTGCTTGCCGGAACCGTTGATGCCCTCGAATGGCTTTTCATGCTGCAGGCAAACCAGGCCATGATGGGATGCATCGAGGCGCATCTTTTCCATCGTGAGCAGGTTTTCGTCGATTGCGCGGTTCGAGTTGGTGAACAGCGGAGCAAGCTCGTGCTGTGCAGGGGCAACCTCGTTGTGCTTGGTTTTTGCAGAAACGCCCAGCGCCCACAGGTCGTCATCGACTTCCTTCATGAATTCGTTGACGGTAGGTCGGATGGCGCCGAAGTAATGCTCTTCAAGCTCCTGGCCCTTAAGCGGAGCAGCGCCGAACAGGGTGCGGCCCGTCATGATAAGGTCCTGACGCTTCACGTAATCCTTCTCGGAAATCAGGAAGTACTCCTGCTCTGCACCAACGGTGGAAACCACGCGATGGCCATCTTCGCCGAAGAACTTCAAGACGCGCTGAGCCTGTTCGTTAACAGCGCTCATGGAACGGAGAAGCGGGGTTTTCTTGTCGAGTGCTTCACCGGTGTAGGAGCAGAATGCGGTAGGGATGCACAGCACTTCGTCCTTGATGAATGCAAAGCTGGTAGGATCCCATGCGGTGTAGCCGCGAGCCTCGAACGTGGCACGCAAACCGCCAGAGGGGAAACTCGATGCATCGGGCTCACCCTGGATAAGCTCCTTGCCGCTGAAGGTCATGATTGCGGTGCCGTCACCTACGGGGTTCAGGAAGCTGTCATGCTTTTCAGAGGTGATGCCTGAAAGGGGCTGGAACCAATGCGTGTAATGGGTAGCACCGTGCTCGATAGCCCATTCCTTCATGGCGTGAGCAACGACATTCGCAACTTCGATATCGAGAGGCTTACCTTCCTTAATGGTTTTGGTGAGGCTCTTATAGGTTGCGGAGGGAAGGCGTTCCTTCATGACGTGCTCGTTGAACACCATCGATCCGTAGATTTCAGAAACGTGGGCCATCTTTTCTCCTTTTAGGTATTGACGCTTATGCGACTGCTTAACGGCTTTTGGTTATTTTGCCATAACCACCGCCGCCTTTTCGGTACCTCTCAACCCTAATCAGCATTTGTTTCGATCAGTTTTCGCTCGCGAAACGGGTTTGTTTCACTCATCGGAGCATGGTTTTAACGCTATTTTCCACGCAAACGGAAGGTGATAGCGGTAAGCGGCCAAATACTGTCGCGCCTAACTGGTTCGATACGACCTCAAAAGAGCATCCCGGCCAGCTTACGCCTCAACGAAAACCAGACAGGAACCACAAAAAACGGCTCGAACATTACGCTCGAGCCGTTTCGCTGTCAAAAAAGTACGTTGTGCTTGGTTTCGCCTAACCGAATGCAGGGGAAACATATGCAGGAGCTGCCGCCGTGCCCGACAAGCCAGCGATAAGCATATCCAAGCAGCCAGTGTTGATGAGCACAACCAGCAAGAAGGTATTAACGGCAAAGCCTGCCCACACGGCCCATTCTGACTGCTTACGCTGCTCAAAGCTCATCTTGGTAGGAAGGGCGAGCTTGACGATCATGGCGAAGATTCCGCCAAGCAGACCGAGCGCAAACCAACGCGCCTTTGCCATAAAGGAAAGAGGATCGGCCAGCTGCGTTTCCGCAGGCGGATTCGGAGCTGCTGCCTTCTGCTGCAGTCCCTGCTCGCTAGCGTACGAATACGCTACGTTTACTTTGCTTTGATCATGCTGTCCCTTTTGCATCATGAACACATCCCCTCGACTGTGCTCAGAAAACGCGATGACGCCGACTCAGGTATTCCTGCTCCTGAACAACGAACACGTTTTAGAACACGTTCTGAACGCGTTCTATATTAACTCAATAATCGGGGAAAACGGTGGGCACTCATGAAATCGATGAATTCTTGCACGACTTTCGGCTGGCGACCTTCATCACGGCTAACAACATAGGTTTTGTGGAAGTCGATCGGCGCCTCACGCACAGGAATACACACCACATCGTCGAACGCGTTGATCATCAACGAGTAGCAGAACAGAGCGGTTTTCGATTCGTTGCCAGCAACCAACGACGAGAGGGTGATCTCGTCATCGTAAGAGAACTGCACGTTAAGGTCGTAGCCCTCAATTAAGTCGACGATTTCCTGGTAAACGGGCGAAGCAGGATCGTAGGAAAGAATTTCTTGCCTCTTCAGTTCCGCCAGCGAAACCTCTTTCTTTTTCGCCAATGGATGCTTTTTGTTGACACCCAAAACCAACGGCTGGGACCAGCAAAGGTTATAACGCAAGTCGGGCGTGTCCTCTATGCGGCTGGCAAAAGCAACGTCAAGCTGCCCTGTGCGCAATCTGCGAAGCAGTTCGCGCGAATAGGCCTGCGTAACCGTGATATGCGGATCGAATGGGCTCTTTTCTCGAAACTCGAACAACGCCTGCGACCAGAACTTGCCCTGCATGGCGTAGATAGTTCCGAGATTGATCGTGGCGTTTTCAGTGCCGAGAGATTCTTCGGCAAGCACACGCGCCCTGTCGAGGCTACGCAGGGCGCCGGTAACGCAGTCTGAGATATCCCGTCCGATATCGGTAAGTTCAACAGTGGAACGATTGCGTGAAAAAAGCTGCACGCCCCATTCTTCTTCAAGGCGCTTGATTGCCAATGAAAGCGTTGGCTGTGATATTTCTAGATCTTTTGATGCGCGTGTGTAGTTGAGCACTTCAGCAAGATGCTCAAAGTAGCGTAAATCTTCAACTCTCATTTCCCCCTCCTCTGCAGAACACGAGCTGCCTGGCATAAACCAAGCTGCGCATTCGTGCATGTAAAACGATCATAACAGCAAAGCCCCATGTAAAGAGCATCGAACACGTTCAATTTGGAACGCGTTTTCGACGCTAACCATTCGCCAAATGAACATAATTGGGAAATTCGCCTTGAGGAAAATCATGGGTCACAGCTCGAAAAGGGCAGCTTGCTGCTGCCGACGCGCGTCAATTCGTTTTTCGCATGACCCCCATTGGGGCGACTTACCCTTTGCGGGATCTGTCGCGTTGCAACGATCGGCGCCTCGCAAAAACAAAAATCCCGCCATTTGTGCAACTTTTTTGCGATTAGGGGCTCCTTTCTATTCCCCTAAAGCGGAAATACGCCGATGAACAGCCGATTACCTGCGCTTTTTCACCGCGATCCGCGATCGGGGGAGCCCATAACAATCGCTAATCGCAAAAAAGTTGCAATTCGAGCCGATTTTTTGTTTTCGGTCTCCTCGCAATGGCTTCGGGGCGGTGTCGGGGCGGGGGAACCCAAGTTAGGCGCCGCAAGAGGGTTCGAGTGCGGGTCAAATTTGGCGTTGCGGAATAAATCGACGACGGTTTGGGCATGGTACCGCGAGGTGATCCAACGATGGTCCGGACGCGATCCAGGTTCGGATCTGCAAGATGATCTGGGCGCGATCCAGGTTCGGCGCTGCGGATGATCCGACGGTGGTCCGAGGCGCCACGGAATGGCCTTATGGCTACACAAGTCCGTTTTTGCGAGATGATCCAGACCGGTCTGGCGCGGTGAACTGGGTGAAATGGCACGGACGTAACCATGAAACAAAAAGCCGGGCAAAAGCCCGGCTTACATGAGCGAAAATGATGCCCCTCCTTGTGGGCCTCAAATCCTAGAGATGCAGCGGGCGCCCTTACGAGCGCCCTCTCCACATGAGCAACCTCACTCCCCTGCAAGATTGCCAATTGGTGAACTCCGATCCCCATTGGCGTTCACCTTCCCATTACTACATGCCCCCCAGCACGTTTGAACGGGAGCCACGCTCTTGCTTCCCCAAGCAGGAGCAGTAACTTGCTGAACTCATTATTGCGCACTGTTGCGCAATTCTCTTATTGGAAATAATAAAAATGAGCATGTTATATTTACAAATCTGATAAGCAATTATCAACAAGGACTCCTTTTGACACTAACTGGAATAGGCCAGCTTTTGGGTCTTATCGAGAGCAACGGTTCAGCAAGCACTTTTCAAAAGGCAATTGCCCAGACTGCATAGATAGAGCTCGGCATGGCGGTGGCCGCAGTCGTTGCTGACGCAACGCTTCAACCGCATAGGCAAAACTCAGAGTTAGCACTCTTGCAAATCGACCACTCGAAGAAGCCTCAACTGAACTTATCCCCCATCAGGCGCTAAAACGAAGCGATCAAACACCCCAATCGCCTGCATGGATCGCCGGACGCACGAAGGACCAGGCAGGTCAGCCCTCGGATTTGATGTCGCCATCACCAGGGTGCTTTGCAAGAACGAATACCGTGGCCATGATGAATACAAAACCAACAATGTCTATCCAACTAAACGAAGTTCCCAGCCACAGCACCGCGAACAAAGTAGCCGAAACCGTTTCGATGCTGGCGACAATGCCCGTTTTCGTTGCGCCAATATCTTTGACCGCCTGGAAATACAACGTAAAGCCAATGATGGTGCCAAACAACACCAAACCAAAGAACAGGAGCAACCAACCCGAGAAGTCAAACCCAGGGTTTACCGTCCATGACTGAAGAACGAGGGAAAGCATAATTCCACCAATGAGAAGTGCACCAGCAACAACAGGAACGCTTCCGTAGTGGAGCATCAGCCTACGAGGGATAAGGGTGTACATGGCATACGTGACGGCCGAGACCAACGACCAGAACAAACCTGCAGGGGTTAGCGCCAGCGAGTTAGGGTTTCCATGCGTGGCAACAAGGAACGTACCCATCATCACGAGCGCGATTGCCAAAACCTCGCGTTTAAGAGGACGGCGGTGGCTCCTTATGCACAGATACAGCACGACAAGGACGGGGGCAATGTATTGGATTACCGTTGCCGTACCCGCGTTCGAGTGCTGAATTGCGAGCAGGTAGGTGATTTGGCACGACGCCAGGCCAAACACCGAAAAAACAACAAGCGATCCCACGGTATTTCGATTGCGCCACATCGCAAGAAACGGACCACGCGCTATTGCAAGGGCAAATGCACACAGCACGATACCAGCGCACAGCATTCGAACCGAGGACACCCAGAGCGGATCAACATTGTAATGATGAAAGAGGTATTGCGCACAGGCGCCAGAGAAGCCCCAACTGATGCCTCCGAGCAATGCAAAGCAGAAACCTCGTATGTTCTTTGAAATAGTCATGGCGCATAAGAGTAGCACCCTTCTCCTGCGCATGCCATACATACTTTTGGCCTTTACCAACTCTGAACCTCTCGCCGCCAAAGTCCTACCGAACCGAATCATGCATTTCAATTCGATGCAATTCGCTCACTACGCACAAATGGAAAAGGCCCCTTACGGGGCCTTTTCCAAGCTTGCTTGATTATTAGAAGTTCAGCGTCAGACGACTACTTGGCGAAGCTAGCTGCAGCCTCATCGAACTGGCGCAGGTATACGTTGCGAGACTCAACTGCGAACTGAGCCTGCTTCTGAGCGCGAGCCTCTGAAGCCATAGCCTCGAGCTGAGCGCCGTTGCCGCAATCGTACTTAATGAACATGCCGAATGCCGCAACAACAAAGAATGCGGAAATAGCTACTACATATGCCATAGATGATCAATCCTCCTGGACGTACCCGGTTTCTATCAAACCGAAATTAAAACCGTTGCTTGGCAACTGAAATCCGCTTTGCGCTGAACTCAAATTGCGGGTTCATATTACGACCGTCAGAATGGAATGCAAGGTTTCAAGCAGGGCTTTTGCTTGTTTTGGTGCATGAACGGGTTATGATCGCGTTCAAAACGCGTTCATTTGAAATAATTACCCATTTAGTTAATATTGATGGCCATTTCCACCACATTTTCTTCATAATCGCTATTTTCCCGAACAAAAAGACACTATAATACCGGCTTTTTCATTTGAGCATTATTGTGTATTTCAATACAACGCTTCTAACTGGCTATTTGCCGTTTAAGCTTTTCGAACGTGCTTCATTATCAATAAGCGCTGGCGGCTAAGAAGCAGGCTCCTGAAAACATCGCCGAAATCAACCACGAGGCACCCTTCTGAAGGGTTGCGCGCCAAAAAGACCGCTCGCCTTCCGCTCCCCTTCAGGGACCAAGCCGAAATCAACCGTGGAAGCAAATGAACGCAAGCTGATCGGAGCAGCATTAAACAACAACATAACCGCTTCATGGCATTCGGGGCCACGCGATTCCGCAAGTTGATTACCGAGCAAAGGTCAAAAAAGAGAAGGCCCCCAAAATGGGAGCCTTCCAATACATCGCGTAGATAACGTAACGCTTAGCGCTTCGAGAACTGCGGACGCTTACGAGCCTTCTTCAGGCCGTACTTCTTGCGCTCAACCATACGGGAGTCGCGCGTGAGGTAGCCGGCCTTCTTGAGCTCGCCGCGGTAGATGTCCGCGGCGGCGTCCTTCAGGTCGGCGCGGTAGTCGCCAGCCTCGAGAAGAGCGCGAGCGATGCCGTGGCGCAGAGCGCCAGCCTGGCCAGAAACGCCGCCGCCATTGCAGCGAGCGATTACGTCGAAGTGACCCTGGGTGTCGGTAACAACGAACGGAGTGGTTGCGTAGTCGAGAAGAGCCTGACGGCCGAAGAACTCAACGCCTTCGCGACCGTTAACGGTTACCTTGCCAGTACCGGGAACGATGCGAACGCGAGCAACAGCGTTCTTGCGACGGCCGGTGCCGTAATACATTGCTTCGCCTGCCATTAGTTATCCTCCATCTTGATCTCGCGGGGCTGCTGCGCTGCATGCGGATGCTCTGCGCCAGCGTAAACCTTGAGCTTCATGCCCATTGCACGACCGAGCGTGTTCTTGGGGAGCATGCCCTTTACTGCGTGCTCGATAACGCGCTCGGGATGCTTCTGCATGGCCTCCTGGAAGGTTTCGCACTTCAGGCCGCCGGGATAACCGCTGTGACGATAGTATTCCTTGCTGGTAGCCTTAACGCCAGAGATCTTGATCTTGTCAGCGTTGATGATTACGACGAAGTCGCCGGTGTCAACGTGAGGCGTGTAGGTGGGCTTGTGCTTACCCTTGAGAATATGAGCGGCCTTCGAAGCGACGCGACCAAGAACCTGGTCCTCAGCGTCGATGAGAAGCCATTCGCGCTCAACTTCGTTGGGCTTTGCGTAATAGGTCTTCACAGTGTTCCTCCAATAAAGTAACAAGTGTCGTTTTTCAAAAGTTGCTGCCAACCCGAGGCGCGGGATCCTACTCCGCATCTCTTTCCTTCCCGCAAACGGTGCTGCCGAAAAGCTCTGGACCAGCTTGGCCGGCGCAGGGACGTTTTCCAGGCGGAAAAGAGTTCGAATCGCAAGCATGTACGGGGCTTTTGAAAGCGAACTTTTGCAGTTTATACTGCATTCGTGCCCTTCGTCAATCATCGCAACGAACCGATTTGGGCCTATGCGAAAATCTTCACGTTTTCTGCAGGATTATCGGGCAAACAAATCACCTAAAAGTGCAAGCTGCGCCCGATTCCGCTTTAAACCTGTTTGTATCCTTGTTCGGGGGCAAGCGTTGAGCGCTGATCCCACAACGCAGCAGCAAGCCCGCTAACCTCGGCGCGGCTGGTTTCGCCGTCGGTAAGATTCGTCATGATCGTAATAAGGTAGTATTTGCCATCTTCTTCGATGATGCCGGCATCGCATATGGCGTCGTCGCTTGACCCATTGATCCAGCCAGCCTTGTCATACACCGTTGCCGATTCGTCGGCCGAACTTGTCTTCGTCTTCTTAGCTTCGCCAACCTCTACCGTTTTCTTGCCAGTACACAACGTGCCAAGGAGCTCCTGGGCAACGCTTTCCGCCTTTTCACGGCTTACTGGGTTGGAGGTTGGGCCCACGCCGCTGCGAATCATCGAAACGGCAGTGCCGGAGAACATCTTTTTTGCCCACTCAGTGATTTCCTTATTGGAATCAGGCGAGCTCAAATAAAGGAAAGCGTTCATCCACAACTTCAGCGATTCACGAGCCGAGTAGTGGGGAAAAGACGTGTCGTTAGCAAGCGTAGTAGAGATATTCATGGACGAAAGCCATGCAGAAAGCGATTTGGAGGCCGATCTTTCAAACGCATTACGCATGCGGTAATAAGAGGTATTGTCGGAATTGATGATGGCATCTTGCGCGCTTGAGTTCACCCGCGAAATGCTTGTTTTTCCCGTTTCAAGCGCCTGCTGACATCCATAGATAAGCACAGGACCTTTGAACGAGGAAGCGCCGTATACGCGTTGATCGAGGTTGTAGACGTATCCGCTGCCGGTTTGCAGATCGATAAACGCAAAACCAACAGTCTTGTTGTTCGCCGTAATGGCCGAAATAGCGTCCCCCACCTGCGTGGCTCCCTCTTCGCTTAATTGCGGTACATAGTTCGCATTCGAATCGGCTAGAGAAATGCCCTGGACGTTGGTTCCTGGATCCGACACGCCATCAATGGCTTGGATGGAGGGAGTGTAGCTGATTTCCATTTGGTCGGCCTGCGCGCCGTCACCCTGCGAGGAATTATCGGCCGAAGAAACGCAAGAGCCGATGCCGACCACCAGGGAAATGGCAATCAGCACCACAACGGCTATGCACAAGACAGGCGCAAGCGTGGCGAGGGGCAAAGGGAACGAAGCAACGCGATCAGCCATCCACGATGAGTTAAGGCCCTGACCCTTGCGCGGGCTGAAACCACGATTGCCCGCGCCCACATGCACTTCGCGCTCGCGCGTTCTGTCACTACGACGAGAAGAGGAATCGCCGGAATTGCGATCGGCACAATTTCCGCCTTCGGAATAGCTGCGCGCCGCACGGGCGTATTCACACCCGCGTCCTTCGCCGCGCACCCGATGCTCGGTGCGAGCACCGCGGACATCGCGACCGAGGGAACCGCGTCCACGCGCCGATTCGTTTCGCCCGCCAGAACGGTTCGAAGAGCGCTCAGAACCAGCACGCGCTTCATCTGAACGCGTGCTTCTGGCGCGATCCGTGCGACTGCCCGATCGGGAAGATTTTTCCTCCCGGTACTGGCTCCCGCTTCGCGAAGAAGATGTCTGACGGTTTTTCATGAGCGCATAATAGCAGGTGAACACGCGTTATTGACCCGTAATTGCATAAAATTAACACTCCAACCCCGGCCTGGCCAAGAGCGATAAACACATTGGATTATTTTGCCCAGTTTCTCAAGCGCGCGCTTCCATATACGACTCCTTAGGCAATGAAATATCTATCAATAAAGCACTTAGATAATCTTATAAAAGGTTACAGAATGGTACCTAATTAGCACTCTCGGCATTCGAGTGCTAAGAACCGCGTAGTATTGCAGTTGTCAAAAGAAGCAACGGCCGCGCAAGGGAAATCGGTAAGCCAACAATCCCCTTGCGTAGCAAAGAAAGAAGATGATAAGGATGTTGGCACGTAGGAACTTTTTCAATGACTTTATGAGCGATCCTTTCGATTTCGGATTCTTCGGAACCGAACCAGCGCCTAAGGCAAACGCATCTCTGATGAAGACCGATGTCAAAGAAACCGACAAAGCCTACGAACTCGATATCGATTTGCCTGGGTTCGACAAGGAAAACGTTCAAATCGAGCTAAACGATGGCTACCTCACTATCAACGCTTCTACCAATGAAGAGAAGGAAGACAAGGACGAAAACGGCACCTTCCTTCGCAAGGAACGCTTCGTTGGTTCATGCCGCCGCAGCTTCTACGTTGGCGACGATGTTTCGGAAGACGACATTTCCGCTAAGTTCGAAAACGGCATCTTGAGCATAAATGTACCCAAGAAGGAACTGCCCAAGCCTGAAGATCGCAAGCGCCTCATTTCCATCGATTAGCCCTAGCGCCTGTCATCCCCATCCAGGTAGCTCCAACATAGTCAGAATGATGCTCTGACCTTTTAATTGCCCCCCATTCCCTAACTTGAACCGCCCCCATTTCTTGGACATGAGAAATGGGGGCATTCTTTTAGCGCAACCCGATTCAGGCGGAATCGGAAGCGCCACAGACCTGGTGATTTCCCGTATACTAAACAAAGTAGAAGGTGCTCTGCGTCGCATGGCTTCGCAAGCTAATCTCTATCGCGAAACCCATTCGAAGCACCGTTTCGTACACAGCAAAGCGAGGGGCCGACATGTCGTACATCGAATTTAACAACGTTGTTAAGCGGTACGGGTCGGGCGCAGCAGAAATCAGGGCCCTTGATGGCGCGTCTTTTTCCGTTGAGAAAGGTGAGCTCGCCGTAATTCTTGGCGCGTCAGGCGCCGGTAAAACCACCGCTCTGAATATTTTGGGCGGTATGGACAGCGCCACCGATGGCAGCGTTCTCATCGACGGGCAGGATATCGCTCGCAGCAGCGAATCGCAACTGGTGGAATACCGCCGCGCCGCCGTAGGGTTCGTGTTCCAGTTCTACAACCTAGTTCCCAACCTTACGGCGCTTGAAAATGTTGAGCTTGCTTCACAGATCTGCCCCGATTCCCTCAATGCCGCCGAAACGCTCTGCCGCGTTGGGTTGGAAAAGCGCCTCAACAACTTCCCCGCCCAACTCTCTGGCGGCGAACAGCAGCGCGTTGCCATCGCCCGAGCACTCGCGAAAAACCCCAAGCTCCTCTTGTGCGACGAGCCCACAGGAGCTCTCGATTACCGCACCGGCAAACAGATTCTTCAGCTGCTGCAAGACACCTGCCGCTCTTCGCACATTACTGCGCTGGTTATCACCCACAACGCCGCCCTGGCCCCTATGGCCGACCGCGTTATCCGCATGAACAGCGGACGGGTAACCAGCATCGAAACAAACGCACACCCCACGCCAATTGCTGAAATTGAATGGTAGCCAATCATGGCACGAGCATTTTCTAAAGACACCTTTCGCACTATCGCCAACAGCAAGAAGCGCTTTATTTCCATCCTGGTCATTTGCGCATTGGGCGTAACCATGGTGTGCGGCCTGCGCGCATCCTGCGTTGACCTGCGCAATTCCGCCGATGCTTTCTTCAGTGAGCAAGGCCTCTACGACGTATGCGTGCAGTCAACCTTAGGGCTGACCACAGACGATGTTGCAGCCGTTTCTTCGCTAGAAGGAGTTGCCGTTGCAGAAGGAGCATGGGAAGAAAAGACCTATACGCCGCTCGGCCAAAAACGCGCAAGCGTAGGGGTAAAGGCCCTTTCAAGCGAGGGGTTTAACACGCCCAGGGTTCTTGACGGCTCCCTACCCGCAAATGAGCACGAAGTTGCCGTGACTGAAAACTACCTAACCGACTCGGGTCTTTCGCTCGGCGACACCGTAACGCTCGAAGAAAACGACAACGAGGTATTCGAGCGAACCCAATACACCATCACCGCTAGCGTGATCGACCCAACCGAGCTCACCAACCCCAATGGATCCATCGCCATACGAGCCAGTGCATCTCCCGACTACTCGTTCTTCGTAACACCCGATGCCGTAACTGCCGATGTGTTCACCGCCATATACGTGAAAGCCAAGAACAGCACAGGTGCGAAAAGCTTTTCTCCAGAATATTCCGCGCTTCTCGACAACCTCACTACCCAAATAGAAGGGATCAAAAAACAGCGCGAGGAGGCGCGAACAGAGCAGATTCGTCAGGACGCACTCGATGAAATCGCCGAAGCAGAAGCCGAGATAAATGAAGAACTTTCCGATGCACAGCGGAAAATCGACGACGCACAAAGCACGCTTGATTCAGGCAAACGGGAAATTGCCGCGAACAAGCGCACTTTGCGCAACAGTGAAAACACCCTAGCTCAATCGGAAGGCGAGCTTCGACGGCAGGAGAATCAGCTGGCAAGCGCCTCAAAGAAAATCGAGGATGGCTATGCTGCAATCTCAAATGGGCAAGCCCAGATCGACGAAGGCCGAGCCCAGGCAAATGCCGCTTGCGATGATGCAGCGACGCAAGTTAAAGCCGCTTTGGCTGCTGGCATGATAAGCCAAGAGGAAGCCTCGGCACAGCTTGCGGGCATCGAAGCGCAGCGCGCTCAAACGCTTGCCCAGCTCGATGCCCAAGAAAAACAGCTTTCCGCCGCTAAGCAGGAGCTCAACGCCCAAGCAGCGCAGGTTTCAGCGGGGATGAAGGCAGTCTCGCAGGGCCGGGAACAGCTTTCCATGGGCAAACAGCAGCTGAAATCGGGCAAACAGCAGCTTTCCGCCGCCGAGACAGAGCTCACAGAAGGCCAGGCCGAGCTCGACGAACAGCGCGCGCAGTTCGAAAGCAGCAAAGCTGAGGCCCGCGCAAAATTCGAAGACGCCCGGGCCGAAGTGGATGACATCGAGCAAGGGCGCTGGTACGTGCAAACACGCGAATCAAACGCAGGCTATGCCAGCGTCGAGTCGGATGCTTCTTCCATTGAGGCCATCGGGTTCGTGTTCCCCGTAGTGTTCATCGTAGTTGCCGTGCTCATCGCGCTTACCACCATCACCCGTTTGGTTGAAGAAGAACGAGGGCTTATCGGCACCTACAAATCACTGGGGTACCGCAACCGCGCCATCTTGGGCAAGTACCTAACGTACGCGCTTTTGGCGTGCCTCCTGGGTAGCGCCGTGGGCGAGTTCTGCGGATTCGTGCTTTTCCCCGCATTCCTGTTCTCCGTGTTCCAAATCATGTACCTCCTGCCCACGTACCTGCTTTCATTCGACACGCTCTATGGCGTGGGCAGTATGCTGTTCTTCATTGCGGGAATTGTTGGGGCTGCAGTGTTCGCCTGCCGCGCCGAGCTTGCACAAACGCCTGCCACGCTCATGCGTCCAAAAGCGCCCCGTTCCGGCTCACGCATCTTACTTGAGCGAATCCCCTTCATCTGGAAGCGTTTGGCATTCCTAGATAAGGTAACGGCGCGCAACTTGCTTCGCTACAAGAAGCGCTTCTTCATGACGGTATTCGGAATCATGGGGTGCATGGCTTTGCTTATCTGCGGATTTGCCATCAAAGACTCCGTGCATGCCCTTTCCCCTATGCAATATGGCGACATTTATCGCTATGACGCCTTGGCCATCACCGGCCCCAACAACTTCAAAGAATGCGAAACACTGCTTGAGGGAAGCGAGGAAGTTTCCTCTATCCAGGAAGTTGCCGTCGATTCGATAACCCTCACCTCCAACGGCGACGACGAATCGCTGCAACTGTTCGTGCTCCCCGATGGTGCCGATCTTTCTCCCTATGTTTCGCTTAAAAGCGATGAAAAGGCATTGCCTCTTTCCGAAAACGGCATGATTCTCACGCGAAACGCTGCCGACCTTTTAGGAGTAGGCGCAAACGACGAAATTACCGTAAAAACCAGCGCACTCGACGAAGCGACCGTGCCCATTGCCCACATTGCAGACAACTACTTGGGCAATGCCGCCTATCTTACGCAAAGCGCCTATGAGCAGCTGTTCGATGAAGAGGTTCAGCCCAACGGCTTCTACCTTGCACTTTCAGGCAGCGACACCGAAAAAGAGGCATTCGCCGACAGCTTGGCTGAACGCAACGAATTCCTTTCCGTTTCCAGTACTCAGCAGATGAACGAGGAATTCTCTAAGTCGTTCGACCTGATCAACACCATTGTGTACGTTATCGTCTTCTTGGCAGCGGCGTTGGCATTCGTGGTGCTGTTCACGCTTTCCACAACCAACATATCCGAACGCACGCGCGAACTGGCAACCATCAAGGTGCTGGGCTTCCGCAAACGCGAAGTTAACCACTACGTGAATAAGGAAACGGTGCTGCTAACCATTATCGGCGTAGTTTTAGGTATCCCCGCAGGATACGCATTCAGCCACATGCTCACCTATGTGCTGAAAATGCCTTCCATTTACTTTGCAGTGACCATCGATCCAATCAGCTACGCCTACGCATGCGGCCTCACACTGCTGTTCGCCTTCATCGTGGCGCAGCTCTCCAACCGCACCCTGGCAAAGATCAACATGATCGAAGCACTGAAGAGCATCGAATAGGCACCCGTGTTTGCGGGGGATGGCAGTTCTTCTCTTGGCTCACCGGCTCGATTTACGCCAGGGCCTTGATTTCCCGAGGGTTGCGCGTCTGCTTTGCCGAAGCGTCATTGACCAGGTTTTCATCAAAGGCCTACCCCCCCCCAAAAAAAAAGCTACCAAAGCTGCTTTCTTGGGCTGCCCCTGGCAAAGTTTGCGCCATTTGTTCTTGCAGTTGTGTCGGTCGATTTCACAGCACAGATGCCGTATCAGACTTTCCTAGGCCGCCATTGGCCCAATTCGCGCCAGGGCCTATCCTGTTCGAGATTTACCGGTCCTGTTTGGGTTCTTGAGGCTCCCTGAGCTCGGGCTTGCGACGAGGGTTGAAATGATGGCTCAGAGCATCGCCCAACAGACGCAGCTTCACGATGGCGTATGCCGTAACCGCGCAGGCAATAAGGAAAATGGGGATGCGCACCAGATTGTCGGCCCAGGTAATGATTACGCCACAGGCAGCAAGGAGCGCCGTCCAAGCCCACATGATAAGCACGGTTGCGCGCTGACTGAATCCTGCACGCATCAGGCGATGGTGGATGTGCCCCTTGTCTGCTTCGTCGATAGGACGATGCTCGCGCTTTCGACGCACAATGGCGAAAAACGTATCGAGGATTGGAACACCAGCCGCCAGAATAGGCACCAACAGCGAAACGAACAAGGCCGACCGCGCTACGGCAAACAGGGAAATGACGCCCAGCGAAAAACCCAGAAGCAGTGCGCCTGAATCACCCATAAAGATAGATGCGGGGAAGAAATTGGACTTCAGGAAACCTGCGCACACGCCAACAAGAATGACACTGAACAGCGCCGCATCGAAACGTCCGGTAAGCACCGCGAACAGCAAGATGGTTATCGCGGAAATACCCGTAATACCTGCCGCCAAGCCATCGAGGCCGTCAATCAAGTTGATAACGTTGGCAAAAGCCACCAGGTAAAACACCGTTAGAGGATAGGCGACCCAGCCAAATTCAATGTACCCTTCGCCAAAAGGATTATGGATACTGGAAAATAGCAGGCCAGAACCGGCAACCACACAAGCAGCAACTATCTGTCCCAGCATCTTTGCTTTGGGGTTTAGATCAACCACATCGTCAACGGCGCCCACGAGAAATATCAAAACCGTGCCCAGCAAAACGCCCCAATAGTTGACCTCAATGCCGTTGTAGTCGATGAAGGGGTCAACCCATCCGAAGGCATAGACACCAAAACCAGCAACGGCAAGCGCCGCCAAAATGCCGCCAAAAATAGCCACACCACCCATACGCGGAATGGGAAGCATGTTTACACGGCGAGCACTGGGGTAATCTATGGCATCGAGCTTGATAGCAAGCTTGCGGGCAAGAGGGGTCAAGGCAATGGTAACCACTGCGGCAACGGCAAAGAGAACGCCGTATTCAAGCCAGTCCATGCGCCCCCCCCTCTTTCTCGAACTTATTGGATAGCGCGGCAGAACGCGCTCACGCCAAATGATGATTATATACCGAAGAGACGCTTCTCCCGACTACAGCTAACTAACGGCATCGCAAGCGCAAAGAGGGGGAGGCCGTCATCTACGTCGGCGCAGAAAAACAACCGCCGGATTTTATCGGTTTTTCGCATGGCCCTAACTTGCGCGACCGCAGCCCCTCCGCTTCGGGAATCGCAACCGCGAAGAAGCCCACAGACCACCCCGCGCCCATACCGAAGAACCTTGCAGTTCCCCTCTGCCAACAGCTTACTTTTGCAGCCTTTGTGGAGAGCAGCCACCAAAACGTGGAAGTACCTTGTACTCCCCGTCAGGCAACACATGCAGCACTACTGCATTGTGTAGAATGAGCGAGTTGAAACCCGTAGATTCAGGAGAAGGTGTTCGTGTCACACAGTCCCGCGATAAGCGTCATTATTCCTGTCTACAACGTAGAATCTTGGCTGCGTCGTGCCGTTGGCTCGCTGCAGAATCAAACATGCACCAGCTACGAGATTCTACTGGTAGACGATGGAAGCACCGATGGCAGTGGCGCTCTGTGCGACAAACTTGCCGATGACGATGTGCGCATCCGTGTAATCCATCAGGAAAACCAGGGAGCCGCCGCTGCACGCAACGCCGCTATCGAAATCGCTCGTGGCGATTACCTGTACTTCATGGACGGCGACGACTGGTGCGATCGCACCATGCTGAAGGACATGTACCGCGTTGCTTCCGAGCACAACCTCGACCTTCTTATTACCGGTTTTACCATCGACACGTACTACGACGACGAAGGCAAGTACTATCGCGAGCTGCGCAATGCACCCGATCGCATCTTCGAATCGCAAGAAGAATTCCGCTCAAACGCCTGCCAGCTTTTCGATGCCCAACTTCTGTATGCGCCGTGGAACAAGCTGTATCGTCGCAGCTACATCAAGGAAAAGGGCATCCGATTCCCTGGCACGTTCTGGGACGACCTGCCGTTCAACCTCGATGTCATGCGAGAGGTTGAACGCGTGGGGTGCATCGACGGTCACTACTACCACTTCCTGCGCGCTCGCGCCGAAAGCGAAAACACCAAGTACCGTCCCGACATGTACGACAAACGTGAAGAAGAACATCGCTGGATGAACGAGCTATACGCGTATTGGAACTTGGATTCTCCCGAAATCGAGGAGTTCTTAGCCCGTCGCTACGCAGAACGGCTAGTTGGCTGCATCGAAAACGTAACTAACCGCAACTGCACGCTTTCGAAGGAAGAGAAGCGTGCCGCCATCAAGCAAATGATATCCACTCCTCACGCACGCGAAGCGTTGAAGAAGGCGCGACCCCGCACCAAGATGATGTACCTGGTATTGGCGCCCTTGCGTATGGGCAACATCACGCTCACCATGACGGAAAGCGAATTCATAAGCTGGGTGCGCCAAAACAGCACCAGCCTTTTCGCACGCCTAAAAGCAAACCGCTAATCAAGAGCTCGCAGATGCGAGCTCTTTCTTTCCTTGCGCCCAAGGGATTACGACAAAAGCGCATCAGCCAAGAGCAGTTCGCGAAGCCCGGAAAACTCACTGCAATCAGCTGCTTTTTGTTAGGTTCGGAATGCGCGCCGCATGGCGGTGTCGGGCTGGGTCTGGAGCCGCGAAAGCCACTTTGAACGCCATTCCTGTTAGATGCTCAAAGAGCATCTTCATTCAGCTTGAAGCAATGAAGCGCATAAAAAAGGAGGCCCGTAGCCTCCTTTTGAACAGCGGAATGGGTGGCTTGAGGCGCTCCAGACCCCAGCCCGACACCGCCATGCGGCGCGCATTCCGAACCCTTACTTAATTAAAAGCACGCAGCCAATTACGGTAAGCAGGACGTAGGTGAACTTCACGAACTGCTCTTGGCTGATGCGCTTCTGGATAAGACCGCCCAGCCAAGTAGAAAGAATAAGCAAGGGGATGCACACTGCCAACGTTAGCAAGCCATCGCCACCAAGGGAGCCGCCCTGAATGCCATAAAGGGCATAGGCGCCGTTTAGGAACACCCAGGTCATAGTGGTGGTTGCCCGAAATGCTTCCTTATCCCGAATCTTCTGCAAAGCGTAAATAGCCAGGAAAGAGCCGCCAGAAACAAACATGCCCTGAATAAGACCAGCTATGGCAAGAATGCAGTACAGAAGCCAATCGGGTAAAAGCTTATTTTTCTTGTTAAAGAACAAACCGCGGATAGCAATAACCAAAACCGCAACGCCGTATACCTTAGAAAGGATACTCAGCGGGGCAATGGTGTTGATCCACGCGCCAATGGCCATGAAAATCGCCATGATCACGCACATCTTCGCCAGTTCTTTCCACACCACATGCTTGATACCTGTGAAAGCGATAAGCACGCTGGCAAGAAATCCGGTGCAGTTCAGCACCACGATGGACTCTTCGTGGCCAATGGTGGCCATGCCCACTGGCATTGCGAAGATATTGCCCGCGAAGCCGGTAATACCGTTAATTAGGTAGGCGAAGAAAAACGTGCCCCAGAATAGGTATTTTTCCATGAACTTCCCCTTTAACGCGCCTCCCCCAGGCGCATTTCATCCGCGAATATGGAAGCCACTTTACTCTTGTGGAGTGAATAGTGCAAAACCGACAGGGAAAAGCGCCCTGCAGGTTTTATTGGCAATTAAAGGCAACGTCGGCATCGTTGCCCAGAGCGGGCTTCATTGGGCTTCCCAACAATGCAGGATCTGCCAGACTCCACGTAATGCAGGCTCTGTGAAGTTTCGATATCGGCATAAATTGCGCTAAGTGCCGACCACGCAGTTTCCACGTCCGATGTAGATTAAACGGGTTTTGCATCCCGAATGATGCCGCGTCAACGTCGTGTCCCAATGAGGGCAACGCAAAGCTCTTGCGCCCGCCTCGTCGATTGACGGCGTCCCACAAGCACACAGCACTTACTTTCGCCGTTTTCACCGCATCGCCCGATTACGCTACACTTAAACGGATTTACGCGGTGCGCTAAAACCACCACGCAAATCAAAAACCAATTTATCTCTTGCGGTTACCGCAAGCCATCAGTCAAATAGGCAGGCACATTTGCGCAGCCTCAACAAAACACTCGGAACCAAACACGATAAGTAGGCATATATGAATATCGAAGAACTCAATACCGCTCTTGCTCGAATCTTTGCCAGCGACGATCTGCTAAAAAATGAGCCCATGAGCAAACACACCACGTTCCGCTGCGGCGGTCCCGCCCAGTTCTTCGTACGAGCAAGCAATGCCGCAGACATTACCGCGGCAATCAGCGCCGCCGAAAAGGCAGATGTCCCCTGGTGGATCGTAGGCTGCGGAAGCGATTTGCTCGTTTCCGATGCAGGCTTGCCTGGTGTGGTTATCGAAATCGGCAAGCGCATGGCCCACATTTCCATCGACGGATCCATTGTTCATGCTCAAGCTGGAGCAACTAATGAAGCTGTTGCGCAAGCGGCGCTCGAAGCGGGGCTTTCAGGTTACGAGTTTGCCAGCGGAATCCCAGGCTCTGTTGGTGGAGCGGCAATCATGAACGCAGGCGCCTACGATGGCGAGTTCAAAGATGTTGCGGTTAGCGTTTCCTGCCTCTTCCCCGACGGCACGGTTCGCGAAATCCCTGCAGAAGAAGCCGATTGGAGTTATCGCCACAGCATGATGAGCGATAAGGGGCTTGTTGTGTTGGGGGCAACCCTTCAACTTGCGGCAGGAGACAAGGATGAGATTCGCGCCAAGATGGACGACTTGTCCCAACGCCGCTCTTCCAAGCAGCCTCTCGAAATGGCAAGCGCAGGCAGCACGTTCAAGCGCCCAGAAGGCTATTTTGCAGGCAAACTCATTCAGGATTCAGGCATGCAAGGCCATTCAGTTGGGGATGCCCAGGTTTCCACCAAGCATGCTGGTTTCGTAGTGAATACCGGCAACGCAAGTGCAGCCGATGTCCTGCAGGTTATCCGCGACGTGCAAGCGGCAGTAGCGGACCAGTTCGGCGTTACGCTTGAAACCGAAGTGCGTATGTGGGGATTTGACCCCACCAATAACTAGCGCGGCGTCTTGCTGATTTAGTGCGCTTCGTGTAGATCAATAGTCATAGCGTACGCAAGATAGAACGCCACAGCCGTCATCGCCGCAAAGACCGCTGCCCACGCCCACGCCGCTTCAGCGACGGAAAATACTACGATGCCTGAGGATAAAGCGCCCGCAACAAACGTCATAGCCCGAGCGGCTTTACGCATGGGAACATACTTCAGGCCTTCGGCCTGTGCCTTGCTTGCGTTCTTCACGTTTTTAGCCATAACCGCACCTCCGATGAATTATAGAGGGTGTCCCATTCGCTAATAGAATGGGACACCCTCGTTTGTTTTCGCATTCATCGTAACTGCGAAGTATTTCCGTTGTGCAACGGTTTTGTTGCCATGTTGGGTCGTTTCCGAATCGTCCCCTTCGAAAACGAAGGCCTCTCAGGTCACAAGCATCTTTTTGCTGCTGCAGCCAATCCAAAACAAAGCGATCTTATGGACGAGGCCGATTCGGACCGAAAACGCCCTTGCAAATAGAGACGATCGGGTCGAAACCTTAAAAGACGAGGCCGGACCAGACCGAAACGTCCACAGATGAAGCTGATTCTGACCGAAAAGACTCCCCGTCAACAAGACCGGGCTCAGACTGCAGAGCCTTTTACAGGTGAGGCTGATCGAAGCTCGGCTTCATGCTGCCATCCTCCGGACGATTGAACAGCGTTTCTTCACCACAATCTTTGCATGTGCCCACCAGAACCTTGCGAGGCATGAATGTCAGCACGACGTAAGCGATGGCAAACGCGATAGAGAAATATGGCATTACAAATGCGATGCCGATAATAACGATCGCCGTGATTACATGCACATACCATTTGCTGGGAACGCGGCGCTTTTCAGCCGTGTACTCAAAATGGGTGCCGCCGCAATACGGGCAGATAATCACCGTTTCGTCGTTCTTTCTTTTATTGGGATTGGTTTTCTGGTTCTTTTTCTTGGAGCTCATCCAGCATCCCTCCGTACAAATTCATCCAGCATGATTGCCATGCCGAATGCCCTCTCTCTACACGCACGCCATTTCCCCTTTGTTGCTTCACCCTAAGCGCAAATCGCAGCCCCGCCATCAAAGGCAAAGCTCAACGATCTCTACTCACTTTGCCACGAGCACGCACTGCTTCGAATACATGCTTCGCTTTAACGCAGGGCAAGCCTAAAAGGCGCGCATTTTATACGATGAGCATAAGAATACCACCTGCACCACTGGGCATCTGCACGGCATCGCCATCCGTTACCTATCTATATTCGTAAGAAATGAATCCATAGAAATTGAATGGGATAGACGAATAGGTTCCCAATAGATCGAGAAACAATTCACCTCTTCCTCGTATCATAGCTAGAGGCTATCGATTCCTATTCGAAAATGAATATTACCCATTCGCATCGAACATGTTCGGTTTTTTACCGAGGAGTAGCATACACAAACGTTTGCGCGCCCGCGCAACAGAACTCTACGAATCCAAGGCGTCATGAGTGGGCCCGAGGGAGGCTCCTTGCAGGGGATACCGTCTTCGTTTCAAACGAGCAGCATGTCCAAAGAATGTAAGGAGAACGAATTGTCTGCAGCAGCAGAAAAGGTAAAGCACTACGGCTTCGCGCTGGCAACGGTGTACATGTGCTATTTCACCTACGGCATCCAGGCCCTGATCTTGAGCCAGAACAAAGTCAACTTCTACGCCCAATGGGGTATCACCGACCCCACCGCAGGTTCCGCTGCGGTTTCGATGGCAATTGCCGCCATGGGATTCGGCAAACTGCTAAGCGTATGGATTGGCGGCGAGCTCTCCGACCGCGTCGGACGTAAGAAGTTCGCCGTCGCAGGCGCTGTTGCCTACATCATCTGCTTCACCATGATGCTGCTGGCAACCGACGCAACCGCTTGTTACATCGCCGCCTTCTTGTCTGGCGTTGCAACATCCGGCTTCTGGGACGCAGCCCTCTACCCCGCCGCACAGGAAGCAGAGCCCAAATACGCTGCCTCTGGCGTTATCGGCATCAAGGCTGCCGTTTCCGTTATGGGCGTTATCTACCCCATCTTCGTTGCAGCATTCAGCGCACCTCATATTTGGCACGTTAACATCTATCTGCCTATCGTGCTTTCCGTTGTATGCCTGATCATGACCATCGTCACGCCCTTCCGTTACGATGACGAACGTGCCACCAAAACCGATGGCAACAACGGCATAGACGAAGCTCAGGCTGAAATTCAGGCGGCAAAAGACGCCATGCTCAAGAAGCCAGGCGTGCTGGTTCAGGTATTCACCCTGGTCATGGCCTTCATCTGCATGTTTATCATGTACGGCGCACAGCAGTACACCAAGGCATTCGGCATGGCCAACCTTGGCCTCGACGAAATGGGCGGCGCCGCTCTTGCCTCCATTTACACCGTGGGTTCCATTACCGCTGTGTTCTTCTGGGCAGTAGTAATGGGCAAACTTCGTTGGAACCCGCTGAAGGTTCTGTTGATCGACTTCGCTTTCTCTGCTCTGGCCCTGGCTTTGGTATTGGTTGTTCCCAATGTCGCCATCGTATACGTTGCCATCGCGCTGCTCGGCTTCTTCGCTGCTGGCGGCGCTTTGCAGACGGGCTTGGTTGTTCGCCAGAACTACTGCCCCGGCCCTAAGGGTCGCAACACCGGAATGTACATGACCTTCATGGGTGTTGGCGCAACCTTCCTTCCCTTTATCGTTGGCGCGATGACTACTGCCATGGGAGAAACCGGCGCACTGTACACCATGATGGGCCTGCTGCTCGCAGCGGCTATTGTTGGCCTGTTATTCTGCATCTACCTGGCAATTCAGTCGAAGCCCCTGTTCGGTTACGGCATCAACCACAAGATGGATTAGGACAAACGCTACAAGCAGGAGCTTACTCTGGGGGCTCGGCACTGTTGCCGAGCCCCTTTCTTTTTACTTGTTGATTGTTCCAAGAGCAGAGACGCAATCAGGATTCCGGCAGGCAATCAAGCAGCGTCTTTATTCGCTACGCTGTTTCACGCGCTTCGCCTCGTTGTTTTGCGCGCAGTTCATGAGCGGCCCAGGTTATGCGGAGGGTGTTCATGGCGTTATCGAGCGTGCTCGTGCATTCGGCACCGGGCACGCCGCGCAGAACATCGACGATGTCCTGAATCTGGCCATTTCCCGGATAGCTCTCCACAGGCGGACACAGCTCTTCTTGCACCAGTTCCGCTTCCTTGCGAACGCCGCCCATCACGCCTTCGTGCGCTACCGCATCGCCATCGGCAAGCGTCTCGATGCGGATTGGCGCAGCGTTGTCATAGTAAGAAAACTCGACGCTTCCCTTGTCTCCATAAATAAGGAATCGGTCGATAGCCTTATACGTGGCATAGCACCAAATCCCCGAAACCATAACGCGGTTTTCGGTCTCGCCCGAAAGGGCAACCGTGTCTTCGCCTGGGTAGAACCCCGTGCGGTTGTCTACCTTCAGGTTGAAATCAGTGATGGTTCCCGCAAGAAACGCAATAAGGTCGAGCATATGCGCATCGCCCTCGAAGAAATGGCTGCCCCCGGAAACCTCAGGGCGAACACGCCAAGGCTTTTCCGCCTCGGGAAGCATCTCTTCGGCGGTTTGGCGCTGAGTACGAATAACCTGAACGCCGCGAACAGTGCCGATCTTGCCCGCATCAAGCACCTGCTTAAGCTCGCGGTAACGTGGCATTCCGCGACGATAATGAGCCACAAAGCAACGCTTCCCCGCCCTCTCGAACGCGGCCTTTATCTCTTGCGCCTCGTCCCATGAAAGCGCAATAGGCTTTTCGAGATAGCAATCCTTGCCCGCCTCGGCAACGGCAATAGCATGCTCTTTGTGGCAGTTTGGCGTTGTGGCGACGTAGACAATGTCGATATCGGGACAGTTCAGAAGCTCATTCAGCGAATCAAATGCTCGCCCATGACCGTGGCGCTCACACCAGTCAACCGCTTTCTGCTTCGTCCGATTCCAGATACCAACTAGCTCCGATCCGTCGGCCAAATATAGGCCAGGGCCATTTTTCGTTTCCACAACGTCACCGCAACCGATGACGCCCCACCTAATTACCTCTTTCTGAGCCATGATGCCTCCCTCTCATGCGCACCTAAAACCCCACATGCGATCAGCCCCACAACGTTGGAGCCAACCAAAAAGGGGCGCATTCCGTTACACAAACTGTATCATCGTCGCAAGCAAAGCGCGTAGCAAAATGGATGCGAACGGACACACCGCTTCGCGCTGAACCAGCCCTTCGTAAGATCCGCCCCGCTGCGGCAACCCTCCCTTTCCGGGATCCGCCCCGCTGCGACGGTCCACCCTTTGCGGGATCCGCCCCCGCTGCGACGATCCGTCTTTTGCAGGATTTGCCCCGCTGCAGCGATCCACCTACCGCAAAAACAAAAATCAGAGCGTTTTTGCAACTTTTTTGCGATTAGGGGCTCCCCTCCGCCTCTGCAAAGCGAAAAATAGCCACTTTGCAGCAGATCACCTGCGCTTTTACGATCCAGTCTGCGGCTGGAGGGATCCGTGGCAATCCCTAATCGCAAAAAAGTTGCAGCACGGGCCAATTTTCTGTTTCTGGGCCCTCAAGGACAGCTTCGAGGCAGTGCCATTGTGGGAATCGGCCCGGTTCGGAGCCATAGGGTAAGCCCATTGCGGCGCTGCGGAGGTGGCTGAGATACAGCAGGGGGGGGGTGACAACATGCAGCGTCATAGCGCTATGGGGCACGAGTGCGGCACGTGAGGGAGGGGGGGGTGCGGCACGGGCGCGGAAAAGCTCAAGAAGTGAAGAAGCGGCAGAGCATGCAGTCTGGACACGAAGCGCGTTCGCTCCGGCAATTGGTCTAATATCCAATCTATTGCGTTTTCATTCGCGCTATTATCGAAACGAAACGGTTTTGCTTTAGGGCTTAGGATCTTCACCTTTTGGCTTGTTCGCCTTCGGCGTTACTTGCCACATGACCTGTTCTCTCTTAGCACTACATGAGATACGACTTGTTCGTTTTTGGCTTTATCTACCTTTTGAGGGTGCACGCTTTGAGGTTATCCGACTTTCGGCTAGACTGCCTTCGGCCTGCCACTCTGTCCCTAACGGCTGAACCGGCAATACGTATATTTCGAGGAGGCACCGTGGCCAACCCCCAGCCGAACATATGGCATGCTCCCATGCCACTCATCTGCTCATCTTTCGAGCCAGGGCACCTCGATGACGTTATCGAGGCAATGCCTGACAACGACTACCGAACCATCGCGTTAGCAGAAGCCGCTTATTTTCGCGGCAACGCCGACGAAGCATGTCGTCTCGCAGAGCCCTTCCTTACTTCAAACATCTTGGCATTACGCGTTTCATCGTGCTTCATCTGTGGGTTCGCAAACCTATCGCTCGACCACGCCCACGCCGCTCGCGCCTGCCTGCTTAACCTGGCGTCATCAGAAGAGCACCTCAACGATGAATACGGCGACCGAGAACGTGCCGCCTATTTACTATTCACGGCGTCATCGAGCGTCCTACTGCACCTGAAGCCACCTGTAACAGCAGATGATTTTTACAAAGTTTCCGCCCTGCTGCCCGAAGGCCTCCGCCTATTCGCAACCTACGCCATGGCTCACCAGGCATATCTCACCGGCGATTACGGCCGCTGCATAGGAATGGCAGAAAACGCCCTGGGGATGAAGCAGGCGCGCTACCCCATCTCTGAAATGTTCCTTCATCTTGTGGCGGCAATGGGTTGGATGAGCAAACGACAACCCGAAAAGGCAGAATGCCACTTTATGGAAGCTTGGAGCATAGCCCAAGCAGACGACCTGATCGAAACAATCGGGGAACACCACGGTCTTCTTCAGGGTCTGCCTGAAGCGTGCCTCAAAAAAGATTACCCGCGCGAATTTGCACGGGTAATCGAAATCACCTACCGATTCAGCCGCGGATGGCGGCATGTCCATAACCCCGCAGCACACAAAACCGTTGCCGACAGTCTTACCACAACGGAATTCGCCATTTCGATGCTGGCATGCCGCGGTTGGTCTAACACTGAAATCGCAGATCATATGGGGATTTCACGCGGCACAGTAAAAAACAGGCTTTCAACAACGTATGCGAAGCTGGGAATAACCAGCCGATCGGGACTGAAGGAATTCATGCTGAAATAGTGTGGCTGGCACCGCACTGGCACCAGCCACATTGAGCAAATCATCCAAGCGAAACGTGCGCTCCGCTTAAATCGCAGCCCTTATTCTCGCTTGCGGCGAGCGACGAACCCGGCGAGCAGAGCGGCCAAGCTCGCGAATGCCGCAGCCACGCCAGCGAAAGCTGTGGCAGCAAGCCCTACAGGCGATGCGTCCCCCGTCGCAGGAAGGTTCTTCTTTGCCTCCGCAGGCTCGGCCTTGGCGCCCGTCACGAGCGTTTGCTGCTTGGCTGGCTTCACCACGGGCGTGGCTTCCTCAGGGTTGGCCTCGGGCTTGGCCTCCTCGAAAGGCGCGATGACCGTGCTCTTGGCAACAGCTTCGTTATAGGGGGAGTCGACTACGGCATCGCCCGTGCCGATGGTTTGACCTGCCTCGTAGGAGATGCCGCGGCTGTACTCTTCCTCGTAGCGATAGTCAATGATCTTGCCGCCTGCAGGCGTCTGGATGATGGCTCCTTCGATCTCGATAGTGCCGATCGCCTTGCCGTCCGCGCTTATGGCAAGGGCGAAGATTGCCGCCGTGTCTCCCTCAGCCGTGACCTTGCTGCGAACGATCGAGATGGTCGCGGGCGTGATGCCCTCGTAGGTCTGGGCGAAGATGCCCAGGTTCATGCCCCTATGCTCGGGGATGACCTCGCCGCTTTGGTCGTTGCTGTAGTGATCGGGGCCGTCGCTACCGGACTCGACATAGCGGGCTATAGCCTTGACAACGGAGTCGCTGATGTAGATATGGCCACCCGCGATGTTGGACTGGTGGTTTCTGGTAGAGATCGCAGCTGAGAACTCTCCTTCTGCGAACGCGTCCACGATGGAACCATTTTTGATGACGATGTCGTCCCCGTCGGTGAAGAGTGCGATAGCTTGGCCGCCGCCCCCGCTTGTACGGACCGTCACGGTCGCGTGGTCGAGCGCAATGCCCTTGTAGCCATAGACACCATATTCAACACCGCTTGCGTTAAGGGAGGCGTCCGCGACCGCGAGACTGCCCTCAGTGTCGACGGCAAGATCCCCCTCGGAGTTCGCCTTGACCTGGCTGCCGCCTGAGATGTTGATGCCGTCTTCAGCCCAAATCGCCGCTTCTTCTATCGAGCTTGCTTCTACCTTGCCGCCACCTTTGATGATCAGGTCACTGCCCGCGGCGATGCCGTAACCTTCGCCTCCTTTAGCGATCACTGTGCCAGAGGAATCGATGGTGGTCTTGCCCTTGGATTGGATGCCTTCGGTACCGCCCGTTGCATTCACGGTGCCCGAGCCCGTGATAGAGAGATTGCCCTTTGCCTCAATTCCGTCGGAAGCAGTGCTTGTGGTGTTCACAGTGCCTGGGCCGGAAATGGAGAGGTCGCCTGTGGATTTAATTGCATCGGCCTCGGCTGTCACATTGAGCTCATCCGTGCTATTCGAGCTCGTTATGTTCAACTCTGCTTTCTGGCTAGTGCCGTCCTGCGCCTTGATGGCGGCTCCGGTGTAATCAGGCTCGGTTTTCACGGTGTTCTTGCCCTCGTAGGCAACGTTGAGCTTGCCGGCGGCCTTGATCTCGCCGCCGTTGTAGCCGTTGAGCTTCATGTCGTCAGCGCCGTCCCAGCTCCAGGTGCCGGCGTCGTCGCCCGCCGCGGTGCCGGCGTTGTACTGGTTGCCGCCTACATCGACCCACTCGGCGGCGAGCGCGGCGCTGGGCACCATCAACGACCCCGCGGTTGCCACGGCGGCAACCCCGGCGACGACGCCCCACGTCACCTTGCGCCAGCCGCCCTGCGCGGTTACCACGCCGAAGCGCGCAGACGCCTTGGCGAAGCCGCCTTCGGTGCAGCTGCCTGTTCTGTGCATGTTGTCCCTGGCATTCATGACCGCTCCCCTCGTTCATGTGTTCGTCAGATGGAAAAATCGTATCGGGCGGGCACGGGAGGCGGTAGTGCCATACGGACGGGAAAATGGCCAAACTGCAGGCCAGGCGCCTCACCGCATAAAAAAACGCCGCCGCCCCGGGCAAGGGAGCGACGGCGCAAATCAGTGAAACAGGCGGGCAAGGCAGCAAGGCCGAAAACTGCAGCCCTTCTATTCTTCAGAGAGGAAATCGAAGGCATACTGCGCTGCAGCAAGCGAGCCACCCACCAGAACGCTTTCGTCGACATTGTAGAAACAACTGTGCTGCGGATACGTTGCGCCCACTTCCGGATTACGGGCACCAATAAACACGAGCACGCCGGGAACCTTTGCCAGGTACTCGGTGAAGTCTTCACCCGAAAGCGTACCCTCGTAATGGCAAAGCGCCTCTTCGCCAAGAACCTTTGCAATGGCGTTTTGCGCACGTGCGGCGCAAGCCTCGTCGTTCACCAGGCACGAATTGCCGTACGTCCACTCGAATTTCGCGGTTGCGCCATACGAAAGCGCCACTTCTTCAACCACGTGGGCCATGCGCTCCTTGATGTAATCGCGCACTTCGGGCGTGAACGAGCGAACCGTGCCCGTTAGGTACGCTGTGCCCGCCATGATGTTTCGCGCAACACCGCCATGGAATTCGCCAATCGTGATAACCGCAGGATCGAACGGGGAAACGTCGCGGCTGACGATAACCTGCAACGCATCGATAACCGCAGCGCCCACAACGATGGCATCGACGCCCTTGTGGGGCATGGCGCCATGCGCGCTAGCGCCCGCGACATCAATGCGGAACCAGTCGCAATTCGCCATGCGCGGCCCCGCTTCGGCGGAAATGGTACCCGCTTCCACTTCGCTCCAAATATGAGCAGCATAAATGGTATCCACCCCATCGAGCGCGCCTTCAGCAATCATCTTGCGCGAACCGACCGATATCTCTTCCGCCGGCTGGAACAAGACACGCACCTCGCCATGCAGTTGGTCTCGAATGCCCAGAAGCAGGTGAACAGCGCCGAGCATCATTGCCATGTGACAGTCGTGGCCACAGGCATGCATAACCCCTTCGTTCCGCGACGCGAAGGGTAGCTTCGTCTGCTCCAAAACGGGCAACGCATCCATATCGGTTCGAAGCGCAATGCGACGGCGCGGCTTGCCCTCTTCGTCATACGCATCGGGCGCGGTACCTTTGATGGTGGCAATGAGCCCCGTTCCCCCCGCTCGCACATATTCGATACCAAGCTTATCGAGCTCTTCGGCAATCGTGCGCGAAGTGGAGACCTCACGAGCGCTCAATTCGGGATACGCATGGAAGTGGCGCCGACGCTCGATAACGTAAGGCTCGAGCTCTCGCGCGTGGGCTTTCAACTTCTCGGTTACGTTTGCCGATTCGGTGGCATTTGGGTTGCTGCAGGTCATAATGGCCGCCTTTCGATTCTCCCCATCAGACTACCACGACTGGCGCCTACGGCAGCATCGAAACAGTGCGCGTAACACTCCGCGTAACACGAGCCGGCGCAATCGGCACCCAGACGAGCGCAGCCAACACCTGCTGCAACGTATGCAGCTTTAGAAAAAACGATGAACACAAGCATACTTCTTAATTTTCGTTTACAATTCTGAACGTATTGTCGTTTAGCGGTCGAACTAACCCCACGAACGGGCGTTTACCGCACGGTCGAAAGGCGCATCATCCCTATGATGAAGCGAACCAAGATCATCTGCACCCTGGGTCCCGCCGTGGACTCTGAGTCAGCATTGAAAAATCTTGTGCTAGCAGGCATGGACGTTGCCCGCTGCAACTTCTCACATGGCTCCCGCGCCGAGCATAAAGCGCGCATGGACCGCCTGAAAAAGGTTCGTCGCGAACTGGACGCACCCTGCGCCCTCATGCTCGATACGAAAGGGCCCTCTATCCGCACCGGCAAGCTTGAGGGCAACGAGCCCGTGCTGCTCCGCGCGGGCGACAACTTCTTCCTCACCGAAGATGACATCGCCGGCACTTCCCGCCGCGTGCATCAAACGTTCAAAGGGCTCTATAAGTATGTTGAACCCGGCACCATCATCCTTATCGACGACGGCCTAATCGAACTCGCCGTCGATCGCATCCTGGGGTCCGATATCCAATGTACCGTTCAGAACTCCGGCATGCTCGGCGAATGCAAGCAGCTGAACCTGCCTGGCACCAACGTTCCGCTGCCCGTTATGACCGAACAGGATAAGGAAGACCTCCTGTTCGGCATTCAGCAGGGCGTCGATTTCGTAGCAGCATCATTCGTAAGCTGTGGCGAAGACGTGCGTGCCATTCGCGCTTTCCTCGCAGAAAACGGCGGCGAAAGCATTCGAATCGTAGCGAAAATCGAAAACGCGCATGCAGTAGATCACATCGAAGAAATCATCGAAGTCTCCGATGCCGTGATGGTTGCCCGCGGCGACTTGGGCGTAGAGGTTCCCTCTAACCAGGTTCCGCACTTGCAGAAGAAGATCATCAAAGCCTGCAACCGCGCCTACCGTCCGGTTATCACCGCCACGCAGATGCTCGATTCCATGATCCGCAACCCCCGCCCAACGCGCGCAGAGGTTGCCGACGTGGCAAACGCCATCTACGACGGAACCGATGCCGTTACCCTTTCCGGTGAAACCGCCATCGGTATGTATCCAGTTCCCGCAGTACAAACCATGGCACGCATTGCCGAGGCAAGCGAATCGCATATCTACGACGAAGGCTCCATCCCCAACCGCAACGCAGAGCAGAAGAGCATTTCCGCTGTTGTGGGCTTGGCTGCCGTAACCGCCGCAGAAAACGTGGGCGCTTGCTGCATCGTTACCCCTACGATGACCGGCCGCACGGCCCGCATCGTTTCCAATTACCGTCCGAAGATGCCCATCTATGCGGTAACCACTTCGGAAGAATACCGTCGTTCCTTGCAGCTGAACTGGGGCGTTACGCCGCTTTTAGGCAAAGTTGTTGGTGACGCCTCGTACGTTCTTGAGCAAGCTCGCAGCGTCGTTGTGAAAAAGAACTTCGTGAACAAAGGCGATATCTGCGTATTCACTTTGGGAGACCGCACCACTTCTCCCCGCATCGGCCAAACGGGCGACGCTGTAAGCTTCGACCCAACTGCGCCTTCGCCGCGCCCCACCAACGTGATGCAGATCGTGCAAATCGGCGTTGAGGCAGAGGGGGATAACTAATGGAAATCAAAACCAACTGCTATGCCGCCGTCGATATCGGCGCCTCTTCCGGCCGCGTGGTAATCGGCGAGGTTACCCCGCAAGGAACCATCGAGCTTACCGAGATCCATCGCTTCGATAACATCCAGAAACGCTCCGGCGGTCACGACTGCTGGGACGTGGATATGCTGTTCCGCGAAACCGTTTCGGGCTTGGCAAAATGCAAAGAAGCAGGCTATGCGCCCAAAACCGTGGGTATCGACACCTGGGCGGTCGACTTCGTGCTGCTCGATGCCGAAGACAATATGCTCGGTGATGCGGTAGCCTACCGCGATGAGCGCACCAGCGGCATGTACGCCGTGGCAGATGCTATCGTTTCGCCTGATGAGGTGTATCGCCGCACGGGTATTCAGCGCCAGCCGTTCAATACCATCTATCAGCTGCTGGCGCTCCAGCGTGAGCACCCCGAACAGATTGAAAACGCTGAAACGTTTTTGATGATCCCCGACTACCTGGCCTTCCTGCTAACCGGCACCAAGGCCAACGAATACACCAACGCTTCCACTACATGCCTGATGAACGCACGCACCCAGCAGTGGGACGAAACCATCCTGGAGGCATTCGACATTCCGCGCAGCATGTTCTGTGATGTGGTTATGCCTGGCACCGATTTGGGTGCCGTCACCGCTGAAATCGAAGGAGCAATCGGCTACTCCACGCATATCATCGCGCCTGCCACGCATGACACGGGCAGCGCTTACCTGGCTGTTCCCGCGCGCGACGCCGATGCGGTGTTCCTTTCTTCGGGCACCTGGAGCTTGCTGGGCGTTGAAAACGAAGGCCCCATCACCTCAGATGCCTCCCGTTTCCAGAACTTCACCAATGAAGGCGGCTTTGAGCTGCGCTTCCGCTTCTTGAAAAACATCATGGGCCTGTGGATGATCCAGTCTATTCGCCGCGAGCTGAACGGCGTTTCCTACGTAGAGGGAAAAGACACCCATCAGCAAACCGACGAAGACGAGCTGCCCCCCTTCACGCATGAGGCAATCGAGTGGGGCTTCCCCGACCTCATTGCCCACGCAAAAGAGGCAGACAGCTTCGAAGCCCACGTGAACGTGAACGACGACCGCTTCCTGGCGCCTGATTCCATGATCGACGAGATTCGTCGCGCCTGCTTTGAAACCGGGCAGGACGTGCCCCAAACCGTCGGTCAGCTTATGCGCTGCGTATATGTAAGCCTTTCCTCCTGCTATGCGGAATCCATTGCAGAAATGGCATCACTTACCGGACGCACCTACACTTCCATCAACATCGTTGGAGGCGGTTGCCAAGATGCATATCTGAACGAACTCACCACCCGCGCATGCGGCATTCCCGTGTTCGCCGGTCCAGTTGAGGGAACAAGCTTGGGCAACCTTGCCGTGCAGATGATCGCCGATGGCGCATTCCCCGACCTCCAAAGCGTCCGCGACGCTATCGCAACGTCATTCGACGTGAAGCGATTCGAATAACAGCAACCAACCTTTTAGGTACAGATAAGGAGCATTCATGACCACTATGTACGAATTGGCGCGCGAAGCGTATGCCAAGCAGGGTATCGACACCGAGGCAGCGATCGAAACCCTGGCAAACAAGGCCATCTCCATGCACTGCTGGCAGGGCGACGATGTTGTCGGCTTCGATCAGGGCGACGACAACGCAGCTTCCGGTGGCATCATGACCACGGGCAACTACCCTGGCCGCGCCGCCACCCCCGAACAACTCATGGCCGACTTCGAGAAAGCAGCAAGCCTGATCCCCGGCAAGAAGCGCATTAACCTGCACGCGAGCTACGCCATCTTCACCGAGGAAAACCCCTGGGTTGATCGCGACAAGCTCGAGTACAAGCACTTCGAGCCCTGGGTAACCTGGGCAAAGAAGAACGGCTTCGGCATCGACTTCAACCCCACCTTGTTCAGCCACCCGCTGGTAAAGGAAGGCCTTACCGTTTCCAGCCCCGAAAAAGAAGTACGCGATTTCTGGATCCGTCACTGCATCGCCTGCCGCCAGATCGCAGAGCGCATCGGCAAGGAAATGGACGACATGGTCCTGAACAACTTCTGGATCCCTGACGGCTTGAAGGACTATGCCGCTGACGCTTATGGCCTGCGTGCACGCCTGAAGGATTCCCTCGACGAAATCTATTCCTTCGAAACCCCACATGTTATCGATGCGGTTGAACAGAAGGTATTCGGCATCGGTGTTGAAGGCTTCACCACCGGCAACCAGGAGTTCTACGTATCCTACGCTGCCAAGAAAGGCGGCAACCATGTAGTGCTTATCGATGCGGGTCACTTCAACCCCATGGAAAGCATTTCCGACAAGCTGCCCAGCCTGCTGCAGTTCTTCCCCTACGTGCCGCTTCACGTTACCCGCTCTATGCATTGGGACTCCGACCACGTTGTTCTGTTCGAGGATTCCATCAAGGATATCGCTGCTGAGGTTGTTCGCTGCCCCGAGGGCATGGACAAGGTCCTTATCGGCATGGACTTCTTCGATGCTTCCATCAACCGCATCGGCGCTTGGGCTACCGGCATGCGCGCCATGGAAAAGTGCCTGCTGTTCGAACTGCTGCAGCCTTGGGATCGCCTGAAAGAGCTGCAGGATACCTACCAGTTCTCCGAGAAGATGATCGTTACCGAGCAGTTCAAGACCATGCCTTGGACCGCGGTTTGGGACGAGTACTGCGCACGTCAGGGCGTAGTTGCCGAAGACCAGCTATGGGACGAGGTTAAGTCCTACGAAGACGAGGTGCTCTCCAAGCGCCAGTAAGCCTGCGCATTTTTCAGCGCCCCTCTTCTCGAGGGGCGCTTTCTGCGCCTAGAAGGCAAGGTGGAAGCCCTTGCCGGGGCGTCCGGTGCCAAGGGAACCATCGTCGAAGCCTCTGGCACCGAGAAACCCTTGCCGAAACGCACCGGGCACCGGAAGGCCCTTGCCGGAAGGATCCGATGCCGAGATTCAACTCCGTAAACGCAAGTCGAATGCGTTTCGGAAAAGCCACTTACCCGAGCGGCTTTTCCGAAACCGATCATTCGGTACTTCAGAACGAAAGGACAATGATGGACATTATCGACAGTGCTATGGACACGCTTAAAAGCGGCGTTTCCGCAGCTCGCGGCGCAGTTTCTGGCGTTGCCGTCGAGCAGCTGGGCTTCGTGCGCGGCTTCCGCCGTCTGTGCGACGACGGTTGGAAGCAGGGTTGGCACGAGCGCAATGGCGGCAACCTTACCTACCGCATGAAGGAAGAGGAAGTAGAGCAGGCTCGTCCCTTCTTCAACGCAAACCCCGGCGAGTGGGTGAACATGGGCGTACAGGCAGATAGCCTGCGCGGCGCGTTCTTCCTTACCACCGGCTCTGGCCGCTATATGCGCAACGTCATGAGCGACCCTTCCCACAACATCGGCATCGTCGAAATCAATGACGCCGGCGATTCCTGGCGCATCGTATGGGGCCTGACCGACGGTGGCAAGCCCACTTCCGAATTCCCCACGCATTTCATGAACCATGCCGTGCGCATGGAGGCCACCAACAACGAATGCCGCGTGATTTACCATGCTCATCCCATCAATGTCATTGCTATGACGTTCGTATGCCCGCTTGACGCACGCTACTTCACCCGCGCCCTGTGGAAGGCCATGACTGAATGTATCGTGGTATTCCCCTCTGGCGTTGGCGTTGTGCCTTGGATGGTTCCCGGTGGCGCTGAGATCGCAAAGGCAACCTCCGAACTCATGAAGAAGTACGAGGCAGCTGTTTGGGCACAGCACGGCCTGTTCGTTTCCGGTCCCGATTTCGACACCACCTTCGGCCTGATGCACACCATCGAAAAGGCTGCCGACGTATATCGTCGCGCTCGCCAGATGAATGGCGGCTCCGACGAATTCCTGAACACTATTTCCGACGAAGGCCTGCGCCAGATCGGCATCGATTTCGGCCTCACCGTCAATGATGAGTTCCTGGACTAAGGCGGCACTTCGATGACTATCCGTAAAACTGCTGATGGGCGCACCATCTCAGGCTTCAAGATGAAGCTCTACCCAGGCTTTGCCGAGGAGTACGAGAAGCGCCACAACGAATTGTGGCCCGAAATGGCCGACATGCTCCACGAATACGGTGGGCACAACTACTCCATTTTCATCGACGAGGAAACTAACATCCTCTTCGGATATATCGAGCTTGACGACCCTGAACGCTATGCCGAGTCTGCCAAGACCGATATCTGCAAGAAATGGTGGGATTTCATGGCAAGCGTCATGGAAACGAATGCAGACAATTCGCCCGTTTCCGTAGACCTGCCCTGCGCATTCCACCTCGACTAGAAAGGTAAAGCATTGGCGCTTTCCCAAGAACGCAAGGGAACCATGGCGGTTTCCCTGACCAACTTCCTTGACTCTGGCTGCATCGTAGCCAGCAGCCTTGCCCTTACCGCTTGGGCAGCTGCATTCAACTTCGGCTCCGCCTGGACCGCAATCCTGGGCGCCATCGGCGCAAACGCTTTCGGCGCAGCTGTTGGCGCGCTGATCGGCGGCTTCCTGACCGACAAGTTCGGCCGCACCACTATTTATAAGTACAATCTGCTGGTTTACGCTGCCGGCGTATTCATCGCAATGGTTGCCGTGAACCTTCCCATGGTCGTAGTGGGCGTTGTGCTGTCCGGCCTTTCCGTAGGCGCTGGCGTTCCTGCCTCCTGGAGCTATATCTCCGAAACGTCTACCTCCACGAAGCGCGCTTCCAACATCGGCATCAGCCAGTTCGCATGGAGCTGCGGTCCCGCCATCATCTTCATCCTTTCGCTGGTCATGAGCTTCATCATCCCTGGCTTCGAGTCTGATGGCACCACCCTGCTCCCCGCAGGCACCTACGGCCCGTTTGACGGCATGCTGGCAACCCGCCTGCTGTTCCTGGTTCTGTTCATCGTTGCCCTTATCGCCTGGAACCTTCAGCGTCAGCTGCAGGAATCCGCCGACTGGGCCGAAAAGAACGCTACTGCCACCGAGAAGCAGTCTTTCGGCAAAATGATGGCAGCCGCTTTGAAGAACCCCGTGAACGTGAAGACCATCATCTTCCTGGTTGCCGTGTACCTGACCTGGAACCTGGCTGCGGGCACGAACGGCCAGTTTATGCCATACCTCTATGCTGCTGCAGGCAACATCGATGCAACCGGCCAGAGCCTCTTGGGTGTAGTTCAGTGGGTACTGGTTGCCGTCTGCTCGCTGGCAATCTTCAGCCGCTTCGGCGACATTGTCTCCCACCGCGTGCTGTTCGGCGCCTCTGCGCTGTTGGCGCTGCTGTCCTGGGTTGCTATTGCCGTATTCGGCCTCGCCATCCAGAGTGGCGACACCGAATCCATGGGCTGGGTTCTTTGGGTATACGTAATCTTGTGGGGCATTTCCGCAGGTTTCTCCGCTCAGTGCTTCTACGCTCTGTGGGGTACCGAACTGTTCCCCACACAGTATCGCGGCGGCGCTCAGGGCATCATGTTCTTCTTGGTTCGTGGCGCTTTGGGCATTTGGTCGCTCGTGGGCGTTGGCGCCATCATGGGCGACATTTCCACGAACCCTGCCGGCTTCTTCCCTGCAGCTGTCATTATGTGCGTCGTTCTTCTTATTTCCCTGGTTGTGGGCGTTATCTGGTGCCCCAAGACCCAGGGCAAGACGCTCGACCAAATCACCGAAGAGCGCTACGGCAAGATCGAGTAGCTTTTCATCGCGGCATTGCCGCACATTTTGCATAGCACACGAAATGGACGCCCTAGGGCGTCCATTTTTCATTGGCGCAATTATGGAGCATTAGGAATAGTAGGTTTTCCTTTTCTCTTGAGAATAAAGATGCTTGCTCCACTTTTTCCCAGTTCAATCACTCAAATACAAAGGAGGGACAACACGAAGATCTCCGTTCGCAACCAAATTAAGGCACCATCAAAGAGGTCAAAGAAGGCGCCGTCAACGCCGTTGTGGTTATCTGCCGCGGCACCACAACCCCATCAAAGCAGATATCACCATGGAATCGGTAAAGCAGCTGGAGCTTGCCGAAGGCAAAGAGTGCTATGCGGTAATCAAGGCCATCAATGTCATGTTCGCAACGAAAAGATCCCAAACATTTCCGCTCGCAATCAGATCGAGGGCACTGTTGTTGCCGTAAAGGATGGCGCCGTTAACAGCCACGTGACCATCGAAGACGAAAGCGGCGTACGCATTTCTGGCTCCATCACTAACCAAACGGCAAGGCTAGGCTCTTCAGCGCAAGCTCTTCCGCAAACGGGCTAGACACCTCCCGCGATCGCATCGGCCGTTTTCCATAAACGGCAAGATTGCCGCCTTCTTCAGCCTTCTCGTATCGAGGGAAGCCGATGCTGGGAATGAACGCCACATGCGCATGCCCTTTCCTCACACAGCACGGGCCCTTATTCTGCCCGCCGGAGCGGAGAGGCCCGCGCAACGTCGAGCGTCGGCAAGATCTTCGCCCCATGCATGATTCCAGGGACCTCGACGCAAAAAAGGGGCCTCCCTGGCAAGATTCGCGCGCTATGTATCCGAAATCGCCCGATTGCACCCCGAAACGGATACATGGGACGAAGATCCTGCCAGCTTCAGCGCGAAAAGCATGCATTTCGCGCAAACGCTGCCAGGGAGGCCCCCTTTTTCGTGCAATCAGCGAAAAGAGAATACATGGCGCGCGAATCTTGCCACAGCAGCCAAAGCAACCTCGAAGATAGGCACAACGAATCAATAGGCAGACAGAACGCCAACCCAAAGAAAGATCCTGGAACAACAGCCAAATCGCCCAACGCCAAGGCGACACTCACAAGACCATTGTTCTTGGCAGTCCGAAGCAACGCTCAAATCAACCTGTCACCAAGACGATTCCCGCAAGGGCACCAATCCTCGCAGCATGAAACAATTAGCAAGACAGCTCAGCACCAAGGATCCTTGGAGAAAAGCTGCTTGCGCAAGCTCATTCGACGCTCATCGATGTCGACATAGGCGATCCTGATACGCTTTCCCATGAGGCTTGCCGCAGAATGGGCAATGGCATCGAACTTCACGTTGTCGGCGACATGCGCGCGAGTAACAGCAAGAGCCTCAATCCCCGCAGCTTTGAGATTGTTGATGCGTGACGCATCCCGCTCCACCGCAAGTTCATTTACATGGAATTCGCGGCTATTGTATTCGATGGCAACGTTCTGTTCGGACCAATATAGATCGCAGTGGTATTCGCGATATGTGGTTCGCTTGCCTAGCCTTGCGGGGATCAGAACCTTAGCATTCATCTCCGGCATGCCTAATCCGTAACCGCCATAGCGGGCGGGCAGGCCCAGCAATAGCGCCAAACATGTTTCCATCGGCGATGCCGAACCGTCGCAGACATAACGAATAGCTGTTTTTGCTTTCCGAGGCACTTTGCCATGCATTTTGTCTATAAAGCGATTGATCGCCTCTGTGCTCGAAAGGGGCTGAGCAGGCCGAAATCCAATGGGACTTGCAGGGTCTATTCGGTAAGTTCCGCATAGCTCAAATCCTAATTTGATTAGGTCGATCACGCTACATGACCGCGCAAGCTGCACGAAACAGAATTCAGGATTGCTTAAATATACCCCACTCTCAAAGGAGAGAAAGCAAGGTGCCCTATCGGGAAGTTTCCAAATATTGTTGTGAAACCGCTTGGATTGACTTCTTGTTTTTCCCGATAAGACAACGACCTCCAGCGGACGAGGGAGCGTTGCTAGAGATGAACTTTCTCTGAACGATTTCGGCAACGTCGGAACATCCTTGAGAGACGGCATAGCCCGCGCAGACCGAATGTCTTCGAAATCCTCGAGCGAGCGAAGCAACCTGATTGCACTTGAATGTCCGATAAAAAGCACCATGGGGAAATCTTATCGGCCGAACCTTAAATAGATGCGAAAGCAATCACAAATAAGCAATAGAGCCCGAGCAACGCCAAATGCACTCGACATCAGCCTTCAAACCGCCTTCCGCCTCCCGAACAACGAGGGACGAAACGGTTCACTTCCCTATCTACGGCTATAATTCCAAAGAGGCGGTTTGGGCAACCCCGCAACAACCTGGACTTATAGAGCCCAACAAGCCATCCGAAAAAAAGGGGGGGCTTATCCATAGATGAACCCGACGCCAGCCAACGTTTCGATCGGTGCTCGCGTTTCGACTGGCACTCATTCCCACCCGGCGTCCATGCTCGCCTGGCCCCTATGTTCGCCTGGTGCTCATATTCCGCCTGGCGTCCGTTTAGCCCAGTGTCCCATTTCGTCTGGTGCTCGCGTTTCGACTGGCACCCATACCAGCACGATGCTCATGTTTCACTCGACGACCATGTTCACCTGATGGCCACGTTTCGTCTAACGCTCATGCTCACCTGATACTCATGTTTCACCCGATACTCAAGGGAAATCGCAGCGACACATACCGTGCACGTACCTCGGGAACTACCCCATGGCAAGAATCGTACAGCATGCATGATTTCGAGGCTCCCGACGTGAAATAGAGCCTTTGCCGGCAAGATCCTTACGCTATGTATTCCGAATTTCCTAATTGCATCTGAAAATGCATGCATGGAGCAAAAATCTTGCCATCGTTAAGTCGAAATGCATACATTTCGAACGAGTTTTGCCAGGAAAGCGGCAATCTGAATGCATTCAGCAAAAAGAGAATGCATACAACGCGATTCTTGCCAGTTAGAGTCCTAAAGCGGCTGCAATGCTCAGAGAACGAAGGGTTCGATGGGCGGCGCTTAGCACCCAAATAGCACCCACGGGACGAAATGAGCCCGTGAAAACAAAAAGCCACCGAGGTAAAAGCCTCGGTGGCCTGCAGTTTCGATGGTGCGCCGTGAGGGATTCGAACCCCCGACGTACTGATTCGTAGTCAGTCCCTCTATCCAGCTGAGGTAACGGCGCGTTTCGCAACGAAAATTAGTATCCTCGTTTGCCCTGTCTTCGTCAACACTTTTCTTTAAATATGAAGGAATTATGGACAGCAAACCCGTTTTGCCTGATGAATAGGCCTTTTGCCGAAATGGGCTATAACTCTAGCGGGCTAAATATAGCCCCCGCGCCTTCTGTTGGCAACTCGCCGACCCTCCACGCACCATCCGCTTGACTTTCCCTCGCACCATCCTTCGACCCTCTGCGCGCCACCTGCCGACGCGTCACAAACCATCTCAACACACGGCACAACATCTGGCGACCCCCCCCCGCAAGCCATCTGCCGTCGTTCTGCGCAGCACCTGGCGACCCCCTGCACAGCATCCGCCATCTCGCTGCGCGCCATCCGCTGGCACCCTGCAGGCAATCTGCTGGCACGAACCGATGCCCTTAACGACCCGCAGAACAAACCGTCGGCGCGAGTAGGAGCTCTTAATCCCCGCAAAAGCACATTCTACGTAATTGTTAACTGCCCTTTGCAGATAAAACCCGTTTTTTACTTTCTTTTCACCTCTATCGCATCCCCTACGCACCGCATTCGCGTAAAATCAAGTTTGCTGCGTTTAGGGCGCTCTTGCCTTGCGCTGTCATTTACACATTTAGGAAAGGACATTACTTGAAGGTTCGAAAATCGAAACCTCACAGTAATTAACCTTCGGCCTCTGCATTTCACACCCGTCATGTAGTGGTCGAAGGACGACTGCGACATGAACGGATTGCGCCTGTCAGTATTGCTGTGCGCTGCGCAGATCAACTGCCCGCACAACAACCCTGACACGCGGCGGCAATCCCAAGGGAGAATTGCATGCTCTATCTATCTCAAATGCTCGGCGAACCCGTCGTTGATGCAAATGGTGAAAAAATCGGTTCCATATCCGACCTGGCCATCCAAACCGGCGAAGTGTTCCCTCGCATCACCAGCCTGGCATTCCTGGGACCTGGCAAAACGCCTTTCATGATCTCTTGGCGTAAATACGTGGACAGCTTCGACGAAGACGAGGGCATTCGCCTGAAAGTCGACCGCACCGCCATCCGCTTCAGCTACCTTCAGCCTGCCGAAGTGCTCCTTGCGCGCGACCTGCTCGATAGGCAGATCGTAGACACGCAGGGCATGAAGGTTGTGCGCGTAAACGACTTGAAGCTCTCCGTTTCCGGAACGCAGCTGCGCCTTCTTGGTGCAGAAGTGGGCATTCGCGGCATTCTGCGCGGCTTGGCTCCGTGGGTGGAAAAAGCCGCCTGCGGCATCGCCAAGGCGTTCGGCAAGAGCATCGACGAACGCATCATCGCGTGGAACTACATGGAGCTGCTCGACCGCGACCTTTCCAAGGTTCAGCTCTCCGTCAGCCACACGCGCCTGGAAGAGCTGCACCCTGCCGACGTGGCAGACATCCTAGAGCAGCTCGATCCGAAGCAGCGCGCCAACGTGTTCCAGCACCTAGATGACGCACAGGCCGGCGACGCCATTTCAGAAATGGAAGACGAATTTCAGGCCGACATCATCGAGGGTCTGGACGAAAAGCGCGCATCCCGTCTGCTGCGCGATATGGACCCTGACGACGCCGCCGACATCGTAGGCGACTTGCCCTATGAGAAAGCCGAAACGCTGCTTCGCCTGATGGGCGTCGATAACGCCGCAGAAATTCGCAAGCTGCTGGGATACAAGGAAGACACCGCTGGCGGCCTGATGACCACGCAGTTCGTGGCGATGCACACCTCCGACACCGTGCAAGAAACCACCGAGGTTCTTCGCGGCTTGGACGAAGACCACCCCACGGTGAACTACGTGTACGTACTCGATGAGTACGACAAGCTCGTAGGCGTGCTTTCGCTCCGCACCCTGGTGCTCGCAAAAGACAACACCCCGCTTTCCGACATCATGTTCGATGAGCTCATCACTTCGTTGCCCGAAGAGCCAGAAGATGAAGTTGCAGCCGATATCTCCAAGTACGACCTGATGGCCATGCCTGTCGTCGACGAGAACGGGCAGATGCTGGGCATCGTCACCGTCGACGACGCAATGGAGGTCATCGAAGACAACGTGGAGGAAGGTCGCACACGCTGGGCATGGGGGCAGTTCGCCATCACACTTGCCGTGTTTATCGTACTGATGATTCCCTATACCTTCTTCGTCCTTCGCATGTTCGGACACAACTAGGATCGAGGCTTTTACATGACACTTAAGGAAAGTACAGCGCAGGACACCGCCCTGGCAGCCAAGGCTTCCCCGCAAGTTCCTGATCAGGGCAGCGAAAACGACGGCAAGAAGCAGCACTCGAAAGCGTTTCTGGTGCTGGCCGCCATGGGCCCTGGTATCGTAACCGCCATGGCAGGCAACGACGCCGGCGGCATTTCAACCTATTCCACCGTAGGTGCCAAATTCGGCTACATGACGCTGTGGATCATTCCTATTATGTGCGTTCTGCTTATCGTGGTGCAAACCACCGCAACACGCATGGGCGTTGTTACCGGTAAGGGCTTTTCGGCGTTGATCCGCGAGAGCTTTGGCATCCGCCTTACGGCACTTGCCATGTTGGCACTGCTTATCGGCAACGTTGCCACCACCTTTTCAGAATTCGCAGGCGTAGCTTCTGGCATGGAAATATTCGGGGTGCCGCGATGGATATCAGTCCCCGTTGCCGCGGCAGCCGTTTGGGGGCTTATCGTGGGGGGCAGCTATAAACGCGTGCAGAACATCTTCCTGGTGCTTTCATGCGTATTCGCCACCTACATCGTCGCGGCCTTCTTGGCGCAACCCGATTGGAACGAAACCTTCCAGCACACCCTGGTGCCAGCAGCAAGTTCGGATTTGGGCTTCCTTTCGCTTACCGTCGCAATGGTCGGCACCACTATCGCCCCCTGGATGATGTTCTTCGCCCAGAGCAACGTGGTCGAAAAGGGTGTGCGCGTACGCGATCTTCCCTATCAGCGTATCGATGCAGTAACTGGTGCTGTGGTGGGCTGTATCGTAGCATGGTTCATCATCGTAACCACTGGCACCGTGCTGTTCCCGCAGGGCATCGAAGTAGAAAGCGCCGAAGCGGCTGCAGCTGCGCTCGAACCTTTCGCGGGCCAATACGCTAAAGCACTGTTCGCCATCGGCCTGGTAGCCGCCAGTTTGCTGGCCGCATGCGTTCTGCCCCTTACCACCGCTTTCGTTATCTGCGAAGCATTCGGCTGGGAAGCAGGCGTTTCGTTCACCTGGAAAGAAGCGCCCCTCTTCAAGGGCATCTTTACGTTTGTCATCGTCGTTTCGGCTGTGGTTATTCTTGTTCCCAACATCGACTTGATGGGAATCATGCTCACTGCGCAGTTTGTAAACGGCGTCATTTTGCCTGTATTGCTGGTGTTCATGGCCATCATCTGCACCGACAAACACGTTATGGGCAAATACGCAGTGGGCAAATTCACCCGCGTTATTCTATGCTTCACCATTGTGGTGGTGGGCATTCTTTCCGCCATTTGCTTGGTTATGCAGATACTGGGAACCGGATAATTCGGCGCTGACGTCGTGGCTCATAGGGAGCACGCGGCAACGGCAACGGGGGCAGCATGCTGCGCAGCTGGCCCATTACCGCTCTTGAACACTCAGTCAAACAAACCACTAACTAGCCCCGCAAACGCGATGGGAGCCCCGGGGCACGCCCTGGCGCTTCGGCCGATACCGCTAGTAGTCAGCGCCCTCCAAGCCAGCTCTTCGCATTAAACTCCTTGTGCGCACTGCCCATAGGGGTGGTTTTGTTTCCGCAAGAAGAAACCAAACCATAAGGCCACCCTTGTTGCGCAATAATAAATTAGATGGGAAAACATAGAAAGGAACACATCGAGGGCAAGCGACGAAGCCCGCTTTGCGCCCCCTCGGAAAAGCGCCATGGAGCCAAAGCCCAAAGCACATCTTTTCACGTTTGCCGTTATGGCATTGTTCATTTTCGTGTTTTTGGGCAGCGAATATCACTTCGACATCGCTTATGGCGAGCTCGCCGGCCCCGATTCGGTAGTCGGCGCACAGGCATCCATCCTTGCCACAAGCGCCATAGGGCTTGTGGGCTATTCATTGGTGAATCGAACGGCAGCCGCAAGGCATCGAAGCATTCTTGCCGGCGTGCTGGGAACCGTTTCCGCCTTGTTCCTTGTCGCAACTCAGCTAACCCAGAACGCCAACGCCTTGCTGTCGCTGGGATGTTTGTTGTTCTTGATTTTGGGTATGTTGGGAAACGCCACCTACTTTTCCGTTGCGCAAACCCACTATGCCAGCAACTCCCTTTCCCGTCTGGTGGGCACCTCGTATGCCGCAGGATTGCTCGCTCAGTTCCTGCTTCATTCTTTGGCGCCAAACAGCGTTATCGAAGCCGCGATTATCGGAGCTTCGATCATCGCACTTGGCTTCGCTCTTGCAGCGCGCCGCAACGTGCTGCACGTAGTCCCCGTCAGAAGCGCACTTCCCGAAAAAGACCAGCGAACCGCCAACGAACGCGATGCCCTCAAGGAAGCAATCCTGCTGCTCGCCTGCGTATCCCTAATTGCCTGCGTTTTCAGCACGCTCGACAACGTGGTTACCCTGGCAAACGCGCAAGGCATGTTCGACCTTTCAACCTGGCCTCGCCTGCTTCTTGCCGTCAGCGGCATTGCGGCTGGCTTCATCTTCGACCTCACTAAGCATCGCTATTCCACTGTTACCATACTGTGTGTAGCCATGTTTTCCCTGGTTTCCGCCCTTGCCATCCAAACCGGCTCCGAAGTTCTTCTGGGTTTGGTAATTTTTTACCTTTCATCGGGCTTTTTCGTGGTCTTTTTCACCTCGTCGTTTTTGCGCATTGCAATGCGCTGTGCAAACCCGTCGCTTTGGGCGGGCATGGGACGCGCCGCCAACAACGCCTGTGCCGCACTTGTAGCCATGCCTTCCATGGCCTTGATCTTGTCGGGCGACATCATGCTTATCTCGTCGATAACCATTGCGCTAGCCATGGTTACCCTCCTTGTTGCCCACGCGCTCGAAAACGTGCGTCGCACCGCGCGGCATAAGGCCGAGATCGAAGCCATAAAGCTGGCGGAGCTCACCGCCGCGCAAATGCAAACCGCCAAGCCCCAAGAAGAACCGGAAGCCAAAGCTCCCGCCGATAAAAGCGCTCCCGACAAGCACCTTGCGGCATTCTCGGAGCGATATAGCCTTACCCCACGCGAACGCGACGTTCTTTCCGCAGTATGCTCAAGCGAGGAAACGCTCCAGTGCATCGCCGATGACATGGGAATATCCCTTCGCGCGTTGCAGAAGCACTTGACCTCCATATACCGCAAATCAGACACACAATCCCGCGCAGGGCTCTGCTCCGCCGCACTCACCGAGCCCCTTGAGCACTAGCGAGCGCAAGCTTCATTCGAGGGAACACCTCGGCCGCCGCCTTTCCTTTTGCGGCTTTTGCCAACACGTTTCCCTATTGCGCTCACCAGGCGTACACTCACCAGCGCGTTTCCCCTATCACGCCCACCAGGCGTACAATGCCCGGTATGAGCACCAATAGCAAACATACCCCCACGCCCAACAACGAAACCCCCGAGGAAATCCGCAGCCGCCTAAGGGCCCAAGCAAAGAAAGCGCGCTCCGCTCTTGCGCCCGAAACGCGTGCGAGCAAGAGCAAGCAGATCTGCGCGAAGCTGACCCAACACCTTGATGCCTTGATAGCCGAAACGCCTCAGGGCAAACCCGTTGTCGGCGTATACTCCGCATTCCCATGGGAAGTTGACCTGGGCATCTTCATCGACTATGCCTACCTGCGAGGCTGCACTGTTGCCTTTCCCTGCATGATGCCCGATGCCCATGGCATTCCCGATGCTCCTGGGCGCGGGATGCGCAAACCGGGGTCGAGCCCCAACGCCCAGCATGTCACTCAGCAAACTATGGAAATGCGCTCAGTTAGCGCCGAGGCATTCCGCAGCAACGGCGTGCCGTTTCTGAATGACCCGCTAAAGGAATATCGCCACAGCAGCCCTGAACTTACCCCCATGCCCTACCTTGCCGCCGACGAGTTCGCCTTCATTGTGGTTCCCGCTGTGGGGTTCGATGCGCACGGCAACCGCCTAGGATACGGGGCAGGCAACTACGACCGCTACCTTTGCCAACTTACTGATGCATGCCATGTTGTCGGCGTCGCCTTTACCGAACAGGAGGTTTCCCCCATCCCCGCAGAAGACCACGACATCCCCCTTCCCTTCGTTACCGCTTAGGGGAAAGCTTCGCTTCAGGGTGGCTCAGGGCGGGTGGCAAAAAATGCCGGGAGCATCAGCTGAGAGCAGCGATGGGGCAAAACCCCACTCGCGCTCGTGTTGTTTCATTTCCCTTACATACGCCCTCACCTGCAGCAAAGCGCACTACAATGAAGAAAACGCCAACATAGAGGGGTTACCATGAACACGAAAACCGAACGGAACTGGCAGCTTATTGTTGCTGGCATATTGTTTATCATCTTTGGCTTGGTATGCGCATTTTTCCCAGGTCTCACTCTTGCATCTATCGCCTTTATTGTTGGTGCCGCCTTTGTGGTTTCCGGCGTAGTCAATATCGCAACGTTCATTCGCGACCGCGATCTTCTGGGCTTTTCGGGATGGATCTTGGCATACGGCATCCTTGACGTGCTCATTGGTGCCATGTTCGTGATTCACCCCTTCGCTTTTGCGGCAGTGCTGCCTTGGGTTATCGGCGCGTTCGTTCTGGTTTTCGGCATATATGAAGTTGTGGCAACCTTCATGGTCAAGCGCGCAGGCCTTCCCCTTTGGGGCTGGATGCTGTTCTCGGGCGTCATTTCCATCGTTATCGGATTCATGTTCTTCTCCATGCCCGAAATGCTCGCACTGTTCATCGCACTGTTCGCTCTTCTTCGAGGCGTGGACCTTATTGTTGTGGGGGCAAATGCAGGAAAGTATTTCCTGTAACCGCCCGTCTTAACGCGCCGCCCACCCGTTACGCCCTCCACCGCTCATAAATGCAACACCGTGGCAACGAAGCTAGCCTATAATCGGCACAGTTAAAAAAGCGCATGCAAGGCTGCGCTGGAAATGCATCATGCGCGGCTTCGCTAGCCGCCGCCTTCCCAGCGCAGCATCGCCTGCGCCCTATTTACAGTAAGGAGACTGTACATGGAAGGCTTCGAGCTTCTTTCCACCGGTGCTTGGTCTATCCTGCCGCCGCTTCTGGCGCTAGGCCTTGCCCTAATTACCAAGGAGGTGTATTCCTCCCTGCTGGTTGGCGTGTTCTCAGGCCTGATCATTTACGAGTTCTGCCTTGAAGGTGTCGGCTTCAACCAGCTCATCACCGCATTTACGCTCATCCCTCAGGTTATGGCGGAGCAAATCTCGTCGAATGCGGCGCTTATCTTGTTCTTGGCATTATTGGGCGCGTTAGTCGTCATCATCGCTATTGCTGGCGGTTCGCGCGCATACGCTGAATGGGCCGCGAAACACATCAAGAGCGCACGCATGGCAACCGTTATGACGGCTCTTTTGGGCATCGTGGTATTCGTTGACGACTACTTCAACTGCCTCACTGTTGGTGCCGTCATGCGCCCCGTAACCGACAAGTTCCGCATCAGCCACGAAAAGCTGGCGTGGATCATCGACTCCACCGCAGCTCCGGTGTGCATTATTGCCCCTGTTTCCTCGTGGGCGGTTGCCATGGGTGGCTACATGGGTGAAAACGGCTTCAACACGTTCGTTGCCTCCATTCCGTACAACCTCTACGCACTGGTCACCATTGTGTTCGTGTTCGCTATGTGCGGTTTCGGCAAAGACTTCTTCAGCATGGGCAAGGCTCAGCGCGACTGCGACGCTCATACCTACAGCCCCATTCCTCCCCATGCCTCCGCTCTGGAAACGGTATCTAAGGCAGGCGTTCCCAGCAATCCCGAAGCCGTCGAAACCGTTATCACCGAGCAGTCCGACCTGGAGGGCGCCACGAAAGCGGTCGAGCAGTTCAAGGGTCTGGATGTTTCCCCCAATGGTAAGGTATTCGACCTGGTTATCCCTATCGTGGTGCTTATCGTGTTCTCCATCACAGGCATGCTGTATGTTGGCGGCTTCTTTGAGGGCGTAGATTTCGCAACAGCTGTTGGCGAAAACCCCATCGGCGGATTGTGCATCGGTGCCGCTGTGGCATTGGTTGTTGCTGCATGCATGTTCCTGCCCCGTAAGCTCACCACACTGGTTGGCTTTACCGAAGGCGCTTCCGAAGGCGTTCGCTCTATGGTTGGCGCTATCATGATCCTTGTTTTGGCATGGAGTCTGGGCGGCGCATGCCGCTACATGCTGGGCACGGGCGAATTCGTTTCCAACTTCCTTACCACCATGGGCTTTGAACTTTCATTCCTGCCTGCCGTTATCTTCGTGGTTTCTGGCTTCATCGGATTCGCCATGGGCACTTCCTGGGGCACCGCTGCCTTGATCCTGCCCATCGTTTTGGGCGTATTCCCCGAAAGCGACCCGCTATTCCTGGTTACCATCGGAGCAACGCTTGCTGGCGCGGTATACGGCGACCACATCTCGCCTATTTCTGACACCACCATCCTTTCTTCTGCTGGTGCGGAATGTAACCACCTGCGCCACGTGGCAACCCAGCTGCCCTATGCTTCCCTGGTTGCCGTCATCTGCCTGTTTGGATATCTGGTTGCCGGCTTTACCGGTTCGCCTTGGCCTTCGCTTATCGGCGGCATCGCTGTTGCCCTCGTGGTTGTTATTGCAACACGCGTGTTCGGCAACAAGGAAGCTGCATAGGCATATCGCATCAAAACGCACCATAAGGGAGTCCTTCGGGACTCCCTTTCTTTTGCTTGAATACTCCCAGGATCGAAGTATGCGGACTCACCATCTAAGACCTCGAGCAATGCACCCGAACAAAGCATGCAGGCATATCACCTCGCTGTTTTGAGGAAACTCCAAACAAGACATGGCGACAAGCAAACAAAAAGGCCCCGAGGGGGCCTTTTTGTTTGTGCCTGCAGATACGACCAGCAAGAAACGCTTAGCGCTCTTCGATAGGCTTGTATTCGCGAGCCTTCACGCCCGTCTTGTATGCGGGGCGGATGATGCGCTTGCCGCTTACCAGTTCCTCGAAACGGTGGGCAGCCCAACCTGCCATACGAGAGCAGGCAAACAGCGGAGTGATCATATCCTGCGGAATGCCCATCATGGAGTACACGAATCCAGAATACATATCAACGTTTGCGCACATATCCTTCTTGGTGCCCTTTTCCTGCAGGATGACTTCAGGGCTTAGGCGCTCGATGAGCTTAAGCAAATTCAGCTCCGCTTCAAACTCAGTACCCTTGGCAAGCCTTGTTGCAAAATCCTTGCAGATAACTGCGCGCGGATCGGAAAGCGTGTACACCGCATGACCCATACCGTAGATCAATCCAGTATGATCGTATGCCTGCTTGTTCACGATCTTGGCAATATAGGAAGCTACTTCGTCTTCATCTTCCCAATTCTTAACGTTTTCCTTGATTTCCTTCTGCATGGCCAGAACCTTATGGTTTGCACCGCCATGCTTACTGCCCTTCAAAGAACCGATAGCGGCCGCGTAAGCAGCATACGGATCGGTATCGGCAGAGGAAAGAACACGGCAAGTGAAGGTGGAGTTGTTACCGCCACCGTGCTCAGCGTGCAGAGACATCATGATGTCGAGCATGCGTGCTTCTTCAGGAGTGAACTCTCGGTTGGGACGCAACATGGAAAGGATGGTTTCGGAAGTGGATTGTCCCGGAATGAAGCGATGCATGATCATCGACTCGTTGTAGAACGCAGCACGCTTGGCATAGTGAGCCAGCACCATGATGCGCGGTAATCGAGAGATAAGAGAGATTGCCGTACTGATCTCGTGCTCGAAGGAACGCTCTTCCGCCTTTGGGTCGTCAGCATACAACATGAGCACCGAACGCTGCAGAAGGTTCATGATGTTATGAGAAGGCGTGCTCATGATCTTCGAAGCGGTGAAGCCATCGGGCAAATTGCGCTGAGCATCAAGTGCCTCAACAAGCACATCGAGCTGGCTTGACGTGGGAAGCTCCCCCATAAGCAGCAGATACACGATCTCCTCAAAGCCGCGACGCTTGGTGGCATCGCCGCCAACAAGATCGTAGATGCTGTAGCCACGGAAGGTGAGCTTGCCTTCGTCGGGAACCTTATCGCCCTCATTCATCAGGTAACCGTGCACGCTAGAGATATTCGTAACGCCCGCGATTACGCCAGAACCATCGCTGTTGCGCAAACCGCGCTTTACGGGGTAACGCTCGTACAGTTCCGGATCGACGGCATTGACCTTTGCGATGTTATCGTATAGGGAAAGCTTATGGTCTTCCATGAATATTCCTTTCAACTACGAGACTAGATAGTACACCCCGCTTACGCATCAAAAAGCGTACTTTGGTGAACGATAACAAACTGGAAACAAACGGATTCTGTTATGCAACAAAAATTCTTTGTGTGATTAGTTCTAAAACAACGGGAGGTGAAAAGCAATAGACACGCCCCTGTGGGCCCACTTCTCCATTTTATTCCAGCAAAGGCGCGCTCTGATATTCAAAGCAGTTACAGGTTCGATAGCCGACGGCACACTGCATCGAGCATCTGTTGATGCGGAGTGCGGCCTGCATTTCATCTTCTTTCAGAAGAGCGCCAGGCAACGCATGCCTATACGGCTCCGAGGGGCACCAGGCAACGCGCTTCTTTGAGGCTCTGGGAAAAGTCAGGCAGAGCGTACCTTTGCAGTGCTGAAAAAAATACCGAAAGAAACGCCAGCATCCCCATGCTGCAATCAGGCTGTTTGCCAGCAAGCCCTCGGGGACTATAGTTATCCGCAATAGCTTGAATGCAACAATATAGAAGCGCAATGATAGAATCCAAGCAAGGATTGATACGTTTTCTGACAGGAATGCGAATCCAGCCATCGGCTCGCCTTCGGCAAACCGCCGCAGTGCCGCCCTGGCGCCCATCATTCGAGGAGAGAGAAGCCACCATGACGCAAGACATCAATGGCGCAACGCGTCTAATTTGCCTGTTCGGCGACCCCGTCGCACACAGCAAATCACCCCACCTTCATAACCGAGCATTCGAACGCGCCGGCCTGAATTACGCTTATATGGCCTTCCGCGTTCCTGGCGAAGATATGAAGCAGGCAACCGATGCAATCCGTCTTCTGAATATGCGCGGCTGCAACCTTACTATGCCGAACAAGATTGCGGTTATCCCGTTCCTGGACAAGCTTGATCCCATCGCCGAGATGGTAGGCGCCGTCAACACCATCGTCAACGAAGACGGCGTTCTCACTGGATACAGCACCGATGGCTACGGCTTCATGAAGTCATTCGAAGAACACGGCGTCGACGCCAAAGGGAAGAAAATGGTCCTGATGGGCATGGGTGGCGCTGGAACCCCCATTGCCGCACAGGCAGCACTCGACGGCGTAGGCGAAATCGTGGTATTCAGCCCCAGCACGGGCAAATCATGGGATCGTGTTGCTGAAGAAGTAGCCCTCGTTGCTGAGAAAACCGGCTGCAAAATCAGCCGTCACGACGCAAACGATTTGGACGACTTGCGCGCACAGCTGGCTGACGCCGATCTTCTGGCAAACGCCACCCCCATCGGCATGGGCAAGCTCGAAGGACGGTCCCCTATCCCCGACGCATCGTTCTTGCATCCAGGCCTGGTAATCCAAGACGCTATTTACCAGCCAGCAGAAACCGAGCTACTGAAAATGGGCAAAGAAGCAGGCTGCACCACCATCAACGGCGAGGGAATGCTGTTCTTCCAGGGTGCCCGCGCCTTTGAGATCTGGACGGGCGTAGATTTCCCGCTTTCACCAGACGAAATGTAGCAGGGCAAACAGCGCTACAATTAAACGGCGGCGTGCAATGGGGATTGCGCGACCGCCGTTTTCTCATATTCAGGGGCCTTGGGCCTTTTCGCCTAAGTAAAACAGGAACTACCAGGAGGGACCATGGACTGGCAGGATGAATACGAGCGGAAGAAAATAACCGTAAACCAGGTATTCGAGCAGCATCTAACCGGCAACCAGAAAATTTATACGGGTGGCCTTCACGTACCCACCACCATCATCAATGCGCTGATTGACAGGGTTGCAACGGGCACCCTTACCGGCATTGATCTTTTCGGCAACTGGATGAACGGCGACATCACCTTCGCGGAGCTCGATGTAACCCCCGAGCAGTTCCGCTACCACACCTACTTCGCCGGGCCCAACGAGCGCACCGGCTTTGCTAACGGATCAAAGTGCGTTGCGCACATTCCCGTTCATTTCTCGGACACCAATCGCATGTTGGAAGAAGTTGGGCTCGACTACGCCGTAGTCCAAATGACGCCGCCCGACGCTCAAGGCAACTGCAACATCGGACCCTTGGGATTCGAACAGGGCGCATTGCGTGGTGCAAAGCACATCATTGCGCAGATCAATCCGCGCCTTCCCCGTGTATTCGGCGATTCGCACAACTATCACGTAAGCACCATTGATGCCTTCGTAATGCAAGAAGAGCTGCTCGAAGATGTACAGGTGCCCGCACCGACGCCTGAAGAGGCAAAGGTTGCAGAGTTCATCGTCAATCGCGTAAACGATGGCGACACCATTCAGCTGGGCATCGGCGGCATCATCAACGCTATCGCCGCAGGTTTGGAAAGCAAGCAGCATCTAGGCTGCTTCACCGAGATGTTCTCGGACGCTTTTGTTGAACTGCAGCAAAAAGGCGTCATCGACAACTCGCGAAAGAACTTCATGCCAGGCGTTTCGGTTGCGGGGTATTCGACTGGCACACAGCGCCTGTACGATTTCATCCACGAAAACCCCAGCATGTACTACACATCCTACGAAACGGTGTGCAATCCCGCCCTTATCGCGAAGAACGACAACCTGGTTTCAGTGAACACTGCCGTAAGCATCGACCTTACCGGGCAAGTGTGCGCTGAAAGCATCGGCGCACGCCAGTACTCTGCAAGCGGCGGGCAGTTTGACTTCGTGCGGGGCGTAAAAAATTCGAAGGGCGGGCGCGGCTTTATTGCCGTAACGAGCGTGGCGCACACCAAGAAAGGTCCTGTTTCGAAAATCGTGCCCACCTTGGCACCAGGCAGCGCCATAACCAGCCTTCGCAACGACGTGCATTTCATTGCAACCGAATACGGCGTAGTCGATCTGCGCTGGGCCGACATTCCCACCCGCGCACAGCGCCTTATCAGCATCGCCCATCCCGATTTCCGCGACGAGCTTACTTACGAAGCGAAGAAGCTCGGCTTCCTGTACTAACAACGTCTTCTAAGCACAATTCGTAAACCGCAGGTTCGCCGAACCGACTCACAAAACACAAAAGGGCTGCATCGAAACCAATGGGAACGCCCCTGCTTCTTGCTTCGAAGAAACAGGGGCGTTTCAATACAGCGTCAGGGCAGCCCTTCGCGGTTCACTATTCTTTTTCACACGGCAGACTCCCTAAATCGGCTGCCGCACACAAGGTAGCGCTCTTTTCGCGGCTCTTTTCTACTATGCGGTTTCACGCTTGCGGTTTTCCGGCTGCAAGATCAGCACGGCGGCAACAACAGCAACAATCGCGAACAGAGCACCTACTGGGCCCGCCCACACAAAACCAGGGCCCGAAGCCACCACGCCGCCAAGGAACGACCCCGTAGCAATACCAAGGTCGGAAGAGGTGGGCATAACGGCAGACGCAAGGGTAATCGCCTTCGGATAATCCTTAGCTGAGGTTTGCAGCAGAAACGTTTGCAACGGAGAATTCATGTGATAGATGAACACGCCCGTAAGCACTACGTTAATCACGGCAAGCGCGGTGTTGCCCGAAGCAAGGCTGGGGCCAAGCAGCAGAAGCACAAGGGCCTGCAAACCGAACATGATAGGCATTTTCGCCAAGCCGTAATGCTGAGCGATGGAGCCGCTACCCAGATTGGAAACAATAGTTGCGGCACCGTAGAAGAACAGCACGATACTTACCATCCACACCGAAAGGCCCACGCCATCTTCCAAGATGGGCGTTACGTACACGTAGAACACGTACGTTGCCGCCATGCCGAATCCTTTCATGATGAGCACCAAGATGATGCGACGATCCTTCAGGATTACCAGCTGATCGCGCACACGAGAAGAAACATCGGTGGAGCCAGAGCGCGGCACAGAGACAAGCAGCAACACCGTAACAACGAGCGCTACAGCTTCTACCGCTATAAACGCAGCCTTGATACCGAATGCATCGGCAAGCAGCGTGCCAATGGGCGTACCCAAGACGCTGGCAACAGAAAAGCCTGCGTAAACGAATGAAATGATGCGAGCCGATTTTTCACGAGGAATGATGTCGTTGATAAATGTCATTACCGTAGACAGCAACACGCCCGAAACCACTGCGGTAAGCACACGGGCAACCAGCAGCGTTTCATACGTAGGAGCCGCAATAGCCAGAAGGTTGCCTGCGTTGAATACCGCAAGGAACGTCACGAACAAGGGAAACCTGCGAAAACGCCCGGTAGAAAGCACAATGATCGGCGTCGACACCGCATATGAAATAGCAAAGAAGCCCACCAGATTACCAGCAGAAGCAAGGGAGATACCATATTCCTCGGCGATATCGGGCGTGATACCGATAACGATGAACTCCGCAAAACCTAGGGCAAAACCCACGATAACCAATGCAACCGTTGCAAGTTTTGTGCGCGCTGAACCCTCTGCCACGAAAGCCGTCCTTCTTCACAAGCGGCCGCGCAAACGCAGCCGCACCTTAAATTATGCTAAACCAAGCATGCCTATTTTGATTCTTTCCAACAGTATCAAAGTCCAGCAAAAGGAACAGCAAGAAACGTAAACCTCCAAAAGCGCTGCCGCGAAGAAAGAGAGGGTACAGGACAGGTGCCGTTTTCTCAGAGCAAAACCCGGCGCTTTGCAACTTTTTGCCTATATTTTGAAGCCGAAGAAATGATATCTGCCCCGTATTCCCGCTTTTTCGGGAGGGCTATTCGGGTCAGGAGAAACAAAAAGGCCAGCCGCATAAGCGACTGACCTGCAAATTCGATGGAGCCAACGGCCGGACTCGAACCGGCGACCCACGCATTACGAATGCGTTGCTCTACCAACTGAGCCACGTTGGCACTCCCGACGCTAAAAATAAGCGCCATAGAAGTATACTCAACGATCAACTTTTCCGCAAGAGTCAAAATGCCCACTCCCGCAGATTAGCCACCCGCTTACGCTCTTACCGCGGTTTTTGCAACAACGCCGCTCCCGTTTGTGCCTTATTTCTGGTTAGATAGACTAAGCGTAACAGGACCTCGACATTTGGCGCATACTGTCTCGCGCCGAGCAGAACAAGAGCGCATACCCCTTTCGGGTTTGCCGCAGAACGCAACATCACAGCTGGAAGGAGGCGCGATGATCACTACCACATGCGATGAAACATCGGATCGTCCCCTGGTCGTCATCACGTACGCCTCTGTTGGCTCAGGCCATCGCAGCGCCGCACAGGCAACCGCTCAGGCTCTTGAAGATCTTTGCGGCAAGCATCCTGCCCTGCCGGAAAATACCGAAATCGCCGTGTTGGACATCCTCGATTACGGCTACATAAAATTCGACGGCGACAAAACCGCCAACGTGACCGTTTCCTTTAACTGGCTCTACGACATCACCTGGCATCGCACCTTTACGGGACGCCTGCTGTGGGGCGGCGGTTCGGCATGGTCGCCATTTATGTTCGCGCCATTCACCAAAATCGTTCGAAAGCGCAAGCCCATCGCCATCCTGGCAACACACATCGTTGCCGCCAACGCATCGGTTGCCGCGAAGATGGTTACCGGGCAAACCTTCCCCGTAACCTGCATCCCAACCGACTACGGCGCAGAAGGCCTGTGGCCGCACCTTGATTGCGACCTGTTCTGCGCCGCCGACGAAACCATGGTGAAGGAACTCACGCCGCGCAAGGTGCCTGAAAGCCACATCAAGGTCACAGGCATTCCGGTGCGAAAGGGATTTACCGACCCCATCGATCGGGCAGAAGTGCTGAAGCAATTTGGCCTTCCGCAAGACAAAATGATCGTAATGGTAATGGCAGGCGCTCGTCATTCGCAGCCTTATATCCCATTCCGCGAAATCGTGAACAAAGTCGTGCCGCTTCTTTCCGAATTTCCCAACATGCACTTCGCTTTCCTGGCTGGCGCCGATGAAGAGTACGCCAATGGGCTGAAAGGGTTTTTCGCAGAACGGAACATTGCAAATGTTTCCGTCTTCAACTACATCGAGCGCATTCCGCAGCTGATGGAAGCGAGCGACATGATCGTGGCAAAATCAGGCGGCTTGGCCACTACTGAGTGTCTGTGCGCACGCTTGCCCTTGGTTTTGGTGGGCAAGTCGTACGGCCAGGAGCGCGCCAACACCTATACGGTCACCAAAGCTGGCGCTGCCGTTACTGCCGAAACAGCAGAAGAGCTGGTTGAGCGCCTGCAGCAAATCCACGAAAACCCCGCCCAGCTTCAAACCATGCTCAGCGGAGGAGAATCGCTGCGCCGCCCGAACGCCGCGCACGATGCCGCTGTGGCTACGCTCGATTTGGTGGGAACGCTTGGCGCGCCCAAGAAGCACCTGCTGAAATTCTATTGGGGCAACAAGCCCTACCGTGTTCGTTAGGGTTATTCCGAGGGCTTGCGCAGCAAGTGCCTTATGCGAACCTTGTCGCATTCGCTAGCCCGCTTCGCCACCAAAACGCGGCCACCTCTGCAACAACAGTGGCCCTCAATGCTTGCTCGAACTACTTCCCAAACAATCCGCCAAAAAGGCCCTTCTTTTGAACTTCTTCGGAGGTTACCTGCTGCACCTCGTAGCCAGTTGCGCCGATCACACGACGGAGATCGCCTTCGTCAAGAGGAGCTTCCGATTCAATCACGGTGCGCCCCTTGCCATGCGAGGAGGACACCTTTTTAACCTTGAAGTTATTACGCACGGCATCATTGACGTGCGATTCACACATGCCGCACATCATGCCATCGATATCGACTATTGTCCTGAACATCTGGAGCCTCCCCTTGAAAGTTTGCCTTATCTAACAAACACAGGGTACACCCAGACGGCGCTGCAGCGTCGACAAATGCCTCAAAAAAGCTACTCAGCCCCACGCTTTCCCGCGAATTGCATACGGTAATAGCGATCGTAAATGCCGCCTTGAGCCCGCAGCTCTTCGTGCGTACCCACTTCGACCACGCGTCCCTCGTCTACCACAGCGATGAAATCGGCGTTGCGAATAGTGGAAAGACGATGCGCAATTACCAAGGTGGTGCGGTTTTCGCTCAGCCGCTCGAGCGATGCCTGAACGCGCTCTTCGCTTTCGTTGTCCAGAGCGCTGGTTGCTTCGTCCAGCACTAGGATATGAGGATCGCGCAGGAACACACGCGCAATGGCGATGCGCTGCTTCTGCCCACCCGAAAGGCGGGTGCCGCGCTCGCCCACAAACGTGTCGTAGCCATCTTCCAAGCCAACAATAAACTCGTGAATGTTCGCCTGACGCGCAGCCCATTCAACCCGCTCCTGGGAAGCGGACGGGTCGCCATACAAGATGTTCTCGCGAATAGAGCCCTCGAACAGATACACGTCCTGTTGTACGATACCCACCTGCGCACGAAGCGACTCCAACGTGGCATCGCGCACATCAATGCCGTCGATTTTCACGGAACCAGACGACACATCGTAGAAGCGCGGCAGCAACGAGCATGTGGTTGTTTTTCCGCCGCCCGAAGGACCGACCAACGCCACGGTAGACCCCGCGGGCACCTCAAGGGTCAAGCCACGCAGCACCTCCTTACCGTCAACATACGAGAAACGAACGTCCGAATAGCTGATGCTCGGAGCAATTCCTTCGTCAACCACAGCACCAAGATCAATGGCATCGGGCTTGTTTTCCACCCCTGGACGTTCAGCAAGCGTTTCCACGAAACGACGAAAGCCCGCATAACCTTTCTGGAACGTTTCGGTGAAGTTGATGAGCAGCTCCACAGGAGCAATAAAGATGCCAATGTACAGCGCGTACATAACCATATCGGCAGGATCGAGGATGCCTTGCGCAACAAACAGGCCGCCGCCCACAATGGTTGCCGTATACAACGCGCCCGTGAAGAAGCTCGATGCCATTTGGAATTGACCCATGAAACGGTACGAAAGCTCCTTCGTTTCGATGAATTCCTCATTGGCGTGGCCGAACTTGTCGATCTCGATATGCTCGTTGCCAAAGCCCTTCACCACGCGAATGCCGCCCAGCGAATCCTGCAAACGTGCGTTCAAACCCGCCATGCGCACACGATTCTGGCGGAAGATTATGCGCTTGCGGTAGTTCTGGACAAACGCATACGTTGCCATGACAGCCGTCACCGCCAACATCACCAGTGTAAGCGGAACATTGATGAACATCAGCAACGTGAAGGAACCCACGATTTTCAGGGTTGCGATAAAGAGGTTCTCGGGACCGTGATGGGCCACCTCCGAAATGTCAAACAGATCGGTAACCAGCTTCGACATCATTTCGCCGGTGTTATTGCGGTCGTAATACGAAAAGCTCAGACGCTGATACTGCTGGAACAAATCCATGCGCATCCGCGCCTCCATGCGTGCACCCATAATGTGGCCCCAGCAAGAAATGAAGTACTGGCACAAGCTGCGCACCACATACATCGCCACCAGCCCAGCAGCCACCCACGGCAATACGCCCATAATGGCATCGCGAGCATTGACGAAGAAATCGCGCACAAAGAAATTGAGGATCTGGGGGAATGCCAAGTCGATGGCGGCGAGCAGCGTTGCGCATACCAAGTCGGCAACGAACAAAAACGTGAATGGTTTGTAGTAGCTAACGAATTTTCGCGCCACTTCCTTAAAGGGAACCTCCCGCTTTTCCGGCTCGCTCAAAATCTGATTCCTTTCCATTCCAGGCAATGAGTTCAAAATTACCTCCGAAGTCTAGCACCCACCGATGCGCAAACCGCCACCACTTCGCCGAATACGAGATTCGAGCACGCTTGGTTCCACAATGGCGGCTTAAACAAGTAATATGTAAAGCTGTTGGCTTTTTGCCAAGGCATGCCGTCTTGCCCCTGAAAATGCTTGACTTGCATTGCCATCGTTCTACAATCCCCCTTAATCCTATCAAACTGATAGGTTTTGCAATGTAGAAAGGACCCCGCGTTGAACTTCGACGCCATGGCGCAATACCTTCCTCTGTACGAGGATGCGGCGTGGCTGACGCTGAGCATCGGATGGATCGGCATCGCCGGATCCGTCATCATCGGCCTCATTGTGGCCATGATCGTGCACTTCCGCATCCCTGTGCTTCGCCAGCTTTGTCGCGTATACATCGAGCTGTTCCGCAACACGCCATTGCTTATTCAGCTGTTCTTCTTCTATTTTGGCCTGCCTCGCATGGGCTTCTCCATCACACCAGAAGTGTGCGGTATGGTTGGCCTGGCATTGCACGGCGGTGCCTACATGGCCGAATCGTTCCGTGCTGGCCTGGAAAACGTGGAGCCCATCCAACGTGAGAGCGCTATCAGCCTGGGCCTTTCGAAACTGCAGTCCATGCGTTACGTGGTGCTTCCGCAGGCAGTTTCGCTGAGCTTCCCATCGTTTGTTGCCAACGTTATCTTCCTGCTGAAGGAAACCAGCGTGTTTTCCGCAATCAGCCTGATGGACCTCATGTTCGTCACGAAAGACCTGATGGGCCTTTACTACAAAACCACCGAATGCCTGGTAATGCTCGTAGCGTTCTACCTCATTATCCTGGTGCCGGTTTCCGTTGCTGGTACGTACATTGAAAGGAGGTTGCGCCATGGAAGCTTTGGGGCTTGATGTTCTGTTCATGGGCTCAAACGCCACCCGCCTTCTGCAGGGTCTTTGGGTTGCGGTGCAGATCAGCGCAATCTCTGTCGTGCTCAGCATCATCCTAGGCATGCTGTTCGGCATCTTCATGACGTGGAAAAACCCTGTTGCCAAGGTTATTTCTCGTTTGTACCTCGAAATCGTGCGCATTATGCCGCAGCTGGTGCTGCTCTACATCGTGTTCTTCGGCGCCACGCGTGTTATGGGCCTGAATATCTCGGCGGAGCTTTCCTCCATCATCGTATTCGTGTTCTGGGGCACCGGCGAAATGGGCGACTTGGTTCGCGGCGCCCTTACCAGCATCCCAAAGCAGCAGTACGAAAGCGCCGCTGCGCTGGGTCTGAATAAAGCGCAAATTTACCGTCAGGTAATCATCCCGCAGGCCATCCGCCGCCTTATCCCTTCCTCCATCAATCTCATTACCCGCATGATCAAAACCACCAGCTTGCTGCTGATGATCGGCGTTATTGAGATGATGAAGGTTGGCCAACAGATCATCGAGGCAAACCGCATGACCTCCCCCAACGCCGTATTCGGCATTTACGGCACTATTATGCTGCTGTACTTCGTAATTTGCTGGCCCATCAGTATGCTGGCAAACCACCTCGAGAAGAAATGGAACTAAGCAATGAGCGATACCGCCCTGCTCTCCATTGAGCATCTTAAGAAAGCCTACGGCGATAACGTGGTGCTGGAAGATATCAGCCTTTCTGTCAAGCGCGGCGAGGTAATTGTGGTCATCGGCCCCTCGGGGTGCGGCAAGTCAACCTTCCTGCGCTGCATCAATGCCCTTGAGCCTATTCAGGGAGGCACCATCGAAGTTGACGGCAAAGAGGTAACCAGCTCCGAAAAGGATCTCACCGAGCTTCGCCAAAAAGTTGGCATGGTGTTCCAGAGTTACGATCTGTTCCCCCATATGACGGTGCTCGACAACATCACGTTGGCGCCCACCAAGGTGAAGAAGATTCCCAAGGCACAGGCCGAAGAGGCAGCTCGCGCCCTCCTGAAGCGCGTTGGCCTTACCGACAAGGAAAAGAGCTATCCGCGCGAGCTTTCTGGCGGCCAGAAGCAGCGCGTTGCCATTGCCCGCGCGTTGGCAATGGAGCCCGAAGTGCTGCTGCTCGACGAAGTTACCGCCGCCCTCGACCCCGAAATGGTGCGCGAGGTACTGGACGTTATCTTGGGCTTGGCGCAGGAGGGCAAAACGATGCTTATCGTTACCCACGAAATGCAGTTCGCACGCGCCGTTGCCGACCGTGTTCTGTTCTTCGATGGAGGCGAAATCGTGGAGCAAGATATCCCCGAACGCTTCTTCGAGCACCCCAAAACCGAACGCGCACAGAAGTTCCTGCATACTTTCGAGTTCGACGCCGTCCGTCAGCACGAAGCCTAACGAGCGCTTCGACCAGAAGGATTGGAAGTCCGGCGCAGCCAGGAGCCCAACGCGACCGGGTGAAGCCTGTCGCAACCAGAGACTCAAGCAGAGTCGGGCTAAAGCCCGCTACTGCCAGGAGCCGATGCAGTCACGTGAAACCGGTCGCATGACCAAAACGAAATCCTCTTCGAATCCCATCGCACCCTCAGAGCCCCAGCAATGGGGCTCTTTTCGTTTTCGCAATACGGCCTTCTCAACAAATCGCAACGCCCGCGCCTGCAGAGAGCCCTTTCCCACCGATGTCACAGGCAACCGCCTGACAGCGCCTGCGCACACGGAAACCCGCCCCGCCCCCCCCTCGAAAGGCACGGATCGCTACAACCTCAAGCGAGCCTCGTTTGTTTCAATGACGTGCATTCGGGCGGTTGTTCGCCTCGCGCTGTTCCATGGTCCGCGCGCGGATGCCCGTTGCAGCCACAGATAAGTCGCCGTCAACTTTGAGAACGGTGGGCGCCAACAGCAACAGCGGCGGCTAAGCAACGGGAGCGGAGGCGCGCTTTCGACGCATTGCCCACGATGCAGCTACGCCCCCAACTCCGCAATAACCAGCCATTCACAAAAGCAAAATGACTAATTCCCTCAATCCTTATTGACTTTGTAGGATTTAAGCGGTTTACTTCCATCAATCAAAGAAACCCTCGCACGCTAAAGAGGGCAGAAGTAAGGAGAAAGACATGATCCAGACGAAACGCACCTGGAAGCTTGTTGCTGTGCTTGTTGCAGCCTTGGCTCTTGCGGGAGCCTTGCTCACGGGCTGCTCCGGCAACAGCAATTCCTCAAGCGCAAATTACCGCACTCTTGACCAGATCAAGGACAGCGGCAAGATCACCATCGGCGTATTCAGTGACAAGAGCCCCTTCGGCTACGTCGATGAAAACGGCAACTACCAGGGCTACGACATCGAGCTGGCAAACCGTCTTGGCCAGGACCTTGGAGTAGATGTTGAGCTGGTGTCCACCGAAGCAGCCAACCGCGTTGAATACCTGCAGACTGGCAAGGTTGACGTTATCCTGGCAAACTTCACCGTCACCCCCGAGCGCGCTGAGGCGGTCGACTTCGCCGATCCTTACATGAACGTTGCTTTGGGCGTTGTTTCCCACAAGGACAAGGTTGTTACCGACCTCGACCAGATTGGCGACCGCACGGTAATCGTAATCTCCGGCACCACTGCCGAGACCTACCTCACTGAGCACAACAAGGACCTCAAGCTCGAGAAGTACGACACCTACGCTGCAGCTAAGACCGCATTCGAAAACAACCCCGATGCTGTTTGGGCAAATGACAACACCGAGGTTATCGCCTTCGCCAACCAGGCTGGCCCCGAATACGTTGTCGGCATTGAGCAGCTGGGCGACACCGACACCATCGCTCCTGCTGTTTCCAAGGGCAACGAAAGCCTGCTGAACTGGATCAACGAGGACCTGAAGAACCTCGGCTCCGAGAACTTCTTCCACGCAGACTATGAGAAGACCCTGCTTGATACCTACGGTGCAGCATACGAAGACACACTGGTTGTCGAGCCTGGTCAGAACTAGTCAGCTCATTGCCAACTAGCAGGTCGGCCGTGCCGCTTGAGCTAATCGGCTCGTACCGTTAGAGCTGACCGATCCGCACTGTTAGAGCTGACCGACTCGTACCTGCCGACCAGCTAAAAGGGGACCCACACGGGTCCCCTTTTCTTATGCCCTGCCTCAAGCCGCCGAAGCGGGAAGGCGAATGCGCGCCATCCGTCAGGAAAGGCAGATGCTGGGTAGCCTTACACTGGGCAGGGACGGCACGGACGACTTCCCCGCTAGACGGGGATGCCCGAACCTGCACCACCGAACCAGAAGAAACGAAGCATCCCGTCCTTCAGCGAAGGCGTCTCGTCGCCGAAAGGTCAAGCGTCAGAGGATGGCAAGATCTGCGCGCCGTGCATGATTCGAGGGGTCTGTGCAGCGAAAAGATCCCCTTCGTGGCAAGATCCTCGCGCGGTGTATTCCCGAAAGGCGATTTGCAGGGCATTTCGGATACATGGCGCGCATATCTTGCCATAGCCAGCTCATTTTGAATACACGGCGGCAATATGCTGCCACGAACTGGCGATTTTCCCGTCCGAGGCCGCTTTCGGGATGCATGGAGCGCAAAACTTGCCACGGATTGCCGCCCGGGAACGCATTTCGCGAGCATTTTGCCATCGTCGAGCGCCCGGGAACGCACCGCGGCGGAATCTTGTCGCGGCAAGGCACTCGGGAACGCATCGCGCGAGTATATTGCCACTGCCAGTCGGGCCAAGAGCGCATTAGGGCGCAATCCTACCACCGTCGGACGCTGGAGAACGCATTTCGCGAGCATTTTGCCAACAGAGCGGCATCTTCGTGCGGGCGGGCCTATTGCCTTGCCATAGCTCTCGTACCGCATGAATCCGACGGCCTCTTCGTGCAGGCGGTGCTGTGTACGTGAGAAAGGGGCGCGACGTCCTGCGCATGGAGACGACACATTGTCGCGATGGCCGGCAACCGAACGGAAGGTAGGGGCACGTTGTCCCGTACATGGAGGGGTGCGCTAAATGCAGGCATACGTGCTGAGGGCGCAGATGACAAGCTGGCTCACGCTCTTCACCCATACCGGCTTGTACCCTTCGCACAGGGCGGCTTGCGCCCCCTCCACGAGTCGACCGCAATATAGATGCGAAACGTGGAACGAACCCGCAGGTCAAGCGAACATCGAGCGCTTGCGCGAGACTGATTTGAGAGACAGGCGCAGGAACGGGATCTCAGGCAACGATGTCCACAGACCCGTGGCAAGATCGCAAGGTGGGTTCGCTCGCCGGAATTCGCCAGAGTAGTTCGCATGGCAGGGTCACACACCGGGATTTACGAGGACAGCTCGCAAGCCGGGTTCGCGCGCTGGTGCTTGCGGGGAGCAATTCCCGCAGCGGGGTCGCACGCTGGAATTCGCGAGTCGACCTGGCGCACAGGGTCAGCAGGGCACAAAAAAAGCGCCGCTCCGAAGAACGGCGCCCTTCCCGCATAACTACGGGCGCAAACCAGATCCGCCCTGAATCGTAATGGTTTCGCCAGAAACATAGGACGCCATGTCGCTCGCCAGGAACACGGCAACAGGGGCAATGTCGGTCTTAGGATCACCGAAACGGCCCAGCGGGATGCCCTTAATGGTTGCAGCAAAGGTGTCGGGGTACTCTTCCTTCCAAGCCGCCAACTGCTCGGTCATAGCCAACGGGCAAATAACGTTGGCGCGTACGCCGTCGGGACCCCATTCGGTAGCCGCAACGCGCGTCATACCGCGAATGCCTTCCTTCGCAGCAGCGTAGCTGGACTGGCCAGGCTTGCCGAACAGGCCAGCACCAGAGGAAAGGTTAACAACGGAGCCCTTAGTCTTCTTGAGTTCAGGGAAAGCATGCTTCATGTAGAAGAATGCAGCATACAGGCCAGAATTGATTGCCAGGTCGAAGTCTTCCTTGCTATGGTCGACCAACATAACGCCCGACTTAGATGCCTGAGCATTGTTTACCACAGTATCGAGCTTGCCGAAATGGGCGATGGTTTGAGCGATAACATTCTTTACCGCTTCTTCGTCGGAACCTTCAGCGGCAACGTGCATAACGTCAACACTGTACTGCTCCTTGAGCTTTGCCTCGGCGTCGATCAGGCGCTGCTCGTTGCGGCCCGTAATGCACAGGTTAGCGCCTTCTTCAGCAAAAGCGCTGGCGATACCAAAGCCAATACCCTTGCCGCCGCCAGTGATGATAGCCACTTTTCCCTCGAGAAGTCCCATTCGAGCCCCTTTCGCTTGCGCTTCATTTGATGACAACGATGCTAATGAGGGTCACGTGCGAACGGTCGATTAGCGGAAGCGGTCGGATTGAGTCTCTCGGTAAACGGTAAATCTCTCAATTTCAAGAACCGTTAACGGCAGAATTTTGCACAAGAGGGGCAGGCTGCCATTCCGCCTAATGCGGTTTCACACAACTCGTAAGGAAGGCTTCGACCCACTTTCAGCATGGCGTCCACCACTTCGTCGAACGGAATAAGGCCCTCGATGCCCGCAAGAGCCATCTGAGCCGCAGAGAGTGCATTCACCGCAGCGCTGGCGTTGCGCTTCTGACAGGGCGCTTCCACCAGCCCGCCGATGGGGTCGCACACCAAGCCAAGCATGTTGGCCAGCGCATAGCCAGCGGCAGTAAGGCACATGCGAGGCGTGCCGCCCAAAAGCTCAACAGCGGCACTGGCAGCCATTGCGGCAGCAGACCCGATTTCGGCCTGACAGCCCCCTTCGGCACCTGCCACCGTAGCGTTGCGAGCGATAATCGAACCAACAACAGCCGCATTCTTCAGCGCATCCATCAGCTGCGCATCGCTGAAGCCATGTACCTCTTGCAGGGAAAGCAGCACGGCGGGGATCACGCCCGCCGAACCAGCGGTTGGCGCTGCAACAATAACGCCCATAGTGGCATTCGTTTCCAAAACGGCAACAGCATTGCGCGTTGCCAAAGCAAGAAGCGACCCGTTTACGCCTGCGCCTAAATCCTCCAATTCACGGAGCTTGGCGGCTTCCCCGCCGATCAGCCCGCCCATGGAAGAGCGCGGGGCTTCCACAGGGGCCGTCGCCGAAGCACGCATCACATCCAGCACACGCTGGAGGTACGAGACAATAGCGGAGCCCGCCACCCCTCGGCTCGCCAACAGCGCACGTTCGCGCGCTTCGGCGGCATAACTCAAGGAAACGCCGTTTTCCTCACAGAAGGAAAGGAGCTGAGCTGCCGTGGCAAAATCGAGCTTTTGAAATTCTCGCAAAGCAAGTTCCGGGTCGATATCGGATGACACTTCGCCAGGGTTGCGATGCAGGCCATCGGCGGGAATAAAGCGGACCGAGCGAATAGCGGGAAACTCCAGAATGCGGTCAATTACTTCTTCGGGAACAGGATCGTCCACGTCCATAACGGTAAACGCTTCCCCGCCCTGGCGTGTGCGGTGGAGCTGCGAAGTGCCAATATTGATGCCTGCATCGCCCAAGGTGCTGGCTATATGAGCCAACGTTCCTGGCAGGTCCTGCTGACGAACGATCATGCTGTTGAATTCGCCCGTGATATGCACATCGATGCCATCGATGCGCGTGAGCTCCGCCGCACCACCGCCAATGGAAACGCCACGTGCCACCACTTCGTTGCCGTAGCAGTCGACCACACGGGCCTCAACCGTATTGGGATGCGCGGTTTTGGTAACGGTATCGGGCTCGAACGAAAATTCCAGCCCTTGCTCCTTCGCCAGGTCGAAGGAATTGCGTACGCGCAGATCGTCGGTGTGCAGCCCCAGCATGCCCGCAACCAGGGCGCGGTCGGTCCCGTGTCCGTGATAGGTATGGGCGAACGAGCCAAAGAGGGTAAACGTCACTTCCACCGGCTCGCCATCGAGCAGGTTGCGCACCATGCTGGCAATGCGCAGCGCACCCGCCGTGTGCGAAGAGGAAGGCCCTACCATAATGGGCCCCACAACATCCCTGATACTCATCGGCTTCATGTGCGCACTCCTTGCCTGGCCAAGGAGTCCTGGGTTTCTTGTCCCCCCCCTTGCTTTGGCCAGTCGAGACGAATTGGCGCACCTGCGCCTATCTTCGTCCCATGTCTGCTCTTGAACATCAGGATAGCGGCAGAGCTCACCCGCCACAGCCAAAAACATAGCTTTTAGCGCAATCGTGACATACCCCACCGGGATCCGAAAGGCCGTTGGGGGTATACGCTTTAAGCGGTCAACCACCAGCGCCTACGAACGGGCAGCGGCCGCCTCTTCTCGCAACTCGCGCTCGATCTCGCGATCGATAGCACCTTCGCCAGTCGGCATCTTCACCTGGAACGGGACCGAAGGCGTGACCAAGCTCACCAGCGGGACAACTACCAATGAAAGAATCATGGCCAACGCGCCGCAGTTAATGGGCGAGGCGATGAATCCAATGAACATGTTGGACACGGTAAGGCCCACACCCACGAAAAAGCTTGCCCATACCGCGCCTTTCGAGATGCGCGAACTGTACAAACCCCAGATCAGCGGACCAAGGAATGCGCCAGCAAGCGCACCCCAGGAGATGCTCATCAGCTGAGCGATAAACGTGATGGTGGAGGTGTACTGCACCAGCGCGATAGCCGCCGAAATAACCACGAACACCACGATAAGGCCGCGCATCCACGCAATCTGACTCTTCTCGGGCATGTTCTTGATGACGTTGCCTTTAAGAAGGTCCAGGGTCAGCGTGGAAGAAGAAGTGAGCACCAGCGAAGAAAGCGTCGACATGGAAGCCGACAGAACAAGCACTACCACAATGCCGAGCAAAATATCGGGCAACCCGGAAAGCATGGTGGGAATGATGGAGTCGTAAATGGGGATGCCGCTGGGGGCGAAGGCGATCTGGTCACCGAACAGGCGACCAAATCCGCCCAGGAAGTAGCTGCCACCCGCAACCACAAAGGCAAATACGGTAGAGATGATGGCGCCCTGCTTGATAGCAGGACCGGTTTTAATGGCATAGAACTTCGAAACCATTTGAGGCAAGCCCCAGGTACCCAGCGAGGTAAGGACGATGACGCCTACAAGGTTGAATAGGTCGGGACCGAACATCGAAACAAATGCGCCCTGCATATCGGTACCCTCGGCAGGGATCTGCGAAAGAGAAACGATAGCTTCGGAAAAACCGCCTTGGCCCGCAAGCACCACCGCAATTACCGCAACGATGCCCACCAGCATCACAATACCTTGGATGAAGTCGTTCAGAACAGTGGCCATATAACCGCCAAGTACCACATAAACGCAGGTAACAACCGCCATACCTACCACACACCATTCGTAGGGCAAGCCAAACGCCATACCGAATAAACGGGAAAGGCCGTTATAGACACTGGCGGTATAGGGGATCAGGAACACGAAGATGATAGCCGCCGAAGCAATGCGCAACCCCTTCGACTGGTAGCGCTTGCCGAAAAACTCGGGCATGGTGGTGGCCTTCAGGCGCTGCGTGATCTCACGCGTACGCGGACCAAGCACCCACCATGCCAGCAGCGAACCAAGAAGGGCATTGCCGATGCCAATCCAAAACGCCGCCAAGCCGTATTTCCAGCCGAACTGACCTGCGTAGCCAACGAAGATTACCGCCGAAAAGTAGCTGGTGCCAAAAGCGAACGCCGAAAGCCAGGGGCCTACGTTGCGACCACCTAGAACAAAGCCATCAACGTTCTTGGTGTGCTGGCGCGCGTAAATGCCAACGCCAACCACAACACCCACGAAAATCAAAATGATGCATATCTTTGCAACCACGAAAGAACTCCTTTATCTTCGACAAAACATGCTGGTCAGCCGATGCCGCGGCGAGCATAAATCGGCGCAAATCGAACCGGCAAACTACAAAGCCCCATGATCGAAACCCACACAAAAAGCGATGCAGGCACGCCTCCCGACTGATCGACAAGCTGCAGGAACCAGCAATCGAAACCCGCATGAAGGCAAAACGGATACGCCTCTCGATCGACCGGGAAAAGAACACCACTATCAGCGTCCCAACGCCAAACCAAGCCGACTGACCAGGGAAAACGAGAACGCACACGACCTTTTCGGGTACAAAAAAAGCACCCAGGAAAAACCCGTGTGCTATCAATATCGATACGTTATGGAGGCAAACTCAGCTACGCAATGCGAGCGCTGGGCCCAATGTTGGGAAGCAACAGCAGCCAAACCGAAACAGCCCTGAGCCAGATGCTCAGACATGACGGCGCAAGCAGACATACACTTCTGAGCAAGATGCTGAGACATAACAGCACACGAACCTAAAACCACAGCAATATCAGCATTGGGCTTTGCCAACGCAGTTGCGCTGCTGTGTGCGATATGTTCCTCTGAAAAAATCATGGTAGCCACTTTATCACAATAAAGAGCGCTGGGAAGACCCATCATCCCGTCCCGCTCCGTTTTGCGGTGAACGGTTCCGCTTCCGCGCGATACGCATCGCTGCCGTCAACGCCCGCAACGACGAAACGCCGCATCGCCCAGAGCCCCACGGCACCGAAGCGGTAGACCGACGTGGGCAGAACACCGCACTAACCACCTTTCGTTCGCCTGCGCAGACGAAGGGCCCCGGACGAAGCATCTTTGAAGAGCATTTCCGAACAGATGAAGAGGTGAATTCCTGGCAAAATATCGCCCTGATGCATTCCCGAGGGAACTCTGGACAGGAAAAACGCCCCTTCGTGGCAAGATATCGCCGCCATGCATCCAAAATGAGCTGATTTTGGCAAGATATGCTCTTCATGCATTCAAAATGCCCTGCAAATCGCCGTTGAAGGATACACCAAGCGAAGATCTTGCCAGGGAGGGGCCCTTTTCGCTGCACGGACCCCTCAAATCATGCACGACAGGCTAATCTTGCCATGCTCGATAGCTCCCGCTGAACGAACTTTACCGCACTCGATGCCTACTGTCGTGCAAATCTTGCCACCCCTCCCTGGCGGCTTCAGCTGGGCATATGCAGCCTTTTAATAGTCCATGCACACCCAGACCCCGCCCCGACGGCTTCAGCTGGGCAAGATCTTGCCGCGCTCGATAGCTCCCGCTGGGCAAATCTTGCCATGCTCGATGGCTCCCGCAGAACGGATTCTGCCGCGCGATAGTTCCAGTCGCAAGAATCCCACCACGTTTTGCAGCGAACGATTCTGCTCATTCTCGGCAGCCTCCATGTGTGGCGGGATGCAATTCCTTGTGCGCAAAGGCGTAGTAGTAGAAGCCCAGGAAAAAGGCGGCAAGCAGCCATGTCAACGGATAAATGGCAGCAATTCCCACCAGAGCAAACCCGCAATGCTGAACGAGGAGCAGGAGTATCAGACGCATCACGACAAAGCAGAGCAACGTTATCAGGGTTGCCTCTTTCGCTCTGCCGATACCACGACAAACACCCGCATACACCTCGATAAATGCATAGATCCAGTAGAACGGGAACGAGGCCAACATAACCAATCCACCAGCGGCAACCACCTCGACATTTTGGTCGAAGAGCGCCACAACTGAAAAACGGAAAACAAGAAGCACGGCAGCCGATACAACCGCAAAAGTCGCACCGAACGCAATGCAACAGCGGACCCCGCGATGAACCCGCCAATGATATTTGGCTCCTACGTTTTGCGCCGCCAACACCGTTGTCGTCTGGCCCAAGGCCACCAAAGGCGCATAGATGAGCATTTCAATTTTGAAATACGCCGTGAAGGCAGCAACATTCGTTTCCCCTGTGGCATTAATGGCCACTTGAATCACCATATTGGAAAGGGTGACGCACAGGGCCTGAATCGCGACGGGAAAACCAACAGTAAAGATCTCTTTGGCAATTGCGAAATCCATACAGGTAAGCGCTTTGCCCAAACGGACTGCGGGCTTCGCCGCAGACTGGATCACAGGCCTCGTCGCGGGCCGAGTCGCAGGCGAGGCTTCGGGCCTTGCTGCAGGCTGGGTCGCAGGCGAGGCTTCCTGTCTTGTTGCGATCCGGGTCATAGGTCTCGTCGCGAGCTGGGCAGGCCTCATTGCAGGCTCGGCCACAGTTCCCGTCGCCAACCGCGGCATAAGCTGCGACTCAGCCTCCTGCGCCGGCCGCATCGCAAGATCCGCCGCAAGCCCCGTCGTCGGCCGAATCGCAGAGCGAACCTTCAGCATCGACTTAGCGCGCAGAAACGCGAACAGAAACGCAATGCCCTGAGAAAAGAACGTCGCCCACGCCACGCCATCGATGCCAAGCCCCAAGACCAGAAGCGCCACCGCGTCGAGGATAACGTTGACGATTCCACCAACGATCTGGGCATATAAAGGCGTTTGCGAATCACCTATTCCCCGCAAGCAGGAAGCAACATTGTCATAAAGAGCAATAAAAGGAAGCGCCAGAAAATAGATGCACAGGTAGGAAAGAGCACAGTCATGCACGGATTCGGGGACCGCCATCAGTCCCACCAGCACATCCGAACAGGCAATTCCCACTACACAAAACAGAGCGCCCATAAGCAACGCAAGAAGAACCGAGGTGCCAAAAACCCGGCGAAGCCCTTCTTCGTCTTTTGCACCGCGCTTCGACGCAACAAGGACATTGGAACCAACCGAAAAGCCAGATAGGAAGCTCACCACGCACGTTACTGCAAGGGACGATGCCCCAATGGCAGCAATCCCCGCCGTGCCTTCAACATTTCCAGCAAAGAGCGCATCGGTGGCAGAATACAAAAGCTGCACCAAGTTGGCACACAACAAAGGGAGGGCGAAGCGGGCAACGTTTTTCGCCATGTTTCCCTTGGTGAAGTCTATTGTTTTCACCACTCCGCCCTTCATCAACCATTTCTTTGCCGTCGGTGCGTTTGGCGAAGCCGACGGCTTTCACCGCCGCGTCTGCCATTGGCATTTCTGCGAATGCTCTCTGGGAAAAACACCTGAACAACTGCGATGCTTCGGCTTCGCGGGGCCCAATCCGCCCAGAGCCTCAATCCCAAAGCGACCGGGGCATTTCAGCACTAGGGTCAAAGCTCGCAATCCGCTGCGGAGCCCCAGCTCCGAAACGCCAAGGCTGCTTCAGTGCCAGACATCAAAGCACCCAGCCCGTTTCAACTTCCCGAACCAAAAGCACGCAAGCCCAAAACCATCAGCCCAAACCACCAAGGGAATACACAGAGCTCATCAGCTTTTTCGCACAGGCACTCTGAGGGTTGGCAACCACGTTTTCGGTTGCGCCGCATTCAACAACTTCCCCTTCATCAAGCACCAGAAGCCTATCGGCAAGCCCCGATACAAGCGCCAAGTCGTGAGTAATAAACACGATGGACGCCTCACCTTTCAGCTCTCCGATAAGAGAAACAATGTGCGCCTGGGTAGACACATCAAGGGCGCTGGTTATCTCATCGCATATCAGCACCGAAGGGTTGGCAGTAAGCGCCCTTGCCAATGCCGCGCGCTGACACTGACCTCCACTTACCTGAGAAGGAAAACGCTGGTAAAAGTTCTCGTCTAAGCCAACCAGGTGGAGCTTTTCAAGGGCCCGTTCCTTCGCTTCCGCACGCGTGGCACCAAAGCTGCGCGCCACCTCAGCGATGCTGGCGCCCAGCGTATAACTGGGATCGAACGATTCCAGTGGCATCTGGAACACCATCTGGATGTTCGAATGCACCTCTTTGCGCTGCCTGCGCGGCAAACCGAGGATTTCTTTCCCGAACAAGGAAACCGAGCCGCCATCAGGCCGCTCAAGCAGCGTGATAACGCGGGCCAGCGTGCTTTTGCCACTGCCGCTGCCGCCAACAATACCCAAGCATTCACCCTGCTCCAAGGTAAAGCCTACCCTGTTCAGTGCCGGCTTTTCCATGCCGGGGAAACGCTTGGATACACCGTTAACCTCCAGCGCCTTCATCGAACACCCCTTAGCTTGGGAACAGCAGCGATAAGCTGACAGGTATACGGATGCTGGGGGCGAGCAACAACCTGCTCGGAAGGCCCCTGCTCCACAACCTCCCCGTCTTTCATGACATACAAATACTGGGCCATGTGGGCTAGCACGGCAATATTGTGGGAAACCACTAAAAGAGACACCCCAAACTCGCGATTTGCCGAAACGAGTTCCTCTACCACTTGCGCCTGAACCGCCACATCAAGAGCGCTGGTAGGCTCATCGGCGAAAACGACCTTTGGGGAATTCATCAGAGCAAGGCCAATAGCAGCACGCTGGGCCATACCGCCGGAAAGCTCGAAAACATAGCTGTCCAAAACCCGCTCGGGATCGGAAAGCCCCAGCCTTCCAAGAAGCGACGTCGCACGCGCGCGTGCCTCCCCCTTCGAAAGCTCGCCACGCAAAAGAGCAGTCTCCTCGAATTGGGAGCCTAACGTGCGCACAGGACTGAAAGCCCGCTGAGGGTTTTGCGACACCAACGACGCCACTGTGCTGACGAAGGAAAGATGCTCGGTCTGCGTCATGCCGGAAACGTCTTTCCCCG
>OGQL01000047.1_pt1 | contig 89165 bp, 89 predicted proteins | sample 1553211 | NCBI WGS metagenome assembly OGQL01 (sample SAMEA2579942, study PRJEB22360) | human gut metagenome
TGTTTGGACTGACATGTGCGAAAAAGTATGGCGGCGTCTATGTTCCGCCTCATCAGGCAGTCATCCATCAGTTTGCCCGTGAGATGCTTGCAGGCGGAGGAAAGATGATTTTGGGTTCTGACAGTCATACCCGTTATGGTGCACTTGGAACGATGGCAATGGGCGAAGGCGGACCGGAGCTTGCCAAACAGCTTTTAGGCCGTACCTATGATCTAAAATATCCGGAGATCATCGCCATATACTTGACCGGCAAACCCCAGCCTGGCGTCGGCCCGCAGGACGTAGCACTCGCTTTGGTTAAGGCGGTTTTCGAAAGCGGTTTTGTCAAAAACAAGGTGCTGGAATTTGTGGGGCCTGGCGTAGCCTCTTTGGATATGGATTATCGTCTTGGCATCGATGTAATGACAACGGAAACCACCTGCCTTTCCTCCATCTGGCAGACAGACGAAATCGTCAAGGATTGGCTGAACCGCCATGGCCGTGTATCAGAGTACAAGCCTCTGGCCCAAAAGCAGACGGCTACTTATGATGGCATGGTGCATATCGAGCTGGATAAAGTGCAACCCATGATCGCGCTGCCCTTCCATCCCTCCAATGCCTATCCCATTGCAGAGCTAAAAGCCAATTTGGCAGATATTCTGCACGAAGCGGATGCTAAGATCGAAAAGCAGCTGGGGCATGCGCCCAAGGTAACATTATCCAGCAAAATCAAAAACGGCCAGCTGATCTGCGATCAAGGGGTGGTTGCTGGGTGTTCCGGCGGCTTGTATCAAAATGTGCTGCGTGTCGATGAGATCCTAAAACAAGGCCATATTGGCACCGGCGAGTTCTCTTTGTCCGTATATCCTGCCAGCCAGCCTATGATGATGGCGCTGGCCAACAAAGGCGTCATAGCCAACTTGATGAGCCAAGGCGTAATTGTGCGTAGCGCCTTTTGCGGCCCTTGCTTTGGTGCGGGCGACGTACCCGGCCATGGTGGGCTAAGCATCCGCCACACCACCCGCAACTTCCCCAACCGGGAAGGCAGCAAGCCGGGTGAAGGGCAGGAAGCTTATGTAGCTTTGATGGATGCGCGCTCCATCGCAGCCACGGCGGCCAATGGTGGTATTCTGACCGCCGCGACCGAGCTGGCGCACGTGCCGGAAGAGCCTACACACACCGATTATGTGTTCAACGATATGCCCTACGAAAGCCGCGTCTATCGCGGCGTAGGCCACCCGCATCCGGAAGAAGAGCTCATTAAGGGGCCAAACATCGCCGATTGGCCGACAATGATTCCGCTGCCGGAGGATCTGGATCTGACCGTAGCCTCTGCCATTTACGACCCCGTAACCACCACAGACGAGCTGATTCCCTCTGGAGAGACCTCCAGCTACCGCAGCAACCCCTTGCGCCTGGCAGAGTTCGCTCTTTCCCGTAAGGATCCACAGTATGTTGGGCGCGCCAAGGCTGTCTATGCCAAAGAGCTGGAACGTCGGGCCACCGCGCCGGATGCGCCGGGCCAGGGTTCCCTTGTCTTTGCGCTGCGTCCCGGCGATGGTTCCGCACGCGAACAAGCAGCCTCCTGTCAGCGCGTTCTAGGCGGCGTAGCCAACATCGCCCTGGAATATGCTACGCGACGGTATCGCGCCAATGTCGTCAACTGGGGGATGCTTCCCTTCATTTTGCCAGATGCGGAAACCTATAACATTCAGCCGGGAGATACAGTAAAGCTTCGTGGGATTCGTACCGCTCTCAAAGAAGGCAAAACAGAAGTGCCTGCCGTTCTTATTCAGCCGAGCGGCGAAAAAAACATCGTGTTACAGCTGCCCCAAATGACAGAGCAAGAACGCGAAATCATCCTAGCCGGCTGTTTGATGAACTATTATGCGGCGCAAAATAAATGATCATTAGACCAAACGACCAGGTTTAAAAAAGGCAATGCCCTTTGGGCATTGCCTTTTCCTTATGCTTTCGGCCGTTTTTTCCTTTTTGCTCGAAAAAAATCCTGCAATACCGCACGGCACTGCGCTTCCCAAACGCCGCCCCTCACCTCGAAGGCATGGTTAAATTTTTCTTGCCTGGAAAGATCCAGTACCGTGCCGCAGCATCCCGCTTTTTCATCATAGGCGCCAAATACCACACGCTCGATTCTTGCATTGACCGCAGCACCCGCACACATGGGGCATGGCTCCATCGTTACATATAAAATACAGCCGGAAAGCCGCCATCCCCCCAGCTTTTTGGCAGCACGCCGCATGGCTAAAATTTCTGCGTGCGCGGTAGGGTCTTTTGCGCTTTCCCGCAGATTATGGGCACGTGCTATGATGCGGCCGTCCTTGACCACAACAGCGCCTACAGGCACCTCGCCTTTTTTCGCCGCTACCTTGGCTTGCATCCATGCCTTTTGCATCCATTTTTCATCCTGCGTCATGCGTTTGTCCTTTCCATACTTTCTGCATCCCCAGGCACAACGCCCCGATCAGTAAGCCCGTCGGCACCGCTGCCAGCCAGAGGATCGGCAGATAATAAAGCAACCCACTCGTACCGGTTATGAGGATCGCCATCAAACCCTGCGCAGTGTTGTGTGCCAGGGCACCCATCACGGACTGTGCTAAGGGGCCAAACCTAAGCGCTTGCATTAGCACCATGACGGCATAGCTTAGCATAGCCCCTGCAAACGCATACAACGTCCCCACCGGCGCACCAGTCAGCAACAGGCCAAGCCCACACCGCAAAACAGAAATGAGGAATGCAGAAGATCGCCCCAGCGTTTGCAGCGCATACAGCGTAAATAGGTTTGCCAACCCAAGCTTTACACCGGGCAGCCCGGGAAACAACGGAACCAGCATACCTTCTAACCAGTGTACCGCCGTTGCCATGGCCACCAACATTGCAGTCTGGGCTAGTTTTTTTGTTGTCATCGTTTGTTTCATCGCAGGGTATAATTCCGTTCTTGTAGTGTAAAGCTGTCTTTCAATCCATCCGTTACTAGGACTTGCTTATCTTCATTTACCAAAACGGCCTCTGCGCCATAAGCCTTCACCAATTCCAAGCCCTTTTGCTCTCCTACCAAAAAAACTGCTGTTGACAGCGCATCGCATACCATGCTGTTCTCGCCCACAATGGTTACGCTGATCAGTCCATTGTCTGCCGGCCAACCGGTACGTACGTCCAAAATATGATGATAACGCGTTTGGTCTATCTGTACATACCTTTGATAATCGCCACTGGTCACCACGCTTTTCCCCTGCACCTTCAGCAAGGCCAAAATCGATTGTCCGTTTCTAGGGTCCTGTATTCCAATTTCATAGGTTCTATCCCCCACGGTACAGATATTGCCGCCCAAGTCAATCAAAGCATCCTGCACACCTTGGTCTTGCAGGTATGCTTTAAGAAGCTCCGCCGCTTTTCCTTTTGCCATGCTGCCAAGGTCTACTCCTGCCCCATCCCGGGCTGCCACGCATCCTGAACCATTCTCCAGCGGCTGTATGGTCAGATTATCTTGCCCGCAAAGAGACTTTGCCTGCTCTATCTGAGTTTGCTCCGGTAGCGGCTCTTCCGCTTTTCTATCGTTGATATGCCACAACTCTACCAAGGGTCTCACCGCTAAGGTATAGGCCCCTTGTGTTTGTGTTTCCAGCTGCTGCCCCAGATGGAGCATCTCCATCGTAGACCGGGAAACCGTCTCCGATTGCCCATGGTTTATCCGATACACCACGCTGCCTTCCCTGTCCGCAGACCATTCCGTTTCCCATTCTTCCAGCTTATTCAGCGCTGCCTGCGCCGCTTTTTCGTCCTCTTTACTATAAACGGTAATCGCTGTTACGGTATCCATGGCAAATCCTCGCACTGTATTCTCTGTTTGTGTACAGCCCGTTGCTAACAGGATACAACATAGCCCCAGCCATATGACCCTTCCCTTGTGTTTCATGCTCTCTTCCTTTCCTGCTCGCTCTATCATACCAAACATTGCAGAGAAACAAAAGAAACCCCTTTACAAAAATTTCTTTTTATGGTACTATAACAAACGTTCTCGGGGCTTTGGCGAAGTTGGCTATCGCGCTACACTGGCAGTGTAGAGATCACCGGTTCGAATCCGGTAAGCTCCACCAGCGGATCTGGTCCGCTTTCAAGATCGCGTCTTCCAATCGGAAGATGCGATTTTTTATTTTCACAACAAAGCGATACATATACAAATTACCTAGCCAAAAAGCTTATCCATTGTCTCTGCTTTCTCCGGCCCGTAATAAAAAAGCGGCCTAGCCCCCAAAGGCCGGGTCGCTTTTTCTGAACTTATAGTTTTAATGCCTTGACAGGGCATTCCTCAACGCAGCGCATACAGAGGATGCATTCCGTAGCATTTTTTCTGTTACGAGCATTGTTGTTCACCCCTACCTCCATCGGGCAGACCTTTTTGCATTTTCCACAAGAGATACATGCCTTTGGATCTACCGTAACACGCATATAGGAATAATAGCTCGCGGGTTTCAAAAATACCGTGATTGGGCAAATGTATTTGCAAAAGGCTCGATTGTCCTTAAAAAGATATGCAAGCGCTATACCAACGACATAGTAAATCGCATTGCCGATCAGAAAACTCCAAAACATTATGCGTTCCAGATTCGGCACGGCCAGCACGAACAGCGCTCCCACAAACACCAACGAGCCTGCAAAAACAAGATACCGAATAAATCCAAATCGTTTGCGCGGTTTCTCTGGTAGTTTGTACGGCAACAGATCTAAGATCATTGCCGTCCAGCAGGCATAGCCGCACCATCCTCTGCCAAACAGCAACGGCCCGAATATTTTTGCCACCGCATAGTGGATGGTGGCCGCTTCAAATACGCCAAGAAACAGATAATACCAAAATCCCTCAATCTGCATATTCTCATGGCACAGCAAGCCTAGATACACCAGCATATACAGGCCAACACCAAGCTGCACCACAAGCCTGGCATAGCGGTATTGGTTGGTATACAACGCTAGGCCCAGCGCAATAAACCCTCCAATGTATGTAAAATTAAATAGATAGAATAGATTGGAGGTAGCCAGCGACAAACCGATGGCAATGCTTTCAAAAACAAAGAGCATAAGGAGAGAGGCTTTATATTTTTGTATGATTTTCACTTTAAAATTTTCCCATTCGGAAACCGTTGATCAATTCACTGCCAATGCTCGCCAAAGAAGCCGGCTCCGGAATATCCTCTCTTTGAACCCAGTGTGCCTCTGCCAGCTCGCTTTCCTGCAAATACAATGTTTCATCTTCTCCATCCAACTCTGCGGTAAACCCAATCATCACGGTATCGGAAAAAGACCAAGGTTGGCTTTTGTAGTATTGGATGTTTTTGATTTTGATCCCCACTTCTTCCATGACCTCTCGCCGTACCGTCTGCTCAAAGGTCTCCCCAATCTCCACAAAACCCGCGATCAAGGCAAATTTACCTGGCGGTGAGGAAACGTTCCTCGCCATCAACAGCTTATCTCCATGATGGATGGCAACGATAATAGCTGGCGAAATTTTTGGATACTCCGTGTATCCACAGTTGGTACAGACCAGCGCTCTTTCTATCTCGCTATTTTGCATGATGCTGCCGCATTTACCACAGAATTTATGTGCTCGTTCCCACCGATAGATCTGGCTGCCGGTGATACCGCCAAAAGCCATCCACTGTGGCTCAAAATTCCGAAATGCCCTGGTCGGCTGCATGAAAAACCCTCCCTCCCGGGGGATTTCCAGCTGCTTTACCAGATAAAAGCCAACCTCGTCGATGCAAAACAAATATTGTGCCTGCCTTCTGATTTCTTCGCCAAATGACTCAAATCTAGGCAAAATATCCCCCTGTTCCGTATGCTGAAACAATGCATTTTGCTTTTCAAAATACAGCACAATATCCTGGGCATGCGGTGTTTGGATGCGATACGTATTGTCAAACTGATGCGGTGCAATGTCTTGGATCATCTCTTTGCCCTTCCTTCTTCATTTACTACGATTGTACCACCATTTTTTTCGCACCTCAACGCATAAAAACCACAGCTCTTCTTGTTTTTTCTTTCCATTTTTTATTTTATTTGCTACATTCAAAAAAGAGCTTGACTCTGCCGCTGCGTCATCCTCTATTCTAAGTTTCAGGGAGGGATTTCCATGGAATACAGTCTGCATGAGCTCTGTCAGTTATCTGGGGTCAGTGCCCGAACACTAAGATATTATGACGAAATTGGCCTGTTAAAGCCGGTACGCGTCGATGTTACGCGCTACCGATATTATGATGATACGTCGATCACCACCTTACAAACCATCCTATTCTATCGTGCTTTGCGTGTGCCTCTTTCCGAGATCCGTCATCTATTGTGCGTGCCTCTTTCCGAGCAGGCTGCGCTGTTAAAAGCCCATCTTTTGGGCTTACGCCGCCAGTATAATGCGCTTGGTGATTTGATTCATCGCGTGGAAACAACCCTTGCCTCTATGAAAGGAGACTGCATGATGCAAAATTCCATCCAATTCGAAGAGCTAAAACAAACAATTGTCCAGGAAAACGAAGCCCTGTATGGTGAAGAGCTTCGCCATCTATATGGCGATGAACAGATCGCGCAATCCAATGCCAAAATACAAGGCATGACACAAGCGCAGTACCAGCAGGCACAGGCTTTGTCTGCACAGCTGGAGGCTACGCTCCAACAAGCGCTGCTTGAGGGCGATCCCTCCGGCACATTGGCCCAAAAAGCCTTTGCGCTGCATAAACAATGGCTTTGTTATCATTGGCCTTCCTACTCCAAGCAGGCGCATAAAGGATTGGCCGCTCTCTATTTGGCCGATGAACGTTTCACCGCTTATTATGACGCCATTGCCCCCGGCGCCGCGCAGTTTTTGCACGATGCCATCGCTTCCGCTTGCTCTTGATCTTTTCTATACCCGGCCCCGCGCAAGCGGGGCTTTTTACTTTGAAGTTCAAAATACACTTGTCTTTTTCTACTCCGTATGCTATGCTATATCCCATCAATTACTTTGAAGTTCAAACAAAAAGGAGGCGGATGTATGCAAGATCTGACTTATACGGCGCTCAATGAATTTCTTGTAGGTGCGTTCAATGAAATTTTGCGCATCGAAGGGCGCGTGCTGTGCCGTGGCCCCTTTCAGAATCTCTCCATTCGCGAGGTACATGTCATAGAGGCAGTCTGCCAAGCGCATTCACAGGGAGATAGCAGGCCAAGCGTTATCGCCCCTCTTCTCGGCATTACTGCCGGCAGCCTAACAACGGCCGTCGGTCCACTGATCAAAAAAGGATATTTACAGAGAAAGCGCGGGGAAAAGGATAAGCGGTCTGTACTACTCTGCCCTACTGAAAAAGGGTTGGAAATAAACCGCATCCACGCTACATTTCATCATGATATGGTTTCTTCTGTCATTCAGGCGCTAAGCAATGAAGAGTTGCAAGCCTTGGTTAAAGCCCTGGATACCATACAGCAATATTTTTCCGTAAAATCTATGGAAGGAAAGGAGGATTGACTTTTTTATGTCGATCCGCATCATCACAGATAGCACCTGCGACCTCAGCCCTGCCCAGCTTCAAGTGCTGGACATCGATTTTATCCCTCTATCCGTATATTTTGGCCAGGAACAGTATCTGGATAAGGTAGAGCTTAGCCCGGAGGCATTTTACCAAAAGTTAGGCCAAAGCAAAGAACTGCCCACAACAAGCCAGGTGAATCCCGATACGTTCATCTCTCATTTTCAATCGGAGCTGGAAAAAGGCCATGAAATCGTTGGCATTTTCCTTTCCAGTCGGCTAAGCGGCACCTTTCAGTCCGCCGTCATTGCCAAAGATCAGCTGCAAAACGATAAAATTCACCTTATCGACTCCATGAGCGCTAGCTTTGGCAGTGCACTTTTGCTTCGCCATGCTGCCAGGCTGCGTGATGAGGGAAAATCTGCGGAGGAAATTTGCCAAGCTCTAGACAGCATCAAGGACCGTTTGGCTGTGTATGGTATGGTGGATACGCTTAAATATCTGCACAAAGGAGGACGCTTATCCGCCTCTGCCGCAGCGGTAGGCACCATGCTAAAGTTAAAGCCCATTGTCGGTATCAAAGACGGTGCCGTTGTCTCTGTTAGCAAAGCCAGGGGGTACAAAAGTGCCTTCCGGCATTTAGTACATCTCTTAGAGCGTGAGCCCGCTGACCCGCAATTTGGCTTTGCCTTTGCGCATGCCAATACTCCGGATTCGGTGCCGGAGTTGATTTCCGCCATTTCCGCTCATTGCAATATAGAGCCATATATTGTCTGCGATGTGGGGCCCGTTATCGGCACCCATACGGGTCCCGGCTGCGTAGGGTTTGCCTATGTAAAAGCCGAAGAATGAAAATAAAAAGGACGGAATTCCGTCCTTTTTTTATCTCTTAATCATATGGATCAGCTGCCTTGTGCTACGGACTCCAAGCGCCATGGTAGCGCCCAGGTAAACGACAAGGAAGGAAGCCGCACCGGCAAACAATCGCAAGAGCCCTGTCAGCGTTTCTCCATTGTGCGCTGGCAAAAAGCTAAGCACGAGCAACAAGATCCCTGTTGCTGCCGCCAAAGAAATTATGATGCGGATCACTTGCCCTACTACGCTGCGTAGGCCCAGAGAGCCCATCTTTTTATGTAGCAGAATTAGCTGCAAAGCAGCTCCTGTCAAGGCTGCTGTTGTCGTGGCAAGCGTCAATCCCATAGCGCCTATGACACGGGATAACGTAAGATTCAGCACGATATTCACACATACGCTAACTATACCTACGCGCATAGGGGTACGCGTATCCTGTAAGGAATAGAATACACGGCTCAAAAAATTTCTTAGGCCAAAGAAAAACAGCCCTGCAATGTACATACCAAAGACGGGCGCCGTAAAAGCCGTGTCTTCTGCGGTAAAAGCCCCTCGCTGGAAAGCAACTGCAATGATATCCTTTTGCATCACAACGCCCAATATAATAACAGGCAAAGTGATCAGCGCAATGATCTCAATGCTCTGCCGTACCGCCTGGCCAAACTCGTTCTTTTTCCGCTTAGCTACGATACGGCTCAGCCTGCTGAATGTGATGGTGGTGATCGGAACGATCAAGATGCCCAGCGCCGTTGTAACCAGCGAGTAAGATTTGCTGAGCGCTGTTACGACGCCAACCCCCAATGAAGAACCGATCATGCGGTCGATTTGGTGGTTGATCTCGTCAAACGCCATACTAATCAGCGCCGGTATGGCTAGAATGAAGGTTCTGCGAATCTTGGGCTCTCGTATCGTCAGATGCGGCCGATAGCGAAAATGTCCTCGCAAAAAGGGCAACAGAATGATGGTTTGCATCACGCCCGTAACGGATACTGCAATGCCCACCATGCGTATATCCCGGAACGTAACGATAGCGGTGATCAAGCAGGCAGACAGAATAAAGCCCAGCAGCTGTTCGGGAATGAATTTTTCCCGAGCATTCAGCAGATTGCACAGCACGCCGGTTACCGCGTAAAATGCCAAGGATGGGTACATCATTCTTGTCAGCTGTATTGTAAGCTCTACCCCTACCTCAGCACGGTAGATGAGCGAGCAAATGGCGGGTGCAAACAAATATGCCAACAACGAGCCAATCAAACCCGCCACAAAATACAGCGTAACTACCTGGCTGGCGTACCGATCCGCAGCCAGTTGACCCTCCCTCAGCCTTGTTTTTGTATAAATCGGAATAAAAGTGGAGGCGATACCTGCGCTGAACAGCAGCGTCATGATGCTGAATATGCCGTAGGCCGTAACAAAAGCGTCGCTTTCTACACCACGGCCAAAATAGGCGGCCATGACCATCTCGCGTACAAAGCCCAACAGCTTACTGGCCGCGATGATCAGCGTGACCACCATCGTGGTTTTTAGCGCATGCTGCGATGCCTTTGTCGATTTATGCGTGGTATGGCGCACCGATCCGCGGACCTGACGGCCGTGCGCCGGCATCTGCCTTTTTTGTGTGTGCCGAGGTCTCTGCCCTTGATTCCGCAGCTCGCTTCTGGGCACAAACCTCGTCTGCTCCGTATTTGGCAACCTAACACCCCCATACACAATTTGTATGCATGTATCGTTTTCATCATTGATTCTATTTTCTGCCAGAATCTATATTATATCCTAAACAGGATATAAAAGTAAATGCGGACGGTCTCGCTCTTTCCCTGAAATAAAAAAAGAGAAAGCCAATTGGCTTTCTCTTTTTCTCAATAGGCACGCGCCCAGTAAATCATTTTTTTCGCAGGTTTTCCGCAGCATGCACACACATGCCCTTCTGCCTGGTCCTGAAGCTCAAACGGCATGCAACGCGTCGTAATGCCATATTCGTCCTTGACATGCTCTTCGCAGGCACGCTCTCCACACCAGGGCGAAAGCGCAAAGCCCTTTTTGGTATCCACAGCTTCCCGTACCTCTTCCATCGTAGATGCTTGGAAAATATGCGCATCCCGATGCTCAGTGGCCATGTGCAGCATGGTTTTATGAATATCCTCTAAAAGCGTCTGAATGGATTGCTCTAAGCCCTCCATGGGGGTTGCCGCTTTTTCATGCGTATCCCGCCGCGCCAGCATCACCTGGCCGTTTTCAATGTCCCGCGGTCCTACTTCCAGCCGGACGGGAACGCCGCGCATTTCCCATTCATTGAACTTCCAACCCGGAGACTGGTCCCTGTCATCCAGCTCTACGCGCAGGCCCGCCGCCTTTAATGCATCGTATAGTTCGTTGGCCTTTTCCAACACGCCTTCCTTGTGCATTGCAACCGGTACGATCACGACCTGCACTGGTGCAATTTTAGGCGGCAGCTTTAAGCCACGGTCATCCCCGTGTACCATGATCAAGCCGCCGATCATGCGCGTGCTAACGCCCCAGCTGGTCTGCCAAGCATATTTTTGCTGCCCATCCTTATCCAAAAACTGAATATCGAACACCTTGGCAAAGTGCTGGCCCAGATTGTGGCTGGTTCCCATCTGTAAGGCCTGGCCATCGTGCATAATGGCTTCCATCGTGTAGGTATCCTGTGCACCCGCAAATTTTTCCTTTTCTGTCTTTTGCCCCGTCAACACCGGAATGGCCAACACATTATAGGCAAAGTCCCTATATACTTCCAGCATCTGCATGGTTTCCTTCTGCGCATCTTCATAGGTAGCATGAACAGTATGCCCTTCCTGCCATAAAAATTCACTGGTCCTCAAAAATGGCCGAGTACTCTTTTCCCAGCGCACAACATTGCACCACTGGTTGAGCAACAGCGGCAGATCCCGATAAGACTGCACCCATTTGGCATACATCGAGCAAATGATAGTTTCGCTGGTCGGGCGAACGACCAGGGGCTCTGTCAACTCTTCGTGGCCGCCCTTTGTTACCCAGGCAACCTCCGGCGCAAATCCTTCAACATGTTCCGCTTCCTTTTTCAATAGGCTTTCGGGGATAAACAGCGGAAAATATGCATTTTTATGCCCCGTTGCCTTAAACCTATCGTCGAGCTCCTTTTGGATTAGCTCCCAAATGCCATAGCCGTACGGACGGATGACCATACATCCTTTTACCTCAGAATAATCCATCAGCTCAGCCCGTACCACAACGTCTGTATACCATCTGGAAAAATTCTCGTCCATCGGCGTAATTGCCTGTACAAATGCCCCTTGTTGCTTTTTCCCTGCCATTGATCTTCCTCCTCCAAACAAATTTTCGCAGGCGGGCATAAAAAAAGCCCTTCGCCTGCAACTTTTCTGCAAGGACGAAAGACATGCTTCCGTGGTACCACCTTACTTGGCAAATATACTTGCCCACTCATTGTGCCGATAACGCCCGGCAAACGGCGGCTTTCACCGCAAAGCTCGCAAGGTGGGAACCGTTTTCCCGGCATACCCGCTTTACAGCCTAAGAACGGGCTCTCTGCTACGCCGTACAAAACGTGGCCTTGGTCGTCGCTTGATTGTCTGCATTATACCGCCTTTTTCTCCCAGTTGCAAGCCCGGCCTTGACAAGCCTTCCCCTTTGCCCCTATACTATAAAAAAATTAAATAGTACCGCTGGGGGTGCCGCAAGGCTGAGAGGGCGTATCTGCCCGACCCTTGGAACCTGTCTGGATCATGCCAACGGAGGGAAGCGGCGCGCATATGTTTGTTATGCCAGCGTTTCCCGCAACAATGTTGCGGGTTTTTCATGGGGAGCGGTCAAAAGGAGTTGTTTGGTTTATGTGGTTTTCTACGTTTTTGGAAAACTTAGTGGCCCTGCCCGTCTGGGCCTGGGTCGTGTGGGCGCTCGTCGTCGTTTGTGCCGTGGTGTTTTTTGCATTAAGAAAGCGTTCCGGCGCAGCATTGCCCATTGTCGTTGTATTGCTGCTGGCGCTGGCGGTGCTATTTGCTTTTGCACTGCCTACGATTGAGCCGGAAGAAGGGGCTTCCACAGCCGCAGCCTTTTTGTATTCCCCTATATTTTGGTCCATTCTTGTCGCAATTCTCGGCGTCGTTTGTATTGTTTTGCTGCTTCGGCGGCAAAAATGGACGATTCAAATGCTGTCTACCGGCGCTTTGTGTGTTGCATTGGCATTTGTGCTGTCCTGCCTTACCTTGTACCGTATGCCAAACGGCGGCAGCATAACGCCCGCATCCATGCTGCCCATCCTGGTCTTTGCCTGGATCTATGGGCCCATCCCCGGCATTGCCGCCGGTACGATGGATGGTATCATGCAGCTAGTGCAGGGGGCCTACGTGATTCATCCCATGCAATTTTTGCTGGATTATATTCTCCCCTTTGCCGTTCTGGGCATCGCAGGCCTATTCCGAAAGGATAACCAACTTCCTTTGGGCATTGTGCTGGGCTCTGCAGCTCGGTTTATCATCCATGTTTTATCCGGCGTCATTTATTTTGCCTCCTCTGCCCCTGCAGGGCAAAGCCCACTGCTTTACTCTTTGGGATACAACGCCACCTATCTTGTGCCCGAACTCATCATCTGCCTGGCCATTGTTTTGGTTCCTCGTATGAAGCACGCTTTGATTCGCATCAAGCATGAGGCAAAGATTGCTTAAAAAAGCCTTGGCCCTGCAAGAAAATTCTTCGCAGGGCCTTTTTGTTTTAAAGTCATTGCATAGACAAAATAGCCTGCCCACAAAATTCGTTATTTTTTTTGCAAATCCTTCAATCGTTGCAGTTTCGTTTGGAGATTCGGACGTTTACATAGCTTAGACAGCAGCGGCGTTCCCTCTATATAGCCGATAAGAATGTTTTCAATAAACCGTCCGTCTCGAGGCGCGATATTTCCCAGTAGTCTGGAGTGGAAATAGGGTTCTAAGCAATCAAATAAATCGCTGCCCTGCAAGCGCCATCCCAATTCGCTGCCATAATAGGCCAGATCTAAATACCGTTCCAGTGCTTCTGCAGCTTTTTCTTCTTTTCCATTTTGTAAGAACATCTGGCATCCTACCATATAAATGGGAATGAATTTGCTTGGGTGCATCGTATCCGCCCCCAGCGCCTGCCCCAAAGTTAGTATGCGTTGATAAAATTGCTCCGCCTTTAGAGGTTCATCCAAATATGCAGCCAATAGATCCGGCGAAGCATCCAAAATACCCATCAAATTTTCATACATATATTGCTGAAGCAGCTCACGGACGCGCTGCCTATCCCCTTCCGCAAAATATGCCTTGGCCAATAATATTTCTGTCTGCATAGGCATTTCCACAATATCCCCCAATAGCTCTATGGCCTGCTTTGGCTGATCCGCCGCCAAATGACAAAATGCCTGCAACTGCAACGCTTGTCTGGATAAAACCGTATCCTCGCTGCCCTTTTCCACCCGTTTGAGTACTGCCAGCGCTTCCAAATACATGGCTTTTGCCCTTTGCTGATCGCCTTGAAGGTCTGCATGGTTGATCCATAAAAGCGCTATATAAAATTGAAGCACCCAGCAAGAAAAATACTGTTTTAGCAGCGCACGGCTTTTTTGATATACCTGTTCAAACGGTTGGCTGACAAATTCCGCCGATAGCTTTGCATACAGCGCCTGCACCTCCTCCCGCGATAGCTGCGGCTCATAGCCCAGCAGTTCATCTACTGTGCAGTCAAAAAAAGAGGCCAGCACCGGCAACAATTCAATGTCCGGATAGCTCTGCCCGCTTTCCCATTTGGATACCGCAGGTTTAGAGATGCCTACATGCTCAGCCAAGGCCTGCTGGGTCAAACCTCTTTGTTTTCTTTTCTCTGCAATGATCGTACCGATGTGGATCTGTTTCATCCTATGCCTCCCTAGCCAATGCTTATCTTATCGTATTTATCAGCAAATGCCTAGCAAGGGCAATCAAAAAGAGGCATGCCGACGCATGCCTCTTTTTGCCATATCAGTCCACATTCACCAGTTCATATTCCCTGGTGCCAACGCCTACCGCCTCGGCCGCCTTGATGGTCAGCGTGCCGTTCCGCGATTCTATGCGTTCAATGAGCTCTGCTTTGCCCGGATCATCGGATTGATAGACCATATCAATGCACGCTTGATCCAGCGCCACTGGATCTAAAGAAGCCAAGATGCCGATATCCTTCATGCAGGGATCCGCCGCCTTTGCCACACAGTCGCAGTCTACCGACATATTGCGCATCACATTGATAAAGGCAATCTTATCGCCAAAATGCTTGACAATGGATTTATCTGCATCTGCCATGGATTCCAGGAAAGAATCATGATCGCCCGTCCAGATCTCTTCTGGTTTTCCCGAGCCATGAATGTATGCCTTGCCGTGGGAAGATGCGATCCCGATGGAGATATTCTTTAGAGCACCGCCAAAACCGCCCATCGGATGCCCCTTAAAATGCGAAAGCACCAACATGGAATCATAATTTGCCAGGTGCGCACCAACATAGTTTACCTGAATGCGTTTCCCCTCGGGCACGGGCAACTCCATCTCGCCCTCTTCATCCATAATGTCTACCGGAGCGATGTCCGTCCATCCGTGCAGCTTCATCGTTTCCCAGTGAGCATCCGTGGTATTGCGCTTACCTTCATAGGCCGCATTACACTCTACAATCGTACCTTTCACATGATCCACCATCGGCTTCATGAAAGAGGGACGGATAAAGTTTTGGTTTCCAACCTCCCCGGAGTGCACCTTAACGGCCACTTTGCCAGGCAGCTCTACGCCCAATGCCTTGTACATTTTGATCATCGTTTCCGGCGTAATCTCTTTTGTGAAAAACACCTTGGCCTTTTCCATCATACATCGCTCCTTACTTTGTATTTGTGTTGCAGCGCAACACGAGACTTACCTATGTACTATCATAAATCTTTATGATATACATGTCAAAATAGATAGTAAGATTCCTTTTTGTTCTTTTGTATCTTTTAAAGAAATATACTGTGGTTACATAATCTGATAAATCAATGATATGCTTGTAAACATCAAATCAATATAATAAAGCTAAAAATCAGCGAGGCTTTCAAGCACTCTACATTCAAAAAATCATCGCTACTTTATAATTTATTCAGAAATTTACTCACTCAAATTCAGCAAAACTCTCTAGTTCTGCGAAATCTTTCAGCAAGCTTTCATATTTTAATTAGCTTTTTCTAACTCAATTTTACTCCTCATTGTTGCTTTGTCAAGCAATATGAGTACGATTTTACAGAAAAAGTCGGCTCCTTATCGTCTTTGAATGGGCCCTATGCAAAAACACGCCGCTGCTTTTACGCAACCGGCGCGTTATCGCAATGCCATACGATGCACTCATTGCTTATCAAGATGCAACTGATAGATGCGGTTTGCATTATCAAAGAATACCTTCTTCCAGACTTGCTCCGGCACCAGCCTTTGAATAAAGCGAATATACAGTGGCAGGTTCACCAGCGGCCAATCCGTTCCAAACATTAAGCTGTCATACCGTCCTAAATAAGCCATCCACATTTTTAGATAGGCAAAAAATGCGCTTTGTTCCTTCCAAAGGGTAGAAAGCTCCGGGCATCCTTCCAAAAGGCCGGATAGGTCCGCCGCCACATTTTCATTTTTGGCCATCACAGCAGCCGCGTCCTGTACCCAAGGGCTGCCAAAATGGCACAGTACGAACTGCACGTCTGCATATTCCGTTGCGATCTCATCCACCGTCATTGGATGGCTGTATTTCAGGCATGCTTCCGCACCTGCCGTAGCACCTGTATGGATCGCTACCGGCTTTCGATATTGGCGCGCCAGTTCATAATACGGTCGATACTGCTTGTCCGATACATAACCGCGGCAATATCCTGGATACAGCTTGATGCCAACGCATCCTGGCTGCTGTAGATGCCATTCTACCTGATCCACCGCGCTCTGCAATGAATGCTGCGCAACAAAATTGCTGTCTAGCCCGATGCAATACCGTAAATAGGAAGGGTATCGATGCCGTTCTTTTTCCAGCGTATCGTTGCCCATTACAATGCCCATCGTAATCTCATGCGCTTGGTACTGCTCATAGAGATGCTTCTCCGTATTTTGGTGCTTTGCAGCCAGTGCAATTTCATCAAAGTATGGCTCTCCCGGCCAAAAATGCAAATGTGCGTCAATGATTTTCATCTTACAGCTCCAAAACCCCGCTGGCCCACGCGGCATCTATACACTGCATACCCAGGCCGCAACGTTTCCAGATTCGTTCCTGATACTGTGTCTGTACTTTTTTATAATATGTTTGCTGCAGGGGAAGTTCATATGTCTGGCCGCTTTTACAAACCATACGGATACAAGGTGATGGTTGCTGCGAAAACAATACACGTTCTACCGTTTCTTGCGGGTATTGCGCATGGAACTGCATAAAATAAAACACCTTTACCAGCTCTATCACCGTATCCTCTAGGCCACATTCCAAAATCTGCAGCTTTTCCGCCAGCTCTTCCGGTGTGCGAATCAGCCTCAGCTTATACCCCTCCTGGGGCGGAAGTGCGGAAAGCGTTTGCGTATCCTGCTCTACCTCCTCCGGACAAAGATACAGCAAAGCGCGGTGCGTTTCATCTAAAAACACACAGGGATACTGAAACTGCATCGTTTTCCCGCATGCTTCGCAGGGCACCTTGAATAGGGTTCCCTTGAACGCTCTAAGCTTTGCCAACGGTTCAGATTCCAAATTTACCAAATGCCAGCGCGTTACCTTTTGCACGCGGCCGCAATGGGGGCAGACAATCCCCATTTCTTCTTTTGCTTGCATCGTTGCTATGCTCTTCCTTTCTGCGATAACAAAAGCCGATATACCCAGGCGCTATCCACCACCAACGTATCTTGTGCCTCCCTGTCTGCCAAATACTGCGTATAAATTTCAGATTGCAGCTTTCTGGTAATCGGGCAGACCCTTTCGCTGCCGTCATGGCACAGGCAGGTCAGCTGCGGTTCACCATGCGGCGCGGAAAATACCGGGCTGCTCTCCAAAAGATCAGGAGTCTGCTCCGTTAGCTGCGTAACCATCAACAGACGAACGATCTCCACGACACGGTCATCCAGGCCACAATCGAAAATGCGCAGTTTTTCCGCCATATCCTCTGGCGTACGCACCACTCGGATGATCGCTTTTGTGTCCCCCAGACCTTCCTGCACCTCTTGCAGGCGGCATGGCTCTCCCGGCGCTGCCAATTCTAACAGCAGCGGGAGCGCAGGATCGATATACAAACAATTCTGCACCTTTTCCAGCACCGCGCCGCATGCACGACAATGCATGGGAAACAGCGTTCCCTGCAATATTTTTTGTTTGATCTCCGGTCTTTTCTGCACATTGATTTGGCGTACATCCAGCACGCTCTGCTTATGCCCGCATGCCATGCACACCGCCGGCCGAATCTCCGTAATTGCCATTTTGGGCCTCCTAATTTCAAGCATCATATCATATTTTACGGAGTTTGCCTACTTTTTGTCCCTTGTTGCAAAAGAAAAGGATCCGGAAATCATTCCGGATCCTCGTCTTACCGTCCTATACGTTTTCCAAACCGTCCACCGCGTGTGCCCAGTACTTCCGAAAGGATGATGCCGTTTCGCACGCCCTCTGCGGTAAACAGTTTGGCATATGGGTTATAGCGTTTACCCCCTTGGGGCGTTTTATTCTCCATCGGCCGGTTGTTACCCATGGGCTGCGGGCGTGCATGCAGGCGTACCTCTTCCTGCCAGTTTTCTGTGCAGGCAGAGCTCTCTTCAGTGGCGTGGGCAAAGGCAACCTGTCGATAAATCTCTGCCTCTGCGGCCTGATGTGCCGCAGCCTGCACTACATGTATGGCCGCTTCGCGCTCCAATTCTGTTTGGCGCTGTTCGCCCTCGCCCGCACTCATACGCCGTGCAGCCTCTTCCTGTTCACGCTCCAGTTCCTCCTGCATCTGGCGGAACACCCGCTGCTCTGCTTGACGTTTTTGTTTTGCTTTCTTCTTGCTCTCTCCCAGGCTGGAAACCAGAAACAAAAAGAATAGAACGATGATTACTTCCATGCACTATTTCTCCACAGTTGGCGTTTCATCCTTGCCCGCATCGGCAATGGACCGCCGCATCTCGGTATCGGAAATGACATTTTGCATCTGGTAATAATCCATTACACCCAGCTTGCCTTCCCGCAGCGCCTGTGCCATTGCTTTCGGCACATCGGCCTCCGCCTCTACAACCTTAGCGCGCATTTCCTGTACAGACGCCTTCATTTCCTGCTCTCTCGCCACAGCCATGGCCCTGCGTTCTTCCGCTTTTGCCTGCGCAATACGGCGGTCTGCCTCAGCCTGGTCCATCTGCAGCTGTGCGCCTACGTTGCGCCCCACATCCACATCCGCAATGTCAATGGATAAGATCTCAAATGCAGTGCCTGCATCCAAGCCTTTGTTCAAAACGGTACGGGAAATCAAATCGGGATTTTCCAGCACCGCCTTATGGGAATCTGACGAACCCACTGTGGTAACAATGCCCTCGCCTACGCGCGCAATCACCGTCTCTTCCCCGGCGCCGCCGACAAGCCTATCGATATTGGCACGCACTGTAACCCGCGCTTTGGCCCTGAGCTCTATGCCGTCCTTTGCAATGGCCGCCACGATCGGCGTTTCAATCACCTTAGGATTGACAGACATCTGTACCGCCTGCAACACATCGCGGCCAGCCAGATCGATCGCCTGTGCCTTGCCAAATTCCAGGGGAATATTGGCTCTTTGCGCCGCAATAAGCGCATCGATGACCTTATCTACATTGCCGCCTGCCAAATAATGCGTTTCCAGCATATTGATGGTCACATCCAGCCCCGCCTTTGTCGCCTTGATCATCGGTAGGATAATGCGGGCGGGCTTTACATTTCTCAGTTTCATGCCCACCAGCGTAAAAATATTGACCTTTACCCCTGCTGCCAGCGCACTGATATACAACCGCAACGGCACAAAGGTAAAAAATAGAATCAAAACAACCAAGATGGCTGCGCCAATCAAAATCGGCCCAATCATATCCTCTAAATACATGTCCCTTTCCTTTCTTGTGTTTATATACGGCAGACGATAACCTGCCGTCCCTGCACCTGTGCGATGCGGACAGATTCGCCCTCTGCCAAAAATTCACCGCGGGTCACAACATCCAGCCGTTTCCCTTCTATCTCTACAACGCCTGCCGGGCGCAGCGGAGAAATCGCAACGCCTTGCTTTCCTACCCAGTCTCCCAATGCATCAAAATCCGCATATCCGGCTTTTTCCGTTACAGCGTCGTTTAATATCAGTTTAGACCGTGAAAGCCGTCCTTTTGAGGCAGAATATAAGGTAAATCCAAACGCGGCCGCCACGATGACTGCAATGATGGTAAACGCGGCGGCAGCTTGCCCCCAAGTATCGGCAAACATCGCAATCCCTGCCGCGCAAAACAGCAGACCAGCCAGGCCCGGCAGCCCAAACCCCGGCGCATACACCTCTACAATCAGCAGGATCACGCCCAAAAGCATCACGCCCAGCGCAATCCAGTCTATCAAAGTCATGGTTCCACCCACCTTTCTCTTTGGGTAGCTCCATTATATCATAGCCATTCCCTTAGCATTGTTAATTTCACGCATAGTACTCTGTCATTTTTTAGCACCTATCATTTTCTTCATGATCTTCTCTTCTGGGCAATACATCTTCCCTGTATCCTCAAATCCAAAGGAGCGATACATGTGCTGCGCCGTTCTATTTTCTAGGTTTACGCTCAAATATACCGCATTATACCCAGCCCTTGCACATACCATTTCCAAAAACGCGACAAAGGCCTGCTTACCCCATCCTTTCCCTTGGTATTGTCTGCCAAGCATAAACCGGAAGATCCAATTTTCGTTTCGTTCGGTATCAATGCCGTATAAGCCAAACCCAATCATTGTCTTATCCCAATAGATGGCCACTGGTATACGTTCCGGCAAATATTTGCTTTGTGCCAATGAAAACACGTTGGGTGCCACATATTCCTCCTGGCCCTTTGCTACCTGCAATCTGCAACAGTCCTCATAATTTTCCTTGGTTACAGGCTGTAATGAGATCATCTTGTTTCCTCCTGTTTCTATATTATCGTATATGCGGATCAAAACTCTTTTTTATGCATTTTCATTGTACAAAAAAAGCCCCTGCGAAGGGGCCCTTTTCGTTTTACAAAATGTATTTTGCAACGGGCTGCGGTGCTTTGTCCATTTCCTTGCGTTTTTCATCGTAGCCCTGTTTGCCCAGCAACGCATAAGCAGCGTTTTTGCCCTCTTCTACGCCTGGCTGGTCAAAAGCGTTGATGTTATACAATTCACCCAGATAAGCCGTTTCTACCTCCAATACATACAGCAGCTGGCCAATGGTAAAAGCATTGACCGCCGGCAGTGTGAAGGTCTTATTCAGCCTTTCCGCACGGTTGAGCGCATAGGCCGTGGCAAACTGCTCGGCACTGATGAGCTCGTTCATAGAATGCCCACCCAAGAAAGATACATCCGGAATATTCTCGTATCCATGCGGAATCTCCACCGTCGTGCCGTAATCCTCTACTGCCAAGAACGTTACGACCTTATCAAACGGCCCTTCCGTATACAGTTGTACCTGGGAATGCTGATCCGTTACACCCAATGATTTTACCGGCGTTTGCCCTACATGCACCGGTTTGCCGTCTCGAGTTATATTTTTGCCAAGCGACTCTGCCCAAAGCTGCGCATACCAGTCCGACATATATTTGAGAGAATCGGCATAGGGCATCATGACGGATACGTTGACCCCATTTTCCATACACAGATACTGCAAAGCGCCATCCAGATACGCCATATTTTCCATGACATTTTCGCTTTGCAGCAAGCCGTCCATATAGCGAGCCCCTGCAATCAGCTCCTTGATATCGATGCCGCATACCGCCGCGCCCAGCAGGCCTACCGGCGTCATCTCGGAGAACCGGCCGCCTACGCCATCCGGGATCACAAAGGTTTTCAGCCCTTCCTGCTGGGCAATCTTAATCAGGTTGCCCTTGGCCTTGTCCGTGGTTGCAATCATGTTGTCCTTAAGAGACACGCCCGCTTTTTTCAGCTTATCCGCTATAATCAAAAACTGAGCCATCGTCTCGCTGGTGCTGCCGGATTTTGTAATGACGTTAAAGCAGGTTTTTTTAATGTCGATGACGTCAAACAGCGCATCCATGCGAGCAGGGTCAATGTTATCCTCCACATAAAAGCGCGGGCCACCCCGCCTTTCTGCAGGCAGCTCATTGTATCGCATATGGTTCAGTGCCTGCTGCACGGCAATCGGCCCCAACGCGCTACCGCCGATACCCAGTACGACAAACGCATCAAACTTTCCGCGAATGTCTGCCGCTGTCTCCAAAATCTCATCCAACAACGCCGGATCCGTATATGGGAGCTGACGGAAACCCATCTGCTCCTTTTGCGCCGTCATCTGTTTGGCGGCCTGCGCAAAGATCGGAGCCTGCAACTGCTCGGCCCGGAATCCCTTTTCTCCCAAAATCTCTTCCATCATATTGGAAACATCCAATTTGATCTTCATCGAGGCTTGGAAAGCCGGATCTTCATATCGTACCATCGTTTGGTACCTCCTTTTTGAATTGCGGTTATTATATCATGTTCGTGATATGCTGGGCAAATTTATTTATTATTACTCAAACAGAGCGCGGAGAAATGCAAAGGATTGCCTAAGCTCGTTTTCCTTTTCCCAGTCATCTGGATAAACTTCCATCGTTACCGCGCCATTGAAATTCTTTTCGCGCAACAATGCCGCCAAATGCACAAAATCAAAATTCCCCTGCCCTGGCAAGGATGTATACACCATTTGTTCCTGCTCCGTAATATCACAGAGATGGAGGTTACAGAGGCGGTCTCCCATTTCCTCCAGGTAGCCCTCCATCGGGTAACCGGACTGGGCCGCTTGCTTTACGTCAAGCGTATAACCCAGCGAGCAATCCTCTAAAAAGGGCCGTAGGTTTTTCGCATACCCTACCTCATGGTACTGGCACCAATGCACATTTTCCAGTGTCAATCGTATACCATAGGAATCCGCTAGCGCACACAGGCTTTGAAATCGTTCTCCGATGTATTGATAATTGGGGCGGCCCGCCTTTTTCTTTAAAAAAAGCGCACCGTGCATCACATAGTACCGAGCACCTAGAATTCTTGCGCATACCAGCGCCATTTCAAACACATCTAGCGCTGCCTGGCGCTGACGGGGATGCCCTGCAAACAACTGAGGTTCAAACTGGCTGCCCAGCGTGTGGATGGTGGTACAGGTAAGCCCCAGATCGTCTTTTCGCCTGGCCATCAGCTTGGCAAAGTCCTCTTGATATTCATACATACCGCCCAAAAAAGCCTCAAAACGGTCGGCGCCTAAGTTTCGGATCAGTGGCAGTGTATCCTCCGTATTTACCTTGGTAAAGTAGCAGGAAGTGGAAATCCCTACCTTCATATTTCTTCCTCCTGTTTTGCTTTCTGCTCACACATCAAGCAATAGGCATAGCTGGATAAACGGTTCAATGCCCGGATAAAGGCTGGAAATCCATCCTTATATACCGCTACGGCCTGCCGTTCACAGTCTCTGATTTGCGTTCTCAGCACATTGATTTGTGCAATTTTACGCCCTGTGCGAACGCTTGGGAAAAAATGCGGTATGCCGTATGTCCTTTCCGGAAAATGGGAAGCCAAATGGATCTGCTCCTCCGTCTTGCCATCTAGCAGCGGCAAAGCCGGCAGTTCCCCTTTATACTCCGCTTCCAGCAATGCCAGCGCCATGGTCGCAATCTGCTCAACCTGCACTGATAGCCGCATATCTCCTTGTTCTGCTATGTCTATAGCGCATAAAATCGCCTTGGCATGCAATGCATCCAGCTTCCCACGCAGGCAAATGCGCGGGTGATTCTTTGGACCCATCTCTGCGCCGTACAGGCAGGTTTCATATTCTTGCTTTGGCAACGTGTTCTCTCCTTTTCTACCTGAGCATTTTACCACATCTCATACGGTTTTCCCAATTGTTGTTTTCCCGTACGATGATTTTGCGCTTTACAACCCCGTTTCTGTGCGTTATACTATATGAGAACAAATGTTCTTATATCCTGTTGGGGAGGTCTTTTTTGTGCGTGTGATTCTGCATTGTGATATGAACAGCTTTTATGCTTCTGTGGAAATGCTGTATCAGCCCCATCTGCGCACAGTGCCCTTGGCCGTAGGCGGCGATGAAGAAAAACGCCATGGCATTGTTTTGGCAAAAAATGAGTGGGCCAAGGCCCGCGGCGTGAAAACGGGAGAGCCCTTGTTTCAATCGCGGCAAAAATGCCCTCAGCTTGTGGTAGTGCCTCCGCATTACGACCGGTATCATCGGATTTCGCATATGGCCAATCAGATCTATCGGCGATATTCCGATCGCGTAGAGCCTTTTAGCATCGATGAAAGCTGGGTAGACTTAACAGGCTGCGTGGATTCCTTTGCCGAGGGCGTACAGGTTGCCGAACAAATACGGCGCACCATCGAGCAAGAATTGGGTGTAACTGTTTCCATCGGCGTTTCGTATAACAAAATTTTTGCAAAACTTGGCAGCGAATTGAAAAAGCCCAACGCTGTTACGGCGCTGCCGCCTTCTGCTCTACAAACCATCATCTGGCCCCTGTCTCCGCGCGCGCTGCTGTTTGTAGGCCCTGTTACAGAAAAAAAGCTGGCGCGCATCGGCATTCATACCATCGGCGATCTTGCCAATGCTCCCGAAACGACGCTGCGCTCCCTTCTAGGCAAATGGGGACATACGCTGCACCAGTATGCACTGGGGCACGAATATGCACCTGTGGCGTACTGGGGGGAATCTCCGCCCGTCAAATCCATCGGCAACAGTACCACTCTTCCTAAGAATCTTATGCATGCCGATGCATTTGTTCCCGTTGTGTATATGCTGTGCGAATGTGTAGCAGAGCGGCTTCGCCTTGGCCATCTTCGTGCGGAGGTTCTTCATCTTTGGCTTCGGGATGCCGATCTTTGCAGCCAAACCAGGCAAATTCAGCTGGGCGCTCCCACGCAGGTCAGCGGCCGTTTGGCAAAAGCCTGCTTTCGTCTTATCCACAAACATTGGGACGGTGCTCCCATACGCAGCATCGGTATACAGGTCAGCCAGCTGTCCTTTGAAAAAGACGCCTATCAGCTTTCTATTTTTTCGCAAAAAGAGCAGAAAAACGCCGAATTGGAACGCTGTATCGACGATTTGCGCCATCGCTTTGGGCATTGGAGCATTGCCCGCGCCGTCACTTTACAGGATACACAACTAAAAATCGATCCTTTGGAGGAAAACTCCTTGCATTCTGTTGCCTTTCGAAAGGGGGTTTTGTAAAAAATGGCTCAATATCTGCCTGTAATCGCCCGGTTTGATGAAACTGGGCAAATTTTTCCCCTCTCCTTTATTTGGCCGGATGGGCGCACCTTTGCCATCGATCGCGTGCTGGATGTCCGGCGTGCTGCCAGCCGGAAACAAGGCGGCTGCGGCATCCGCTATCTATGCCGTGTACGCAACCGAAAAATCCTGCTGTTTCTCGACGAAAACAAATGGTTCTTCGAACCCGTTCCCGAATGAAAAGATCCGGCTGGAATACCGGATCTTTTTTATTGGTTCCATAAATTTTTTCTACCCCATCTTGTAAATACTGATAGCGCTGTCGGCAGCGCCTTAGTCTCTATTTCCTCCTTTGGCACCCACTCATAGTCCTCTGGAGCCGGGGCATTCTGCACCCTGGCGTAAATGCCCTGCATATGCCATATGATATGCGTAAAAACATGCTGAGCCTTGCCGATCTCTCTTTGTTCCAGCATTTGCAGCCCCAGCGCATCCAGCGCCTGCTGCGTCGGTTGCGTCGGTAGATTTACATATTCCCAAAGATTATGCAGCAACCGTTCGCTTCGCTTGCGCATCAGAATGCGCCCTTGCTCGTCCTCAGCCAAAAGGATCAAACGATGCTCCTCTTTTTTCGGTTTTGGCCCGCTGCGAAATGGCAAAACCTCCGTTTTGCTATGCTCATACGCTTTGCATTCACGGCGAACAGGGCATACCTGGCACTGGGGTGTCTGCGGCAAACAGACTAGGGCGCCCAGCTCCATAATCGCCTCGGTAAGTGTCCCTGCCTGCCCATCCGGCATCATGGCCCGAATGATATCCGTAACCTGCCGGATGGTCTGCGGTTTCAATACATCCTCATAGATTTCCTCTATCCGCGCAAAAACCCGTGTGGCATTGCCGTCTACCGCCGGCTCCTTTTTCCCATACGCAATGGAAAGTACCGCACCTGCCGTATAGGCTCCAATCCCCGGCATCTTGCGCAGTTGCTCCGGATTCTCCGGCACCTTTCCGCCGCATTCCGCCACCATCTTCTGCGCGGCCTTGTGTAGGTTACGCGCCCGGGCATAGTATCCTAAGCCCTGCCATGCCTTTAAAACCTCTTCTTCCTCTGCGGCAGCCAATGCTTCTACCGTAGGAAACTGCTTGGTAAAGCGTTCAAAGTATGGAATCAACGCTGCAATTCGGGTTTGCTGAGCCATGATCTCGCTGATCCAAATCTGATAAGGATCCTTGGTCCTTCGAAACGGCAAATCCCGTTTGTTTTTTTCAAACCAAGCAATCAGGCTTTGCGCAATTCTTCCATACCGATCCTTCATGTACGGATTACCTGTGCACCGTGGTTTTCCACCTCTAGGACATGCACTTCCCAATCTGCAAATTTGGCCAAAACCGGCTTGCTCCTTACGACAAACTCGTTGGCGTTGCTGCGGCTGCATAGCGCCATCATCGTCGGCCCTGCGCCGGACAGGTAAACAGGAATGCCCATTTCCCTGCCGCACGCTACGATTTCTTCAAAGCCTGGAATCAGCCCTGCCCTATAAGGCTGATGCAGCCTATCTTCCACCGCAAACAGGAGATGCTCTAAATCCCCCTTGGCAAACGCCGCCGCCAAAAAGCTGGCATGGGCGGTATTGAAGACCGCATCCTTATACGGCACATGCTGCGGCAATACGTTACGCGCCTTCGCGGTAGACAATTCAAAATTCGGCACCATGGCCACCGGCACCAAATCGTTGGAAACTTCAAAGGACAGCGAGCGTACCTGCTTGTCCTTTTGCATGGATACTGTAAACCCGCCGTACAGCGCAGGCGCCACATTGTCCGGGTGTCCTTCGATTTCCGTTGCAATGCGCAGCGCCTCTGCCCGCGGAATAGCCTTGCCGCTGATTTCAGAAGCAATCAAAATGCCCGCTACAATGGCTGTGGAAGACGAGCCCAACCCCCTTGTAGAGGGGATCTTGTTATGCTGCACCATGTGCAGGTTTGCCACCGGCTCTTCTAGATGCTGCATAGTACGCCTATATGCCTTAAAGATAAGGTTGGAACCATTTTTGGGAATAGAGTCGGATCCTTCCCCAAAAATCTCTATCTTCAGCGTTTTGCTCGGCTCTACCTCCACTGTGTTATACATGGACACTGCCAGCCCCAAACAGTCAAATCCCGGCCCCAGGTTGGCCGATGTTGCCGGTACTTTGATGGTGATCATCCTTATTTCTCCTTTTATCCAAACATCATTTTTCTTATTTTACCACAGCCGGCGCAGAACCTCTACGCTCAAAAAAAGAGACCGCCTAAAAAGCGGCCTCTTTCAGAGGAAAATCAATCCTCTTCGCCCTGCATGCTCTTGCGTGCCTCGATCACTTTCTGCGCAATATTGCCCGGCACATCCTCATACCGATCAAACGTCAGCACAAAGCTGCCATGCGCATGCGTCATGCTGCGCAGGTCGGTTGCGTATTTGAACATCTCTGCCAATGGCACCTCCGCCAACACTACCTGCTCTCCGTTGCCCAACGGATCCATGCCCAGGATACGGCCGCGACGGCGGTTCATATCGCCGATAACATCGCCCATGTATTCATCCGGAACGGTAACCTCCGCCCGCATGATGGGCTCTAGCAATACCGGAGAAGCCTCTGCGCAGCCCTTTCTAAGCGCCAAGCGTGCAGCGGTCTTAAACGCCATTTCGGAGCTATCCACCGGATGATAAGAGCCGTCATACAGCGTGGCGCGGATGCCTACCATCGGATATCCGGCCAGCACGCCTCTAGATAGGTTTTCCCTTAGCCCTTTTTCCACAGCCGGGATAAAGTTGCGCGGAACTACGCCGCCGACAACCTTGTCTACAAATTCAAAATCCCCTTCCAGCAGCGGCTCAAACTCAATCCAAACATGGCCAAACTGCCCATGGCCGCCGGATTGCTTTTTGTGCTTGCCCTCTGCTTTTACCGCCTTGCGGATGGTTTCGCGATATGGCACCTGCGGGTCTTTCATCTCTGCTTCCACGCCGAATTTTTGTTTCAGCTTGTTGGTGATGACCTCTAGGTGCATCTCTCCCATTCCTCGGATCTGCGTTTCTCCTGTATCCGGATCCTTGGCCACTTTGAAAGTCGGGTCCTCCTCTTCCAATCTGGAAAGGCCGCCGAATACCTTATCCTCTTCTCCTTTTTTCTTAGCAGAGATCGCCATGGAAATACAGGGTTCCGGAAATTCTATTCTATCGAAAGTTACATGTTCTGCCGGATCGCAGAGTGTATCGCCTGTATTGGTATACTGCAGCTTTGCCACAGCGCCAATATCGCCTGCGGACAGCCATACCACATCGTTTTGCTTTTTACCCCGCATGGCATATACGGTACCGATTTTCTCCTGCTTTTCGGCTTTGGTATTATACACCGTCATCCCGGCTTTTAACGTGCCGGCATAGACGCGGAAGATAGACAGCTTGCCCACAAACGGATCCGCCACCGTCTTGATGACCTGGGCGGCAAACGGCGCGTTCACCTGGCAAGGCACTTCCTTGTCGTTGCCGCCGTCTGTTTTGCCCTGCTGTGCCTGCCGCTGCTCCGGATCTGGCATTAGGGCGACAATCGCATCCAGCAGATTGTCTATCAGCGCTCCCTGCAGCGCAGAGCCGCCCAAAACCAGCTGAATATCGCCATTGAGAATGCCAACCTTCAGGCCGCCAAATACCTCTTCCGTACTCAGCGTATCGCCGTTGAAATATTTTTCCAGCAACTCATCATCGTTTTCCGCGGCCGCCTCTACCAACTCGATCCTGCGATCTACCACATAGTCTACGAGCTCTTCCGGCACCGGCTGAGCCTGATAGCCTTTACCATCCGCCTTCATGGCCTTTTGCTCAATCACGTCTATATAGCCCGTTACTTTGCCGCCCTCCACGATAGGGATCGTCAGCGCCACTACACCGCTGCCAAATTTATGCTGTAACTGATCCAGTATCTTGGCAAAATCTGCATGTTCACGATCCATCTGGTTGATAAAGAAGAACTGGGATACGCCTGCTTGCTTGCTCATCTTAAACGCTTTTTCCGCCCCTACCGGAATCCCGGACGTTGCGCCTACTACGATCATCGCGGCGTCGGCCAATTTCATTGCCTGCAGCTGTTCGCCCACAAAATCAAAATACCCCGGCGCATCGATCAGGTTGATCTTTGTTTCTTTCCATTCTACCGGCGCCAAAGCCGTAGAGATGGAAATATGCCGTTTGGTTTCTTCCGGGTCATAGTCCGTGGTCGTAGTTCCATCTTCCACGCGCCCCATACGGTCCAAATGCCCAGCTTTGAACAGGGCCGCCTCTACCAGCGTGGTCTTTCCTTCGCTGCCATGGCCTACCACAGCGATGTTACGAACGTTCTCTGCGGAATAGATTTTCAATTCCAGTCCTCCCTTATATACTAGATTGCCAAACACAGTGCTGCGCACTGTAAATTTATAAGTTTCATTTTAGTTATTTGAAATATTTTATGTTTGTAAATATCATTTTTGTTCCTTTACTGTAATACTAGCAGAATTTTTCTACTTAGCAAAGTTTTTTTTCGTAATTCCAACACTTTTTCCAATCGCTTTTTCAAACACATAAGCCGGGGTTTTCCTAATTTTTATGTTTCCATAAACAAAAAGAGACCGCCCGACCCCGTCTCCTTTTTCATACGGCCCCTGGTTTGCCGCTGCCAGCGCCCCGCGCACGCGTTTTTTAAACGCATATAAAAAAAACAGAGCCTATTCAGCTCTGTTCCCGCTTATCCTTGCCGCATCAGGGTTTCAAACAACGGCAGATAAATTTCTGGATCGCCCGAGGTGCATAATTCTATCTTTCCCGGGCCTGTCTGCTCATTGCGCATCTCATACTGATTTAAGATCCGTTCAAGCTGTACCGCCGTGCCTTGGTTCCCATCCATCAAAGGCACACCAGGCCATATGGTATCGGCACACTGGCGTATCTGCCTTTTGGCATGGATAAAATGCGTACATCCCAAAACAATCGCGTCTACCTGCTTATCCTTATACGGCAAAAACGCTTCCTCTATGGCTTGGTAGGTTTCTTCCCCCAGTACAGCGCCTCGCTCTATCAGCTCTACCAGCTTGGGGCATGGTACCGGCAACACATGCCCCTCCAGCCCGCATTTTTTAACTCTGTATACAAACAAAGGCTGGCGCAACGTAGCCGGCGTGGCCATCACAAGCACCCATCCGTCTTTGCGCGCCCTCCCTGCTGGGGCAATGGCCGGCTCCATCGCCACAAATGGCACGTCATATGCCTGGCGAAGCTCCTCCTTGGCCGCAGAGGACGCTGTGTTGCATGCGATCACGATGGTCTTGCAGCGCTTTGCCAGCAAAAAATCAGTGCAAGCAAAACTTAACGCACGAATACGCTCCGTCTCTTTTGTGCCGTAAGGGGCATTGGCATTGTCTCCATAAAACACGAAATTTTCGTGCGGCAGCTGCTTTTGTAGGGCCTTTAGGGTCCCCAGGCCGCCAACGCCGGAATCAAATACCCCTATCGGTGCTGTTTTTTCCATCCCTTTCCCCACACTCTTTGTTGATTTCGCCTTTTATCATGGCACGGAGTATGGCTGGATGTCAAGGTCACGGGTAAAAACCTTATTCATCGCCTTGGCAATATATGGTACTGTATTCATGACCTCCTCCAACGTATTTTGGTTGTGGCCGATCTCGATCAAAATGCAGTTCTCCGCCATGTGCTGATTGTATCGTCCCGTTTTTACACGTGTCGTCTTGCCCAATCCTTCTGCATAGGTATTCAGCTCTGCAATGATGGCGTCCGCCAGTCTTTTGTTGGCTTCCCAATCCTTTGGGCGTTCCTTAAAGCCCTCGCCCGTTTTTCCTTCGCCCGTACCGATTACAAACATTACCTTTGCACAAGGCTTTCCATCTACCGTTACCACATCGCCGATGCCGGAAGAGCCTGTTCCATCCCTATGCACGTCGATAAATAGATCCACCGGATATTTTTCCTTATCCTTTTTCATTGTCTCCAGCGAACGGTTGTAGGAAGTGGTATAGTATTTCCCCAATTCATGATCTGTACTGTCGAACATCACAGGCAAATGGTATTCATTACATAATAGATAGGCCAAATTCTGTGCAATCTTTTGAATGTTATAGCCGCTGTCCAGCGTACGCCATTGGCTGGATTCCTCGTAGTTGTCTCCCTCTACCTTTCGGAAGGATTCGTTGGAATGCGTGCTATACAAAATGATGCGCGGCTGTATCCCCTCTGGAGGCATCATCGTCGTCACCTTTGCGCCCAGAGCTACCTCTGCATTGGCAGCCGTCACCGAGGCAGGCTCGGCTGTGCCTTCCGGCTCTTGGCCGGCTTGTGTGCTATCCTGCTCCTCCAGCGCCCAAGGTTCATCCTCTTCAAAGACCGCCGTCATCGTCTCTCCGCCTGTGAGCAGCGCCATCTCCATGCCCATTAGGCGTTCTGTCATCCCTTTCCCGGCAGCATTTTTGACATAGGCAAATCCCAGCAAGGCCAGCAGTACCAGCCCTGCACACAGACGCCCGGCCTGTATACGGCGCTTTTTCTTTCTCTTTAGACTGATTCTTGTCACCATCCGGCCCCGCATTTATACGCACCCCTTTCCCCATAAGGTATGCGTCATCAATGGTTGTCTATGATTGCGAAGCCAAAAGTTCTTTCATCTCTTTGGGCAACCTGGGATGCAGTGCCTGGTTAAGCGCTCGAGACAGCAGTATGGCGCTTGCTTTTACGATGCTGTCGATGTCTTTAGGGGTAACAATCAAGCCTTGCTGCCTTCCTTCAAACAGCGTATCGGCACGTACCACCAACGGCACGCCCAATGCCAGTACCGGCACGCCCAGCGTTTTTTCATCCAAAGCCAGCCGTCGGTTGCCCACGCCGCCTCCCGGTGCAATGCCAGTATTGCCAAGCTGTACAGTGGTTGCCATACGCGCTGGATCCCCCGCTGCCAGCGTATCCACCGCGATGACCACTGCCGGCTTTATCTGCTGTACGATGCCCAGCACCGCTTCGCCGCTTTCAATGCCGGTTTCCCCCAAAACGCCGGGCGATATGGCGCAAACATTGCCTGCCTTTTGCAGGTCCTCCGGCCAAAGTGAAAACAAATGCCGCGTTACCATCACATGATCCAGCGTCCTCGGGCCTAGGCTGTCTGGCGTCATGGAGCGGTTGCCCAGCCCTACCAGCAAAACAGGCCGTTGTTTATTGTTTTTTGGCATCATGGCACGTAACTGCTTTGCCAGTGCCTTGGCGCAGCGCTTATCTATCTCTGGATCACTGCCAGCCATATGCGGCGCCGTCAGCGTAACGTAGCTGCCCCTCGGCTTGCCCACCGCCTTTTCGCCCTCTTCATCCGTGATGCGTACAATGGAAACCTCTACTTCCTCCTCGGTCTGTTCCTCTACCGTTACACCGCCAGGCAATGTACCCGCGGCCATACAGCTTTCCAATACCAAATCTGAATATCTCTGCAAAATCCTTGCCTCCTTTTTTTCTATCCTCTGCCAAAACAAAGGAAGTATACAGTTTGGGCGGTTTTTTTACTTGCAATGCGGCTCGTCCCATGGTACAATACTCAAAGTCAAGTTTATCCCCCGGGGAGGTGAAGGAATATGCCTAACATTAAATCGGCGATGAAGCGCGTAAAAGTTGAAGAAAGACGTGCCGGCCGCAATCGCATGATCAAATCTCGTTTGAAGACCTCTTTGAAGAAATTTGATGCTGCTGTTGCCGCAGGGGATTCTGATTTGCAGGCCGTGTACCGTGAAACGGTAAGCATGGTAGACAAAGCAGCCTCCAAGGGTGTGATCCATAAAAACGCCTCCAACCGTAAAAAAGCTCAGCTGGCTGCGGTGATGGCAAAGCAAAATGCTTAAATGCATAATGTATGAAAAAAACCGATGATTTCTCATCGGTTCTTTTTTTATTTTTTAACAGGGAACGCTTGCCAAAGCGCCGTTTCCAACGCCGCCCTATCCTCCTTCATCCGCCCGCTCTTGAGGGCAAAATCCGCTTCCGTTAAGGCCAGCAAGCCCCGTCTTAGATCCTCTGTCCGCATTGCCCTTGCCTGCTTGGCCGTACGCTGGGCAGCAAAACGAGGGCCCTGCACCTTTGCGGCGGCAGCCTGCACGCTTTTACCTTCCTCCCAACCCTGGCGAGCAGCCAAAAGCTGGCGGAGCCGGTACGCCACAGCGCCCATAAACATTTGGATGGAGTTTCCCTCTCTTAGCAATAGATCAATCTGTTCGGCAGCCTGCCGCCGCTTGCCCATCGCCAGCAGATCTACGATCTCAAACGCATTGGCTTCCAGCGTCTGGCTGCTGATATCCAGTACATCCTTTCTTGTGATCCGATCCCTTTGCTCTGCATAGCAGCAGATTTTTTCCATCTCCGTTGCGACCGTCTGCATATCCGTACCTACCCGCTGGATCAGCGTTTCCAGCGCTTGTGGCTCTACCGCCTTGCCGCGCTGCGCTGCATAGGCCTTGAGCCAAGCAAAGATCTCCTGCTCTGTCATCGTCGAAAACTCTACCATGGCGTCTCTTTTCTTCAGCGCCGCCGTCAGCTTTCTCCGCCCATCTGGCTTTCCTTCCAATACAAATACAAGGAGCGTTTCCGGCGGCAGCGTGTCGATCAAGGAAAGTATGGTTTCCTCCCCTGCCGCGCCGCCCCCTTGTTTGAAAAGGGGGCATTCCTTTACGATGACAACACGGCGGGGCGCAAACATCGGTAGCGTCTGGCAGGCCGCAAAAATGTCTTCTGCCGACGCTTTTTCATCCAATACTGTCTGATTCCAGCCGGGATCCCCATCCTCCAGCGCCGCCTGGCACAGCTTCTCCAGCGTACGCATTTTTACGAACTGTTCCACACCAAACAATAGATAACAGGATGATAATTGTTTTTGCTGTATTTGTTTTCTCAGCTGTCTATATTCCAACGCCCTTCCTCCGTTCTTTCCATTTTAGACCAAGAAAAGCAGCAGCGCACCCAGCCAGCACAGCCCTGCGACCGTCCATCGGTCCCTTGCCTTCCACAAGCAGTAAGGCGATAAGAAGAATAAGCTTGCCAAAAATAGCAGCATAGTGGACATGGGCCAAGCCGGCATCGAAACCAGCGCGCCGGGGATGCGCGCAGTCCACGCTGCTCCGTAATTCATCAAAAATACAAGGCCTGCGGCTGCTTTGGCCAATCCCAAGGCAATGCTTGGCAACCCTAGCGAACACAGCAGAATGCCAAATACACTGGCCGTAATCAGGCTCGCCAACGGAATAACAAATAAGTTTGCCAGCAGGGAAACTGTAGAAATCCCGCCAAAGAAATATAGCGAAATTGGCCAGATGCCCAGTTGGGCGCCAAGAGAAGTGGAGATGCTCCGGCCCAGCCAACCCATGCCGCGTTTCCAGCTAGCCAAGGCGGAAGATACGGTAGCAATACCCCAAACCGCCGCAAAGGAAAGCTGAAAACCCGGCATTAGCAGCTGCAGTGGATCCCATAACAAAATAAACAGCGCCGCAAGGGAAAGGTTTTCCAAAAGGTCTGTCCGCCTGCCGCATGCCAGATTACATTGGCGCACACTTACCATCACCGTCGCACGCACTGCAGAGGCCGGGAACCCTACCACCGCACAGTACCCCCAAATCAAAAGCAGCAAGATGCTCGTTTGTGTTTTTCTGCCAAGCTTACTTTTTCTGAGCAAATTGGAAACCAACATCCCCAAAAAGCCTACGTGCAGGCCGGATACCGCCAGGATATGCGAAATGCCCGCCCTTTCATAGACCGTTTTTTGCTCTTCACTGAGATCTGTTTTATCCCCCAATACCATGCCCTTAACTGTCGGCGCGGCCTGTCCAAACAGAGCGTCGATACGGTCCGCCACCATTTCCCTCATTCTGGCCGGCGTATAACGAAGGCTAAAGCCCGTTTGTGTGACCTTTGCCTCCGTTTCTCCTACCCAGGCCAGCTTGTCCCAATGGTTGGCATAGCGCTGCGCTCTGTCCCAGACAGAATCCATGTCTGGCGCCCAAATGGAAAACGCATAGCCTTCAAAGGCATCGCCAGGTCTAGCATATTGCATGGCTTGCGACTTGGTACGCACCCGCATCTGTTCGTTTGTCTGTATCCCCTCCAAAGCAACATGGTCAAGTAGCAGCGTATATACGCCTTCCTGCTCCTGGATCTCATGAATGTCTCCTTGAATGTATCCATCCTCCGGCCAAGATACTATGCTCTGCAAAGAAAAGGTGGTTCTTCCCCATCCTAGGCCAATCATCATCAATACCAGCATAACAAAAAAGCCGCGGCGCCCAGTACGGGCAAGCCACAGCATACATACGCCAAAGCCCAGGCATATAGCCACGCAAATACCGAAATGGGGACGCACATAAAAACACAATGCAATCCCGATGCCGAAGCCCAAAACAGCAAGAAACAGCGGCCGTACATTCCATAGACGGTATCCTGTCAGTCCGCGTCCCGCTCTTTCTTCCATCCTGTTTCCCCCTTAGACCGGACCCTAGACGGATCTATCCGTCATTTCCTCCACCAAACTGCTTTCCTGGAATATCTTGCGGGCTGCATGCAGCACCGCCTGTTCGTCGCTGCCCGGTACCAGATGCGAAATCCATAGCGCCCCTACCTGCGCATTCCTGGCCAATGCCCCCGCTTGTTCCGCCGTCATGTGGGGCGATGGGCTGGGCGCAGTCTCCTCAGTAAAGGGCGCATCGCACAGCAATACATCGGCCTGTTTTGCCCACGCCACCAACGCATGCGTGGCAAGGCTGTCCCCCGTATAGGCAAACGATGCATCCCCTTCTACCCGCACGGCATACCCCGGCAAGGGATGTACCGTTGGCGCAAAGCGCAACGCAAAGGGGCCGCATTGTGCCGTGCTCTCTGCATCGGTAAAACGCACGTCAAACACTCCCGTATCCGCCAACAGGCTGCTGACACGATCCGGTGTTCTCGGCAGATACAGTGGCATCGGCCGTTCCGCACATTTTGCTAGATATTGAGCATACACCAGTAAATCGCTGTAATGGTCCGGGTGCAGATGCGTCAACACAACGCCGCAAACCTCATGTCCCTTCACCGAAGCAAGTAAGCGCGGCAGCGTGCCGCTACCCATATCCAGCGCCAACGCCTTTCCCTCCTGAAAAAGCAAATGCCCGCTGGAAGCACCGCCTGCGGCAGGGTATGGCCCATATTTTCCCAAACAGCGATATTTCATGTTTTCTTCTCCTCATTTCAGCTTGGGCAGCAGCTTGGATCGATACAGCGCAATGGCCCAGTATCCCAGCACCGAGGCAAAGATCCACTGTACCAAATAGGGGATCGTGGACAACAAAGCCTCCAGCATGCCATACGCCACTGCGAAATAGAAAAACGTTCCTACCATAAAGAAAACGCCGCCTACGCCGGCTGCCAACAAAAATCGTCCTAGATTGTTTTGCACATACCGATCAAACATCCAGCACAAAGACAACTGGCACACGGCCGTTACCACAAGCGTCATCGGGATCAGATGAAAGCTGCCCCAGATCACATCTGCCGCTACTGCCGGCAGCACCGTACAAAAAAGCGCCGTTGGGCAAGGCAGCAGATACGCCGCCAAATACAGGGCGCAGACACCAAAAGAAACGCTGATCTCGTTGATGCCTACCGGCAGGCGCAGCAGGATATACCCCACTGCACTTACCCCAAGGCAAATCAAAAAATCCCGTCCTAAGGATTGTTTTTGTATATTGGGTTGCAAATGAACTGCCTCCCTATGGAAAAATTTACCCGCCTTTAATCAACAATCAAATCAACGGCTGCGCGGGATAGCCGTACCGATTCACAAAACTCTGCCATTTTTTTATGCGCCGGGTGATCCTTGTATGCTTCCAGTGCCTGCCCATCGGAAAACACGCTGTCCATCACCACATCATAGATTATAGGCTCTGTCGCCTCTTCCATTTCGTCTCTTTGGCAGTTTAGCTGTACATTCATAGACACCAACCCCGGCAAATTGCCGCGTCCTAATGCCTCCAGCTGCTTTTTCAGCTCCATCGCATTTTCCATTGCGCTGGCACCGCCTGCATATTCCTTAAACTTCCACGCCACAATATGCCGAATCATGCCTCATCCTCCTCAATTTCCGTACAGAGGCAGGCAAAGCCTTCGGATTTCGAAATTTCCCGGAACCATTCCAGGTATTCTTCATTTTCCTGGGCCCTATGATACGCGCGCTCATTTTTAAAATCGATCATAGCGACTGCATCATAGTTGGCCTCGCCCTGGTAATTCTGTCCCCAAAATACCTCTTCCACACCCGGCAGGTGTATCAGTTCCCTTGTTTCTCGTTCCCAATCCACGGGCACCTGTTCATCCTCCCGCGGAAAACAGACCAAGATCGTCAATCGTATCATGATGCCTCTTCCTCCAAAGTTCCTACCAAGCCCAAGGCCTTTGCTTGTGCCTGCATGCCTTCAATGGTCAGCTGCGTCAAGGTTTCCCAAGGCATATTCAGTCTGTCTGCCCCGTCTTGGATTACCTCTCGGTTACAGCCCGCTGCAAAGGATTTTGCTTTCCACTTCTTCTTTACGGACTTTACCGTAAGATCCAAGATGGATTTGGAAGGCCGCATCAATACGACTGCTGTAATCAAACCGGTCAACTCATCCACGGCATATAAGGATTTTTCCATATCCATTCGCGGCTCTACCTCCGTGCAGAGCCCGTAGCCGTGGCTCAAAATTGCGCGTACCATTGCATCTCCATATCCCGCTTCCCGCAGCATAGCTTCTACATGCTGGCAGTGCTCTTCAGGATATTCTTGATAATCCAGGTCGTGCAGCAAGCCTGCTACACCCCAAAGATCCTCATCTTGATGAAAATGGCGCGCCATACGCCTCATGGCTGCTTCCACCGCATACGCGTGCTTTAACAAAGACTCGCTTTGTACATGCTGCGCGAGCAGCGAAAGCGCTCGTGGTCGGTTGCCCTCGTCCATTTATACAAGGTCCCCCTTTAAAATTTATAATCATTAGCTATTATATCATGTTTCTGGACTTCTGTGTATTCTGTGTTTTTTCTTTCTCAGATTCCCTGTTTTTTGTGGCTTTTTCTCGGCTTTTTCATGGCTTTTCCCTAGAATCGCCAGATTTTTCGAATTTTATCTAGGAAAATAAGTTAAAAAGTGCTAAAGTATTCCACAAAAGGGACAGGCCTGCGCTCGTCTCTTATCTTATGTTGTGTTTTTTTATTTTAACAAATCAGGAGGTTTCCCTATGGAAAAAGCCTTTGGCAAAACGCTGTCACTTTTGTGTTTGGCGCTATGTCTTACCTTTGCAGTCTCTGCCTGCGGCGGTGCAGACCCGCTTGTAGGTACCTGGACGGACAACAATGAGGACGGCCTGACCATCACCTTTACTCAGGATCACACCTTTGCCATCAGCAGCGAGAGCGGTACGATGCTTACCGGTACCTATGCCCTGGACGGCGAAACGCTGGAGCTAAAATGTGACCAGGCCTCTTTACAAGCAGGGCCATGGAGCATAGAAGGGGATGTGCTGACGCTCACCTTGGACGATAGTGTGCATCAATACCAACGACAAACTGAATCGCCGTCGGCATAAAAGGAAAGGCAAGCCTTTCCTTTTTCTTTTTCTTCCCTGCTTTTTTCATTGACTTTGCGTTTCAAGTATGAAATAGTATGGATGACTATGAAACATTTTTGTATCTATCCAAAGGAGGGGTTCTTTTTGCAACGCCGTTATGATGTCATATGTGTAGGCCAGCTTTGTGCAGATATTTTGGTGCGCCCTGTCAATGAAAAGATTTTTACCGTGGACTCCACGCCGGTAGATTCCATGCTTCTATGGCCCGGCGGCGATGCACAAAATGAATCCTGCGTCATGGCCAAGCTGGGGATGAAAACCGCCCTGGTGGGCAAAATCGGCCACGATATTTGGGGGGACGCCATCGTGGACATTGTGACCAAAAGCGGCGTAGATCTTTCACATGTGGTGCGCGATGATACGGTGAATACCTGTACCTCCGTTGCGTTGATTTTTGAAGATGGTCGCCGAAATTTTCTCTATCAAGGCGGTGGCAACGATGCCTTTACTGCAGACGACATTGATTTTTCGCTGTTTTCACAGACAAGGCTTGTTACCTTAGGCAGTCTGTTTTCCCTTCCCGGCTTATTGGAGTCCGGTTTTGCAACCATTGTGCAAAAGGCACACGAGGCAGGCGCCCTGGTTTCCGCCGATACTGCCCAGGTGCCGGAAGGATACACCGCAGAAAGCATACGCCCCATCATCCAGGATCTGGATTATTTCATGCCAAGCTACGAAGAAGCTTCCAAATTGGTGAATAGTGACAATCCTGAAACCATTGTCGATCGTCTTAAGGCGGTATGCCGCGGCGTTGTCATCTTAAAGCATGGCGGCGACGGCTGCTATGTCAGCGATGGCCAGCAATCATTCCATATGCCGCCGTTTAAGGTCAACGCCATCGATACTACGGGGGCAGGGGATAACTTTACTGGTGGATTTATGACGGCCGTTCTCAAAGGATTTAGTTTACGGGAATGTGCCCGTTTTGCCAATGCCACTGGTGCCATTTCCGTTCAAAGCATCGGCACAACTACTGCCATCCAAAATTTCCAGCAGGTCATGGATTTTTTGGCGGCGCATCCTGCTTGATTCCAAAAAAAGCGCACCTGGGTGCGCTTTTTTCTCGCTCCAATTGTAAACCTGTATAATATTTAAAATTGACATATGCTGTTTTCTCCCTGTACCATGTATAAAAAATCCATCGTACAGGAAGTGCAGCTATATGCCCGTTACCAAAAATCGTTTATATCTATTGATCCTTTGCTCGCTGTTTGCAGCGTTGTGCGCCATCGGTGCTTTTATCAAAGTTCCCCTGGCCTGGCTGCCCATCACACTTCAAACCTTCTTTTCTACCCTGGCCGGGCTGCTGCTCGGCAAAAAGTGGGGCACAGTATCCGTTGTCGTGTATCTGCTTCTCGGGTTGATTGGCCTTCCCATCTTTACGCAGGGCGGCGGCATCGGCTATGTAACCAAGCCGACCTTTGGCTTTTTGCTCGGCCTAGCCCCAGCCACCTTTTGTACCGGTCTATTGTTTGAACGCTCCCGCAAATCCTGGTCTTCCGCTTTTCTTGCGTCGTTGGCAGGTGCTGTCATTCTTTATGTTGTAGGTCTTCCTTATTTTTATGGGATCATGACCCTCTATCTCCAACAAGCCATGACGGTTTCTCAGCTCTTTGCCGTTTACTGTTTACCTACACTGCCCGGCGATGTTATAAAATGCATCGTCTGCGCCAGCGTAGTCGGCAGGCTACGCACTGCGCTTTCTCAAAAGCTCCCGGTATAACCATATCTTCTTTCGGTTACAGTAAAGGGGAAAGGAGGCGTCTTTGATGGATCTATATCAACGCATCCAGCTATACGCAAAGGAGATTCAGCACTTTATGGAGGTGCATCCCTATGGGCAGTTTGTTTCCGGCAAGGCAAAGAATCCCAAGAAAAAATAAACGTTTGCCCTCATTTTCATTTGCTTATATAGATAACTGGGATATAATGGAAATAACCCTATCATAAAAGGAGTGTGTATCAATGAGCAGAGAACAGAAGTTTTTTGTATGTAACCATTGCGGAAACCTAATTGGAATGATCCACAATGCCGGTGTACCGGTCGTATGCTGTGGAGAAAAAATGCAGGAGCTTGTCGCCAACACCACAGATGCAGCGCAGGAAAAGCATGTGCCGGTGGTAAAGGTAGATGGCAATTTGGTGCATGTATGCGTGGGTAGCGCCGCGCACCCCATGACTGAAGAACATTCCATCGAATGGGTCTATGTACAGACCAACCAAGGCGGCCACCGCAAAGCGTTGTCTCCCAACGGTGCGCCGGAGGCCGATGTGGCGCTGACAGACGGCGAAAAACCGCTGGCAGTGTTTGCATACTGTAACCTGCATGGCCTATGGAAAACCGATCTCGATTGATAAAAAGGCCCGGAACATGCCTAGGTTTCGGGCCTTTTTTATTTTTTTCTTGCATTTGTTCCCTCAGACAGTATACTGAAAAAGACTGCTTTGTATCCAAAAAGGGGGATCAATATGGAGTTTACAGCGATTGTAAAAGCTATCAGCGGTGCGCTGTGGGACAATATACTGCTTGTGCTGTTATGTTGTACAGGCGTCTATTTTACTTTACGCCTCCGTTTTGTTCAAATCGTAAAGTTTAAGGATGGCTTCAAAAAGGTATTTGGCGGTTTCCGCTTTAAGGGTAAAAAGGCTGGCAAAGAGGGGATGAGCTCTTTTCAGGCATTAACAACCGCCATCGCAGCGCAAATCGGTACCGGCAATATTGCAGGCGCAGCCACAGCTGTGGTTTCTGGCGGCCCCGGCGCTATCTTTTGGATGTGGATCAGCGCTTTTTTTGGCATGGCAACGATCTTTTCCGAGGCCACGCTTGCGCAAAAATTTAAAACCACTGTTCATGGCGAGGTCACGGGTGGGCCGGTTTATTACATTAAAGCAGCGTTTAATGGGCGTTTTGGCCGTGTTCTAGCGGCATTGTTTGCCATTTTTATCATTTTAGCCCTAGGCTTTATGGGGAATATGGTGCAGTCCAATTCCATTTCGGAGGCGTTTGACATTGCCTTTGGCATGCCCTCCTGGATCGTTGGGGTATTTGTAGCGCTTTTGGCAGGCTTTATCTTTATGGGTGGCATTCGGCGCATCGCGTCTGTTACGGAAAAGCTTGTACCCATTATGGCTCTGCTTTATATTGCTGGCTCTCTGATTGTCATCGGTGTCAATTATCAGCATATCGGCCAGGCCTTTGTCTCTATTTTCATAGGCGCCTTCCGGCCCGAAGCAGTATTGGGCGGAGCCGCCGGCATTTCGGTTAAAATGGCAGTTCGTTATGGTGTTTCACGCGGCCTGTTCTCCAATGAAGCCGGCATGGGCTCTACGCCGCATGCGCATGCATTGGCCAAAGTAGATCATCCATGCGATCAGGGCGTTGTTGCTTTGATGGGTGTTTTTTTGGATACGTTTGTCGTGCTCACATTAACGGCACTTACTTTTTTGACTACCGGTGCGCTATCGTCCGGAGAAACCGGTTCAAAATTGGCACAGGTCGCCTTTTCCTCTGTGTTCGGGCATTTCGGTGATATTTTCGTGGCGCTGTGCATGTTCTTCTTTGCATTTTCCACCATTGTGGGCTGGTACTTTTTTGGGCAAACCAATATCAAATATTTGTTTGGCGCAAAGGCTGTAAAATTGTATTCCGCCATCGTCTTGATCTTCATCATGGTTGGTTCCATGTTAAAGGTAGATCTTGTCTGGGCATTGAGCGATTTATTCAATGGTTTGATGGTGATCCCGAACCTGCTGGCCCTCTTGGCGCTCAGTGGGCTGGTTTCCAAGCTGTATAAAGAATATCAACAGAAAAAGGTCATAAAAAGCGACTGACCGCTTTTCTGGTTGAATTTTAGAAAATCGTAAAAAATTATGCTCTTGCCGGAGGTTTCTATGAAGGCATCCAAACAAAATACGTTTCTTTCAGTCTTGCTGTTGATCGTCTATACCATCACCTATGCGATTTCCTTTACATGGGAAACGCCTATCGCTTTCTATTATTATGGAATGACAGCAGGCACCGCACTTCTCTTTATTTTGTTTTTACGCAATCTAAAGCCGTTATACTACGCTATTTTTTCTTTCTTTACCGTCATGGCCCAATATTTCGGCTCTATGCTGGGAGCCTATCACGCCATCTCTTTTTACGATCTGCTCCTGCATTTTTCCAGCGGCATTCTTTTGATCCTGGTCGGCTATCTTCTATATACTGCGCTCGTGCGCCGCTATGAGGTTGACTCTAGGGCCGTGCTGCTGCCCGTTTTATTTTCCCTCTTCCTGGCCATTGCCGCCGCGGGCCTTTGGGAGGTATATGAATTCTGTGGGGATACATTTTTTCATTTGCAGGCGCAGGGCGGATCGTTGACCGATACCATGACTGACATCATCGCCGGCTCTTGCGGCGCTTTGATTGGGGCAGTTTTTTTGGCCTCTTCGCTGAAAAAGCACAAACAACCGCAAAAAGACAAAAGGCAGGATTGATTCCTGCCTTTTGCCTTAGTTGTGCGTAATCGTTCCTTTCGGCGTACGGTTGAACAACAGCTTAATACACCAAAGGCTGCACAAGCCCACAATGGTGTATATAATGCGCGCTGCAATCGTCGCCGGCCCGCCGCAAATCCATGCAACGAGGTCAAACTTCGCCAACCCTACCAGCAGCCAGTTAATGCCGCCGATGATGGTAATTAGCAATGCAAACGTGTCCATTTCCTGTCACCTCTATCAAATGATATTTCGTATTCAGTATTGACGAGGTCTTGCAAAACTATACGCTGCATTGCCTATGAATCGCTGGAAGCATTGGCATCGTTTTCCAAAAATACATTATCGCATCATTATGGTTTGATATTTTATATGGTTGAATAAATATTTGTAAAATTTTATAATGTTTTCATATCTTTTCTCTGCCACCCCTTGCGATAGCGTTTCAGGCTTTTGCTTTTGTAGCGTTGCCCATACGGCTTGTTTTCTTTCTCTGTCGGCAACTTGTCCAATTGCTGATGCGTTTTTGCTGGAGATCCCGTTTCAGATAAGGCATAGATTCTTTGTAACAGCACCCCCTTCCTTAGACAACGACGCCAAATGCTGCATTGAACAGAGCTGGAAAATCCTATGATGACAAGCTGCGTGATGCAAACTGGCTACCCTGCGCCGGCAAAAAGCCTTCAAACGCAATGCAGATTTCCCCCTTCCTTCTACGCCTTTTCCTACCCGTTTTCGCCTTTCTCCCTCGCATGCCATTTCCCAGGGGGTATTTGTCCGTTACATATGTTACAATAGGATTTGCGGCCTCCGACCTATGTATGCCGCAAACCATTTGATAAAGGAACATTCAGCTATGGCGGAAAACATTTTAATTGTAGACGATGAAAAATCCATCGCGGATCTGGTGGAGGTTTATCTGACAAACGAAGGATATCATGTATACAAATTTTATACGGCGGCAGAGGCCCTATCCTGCATTGAAACACAAGCATTGAGTCTTGTTATCCTGGATGTAATGCTGCCGGATATGGATGGTTTTGCGCTGTGCCAAAAGATTCGAGAAACGCATCTTTTTCCCATCATCATGCTCACTGCCAAGGTGGAGGATATGGATAAGATCACAGGGCTAACCCTTGGCGCCGACGACTATATCACAAAGCCCTTCAATCCATTGGAACTCATTGCGCGTGTGAAAACGCAGCTGCGCCGATATACCAGATATAACAATACACCGGCAGACCGGGACAAAGCCCCAGATGAAATCGATATCCGCGGCCTTCACATTTCAAAAAGCAGCCATAAATGCTCTCTAAATGGAAAAGAATTGAGCCTAACGCCACTGGAATTTAGCATCCTTTGGTATCTTTGCGAACGAAAAGGCAACGTAGTTTCCTCTGAAGAGCTGTTTGAATCGGTTTGGGGGGAAAAATATTTGGACAACAACAATACCGTCATGGCACACATCGCTAGGCTGCGGGAGAAGATGCATGAACCCGCCAGAAGGCCCAAGTATGTCAAAACGGTATGGGGGGTGGGCTATACCATTGAGTGAACGCAATACCAAAACAAATCATCCGTACCGCAGCCGTATCACACGGCATGTATTGTTTCAATATTTTCTTTCTCTCATTGGATTTGTCATCGGCCTTTGCGTAGTGGTGCTGCTCGGGTGGCAGCTATGCGCATCGGTCATATGGCAGCCCTATGATCCCCTTTATCAGCTATTGTCCTGGATCCGGGATTATATTCTTTTGGTTGGCGGCGTGGTCTGCCTAGTGGGGTGGACCATCATCACCTATTATTTTATGTCCAGGCCGCTTCGGTATTTGGATCAGGTTGTAGCCGCTTCAGGCCAGCTTGTAAACAATCGGAATGAACCCATCGTGCTGCCGGAGTCCATGAAAAACGTGCAAGATGAGCTCAATTTATTTCGCGAGCAGGCCATTCGCAACGAAGCGATGGCCAAAGAAGCCGAGCAGCGCAAAAATGATCTCATCGTGTATCTAGCGCATGATCTGAAAACGCCGTTGACCAGTGTGATCGGATATTTAACGCTTCTTCAGGATGAGCCGCAGATCTCCGCCGATCTGCGCGCCCGCTACACTGGCATCGCGTTGGATAAAGCGCTGCGGCTGGAGGATCTCGTCAACGAATTTTTTGATATTACGCGCTTTAACTTAACTGCTCTAACGCTGGAACTGGAACGCATCGACCTTACACGTATGCTTTCCCAGATCGTCAGCGAATTTACCCCCATCTTGGCGGAAAAAGGGCTTTTCTGGCAAACGGATCTGGTGCCCGGCGTTGAGCTTGTATGCGATCCAGACAAGCTGGAACGCGTATTGGATAATCTCATCCGCAACGCAATCAATTACAGCTATGAAAACAGCGCGATTTCCCTTGCCATGTCCGCACAGGCAGAGAGTGTGCAAATCGTAGTGAAAAATCATGGCCGCACCATTCCGCCCGATAAGCTGGGCCGCATATTCGAACAGTTTTTCCGATTGGATTCGTCTAGATCCTCTTCTACGGGCGGTGCAGGGCTGGGGCTTGCCATCTCCAAAGAGATCGTAGAGCTGCATCATGGCACCATCCATGCCGCAAGCGAAAATGAAAGCATTGCTTTTACCGTCCGGCTTCCGTTGGATTGTCAGAAAATCGTATGAATTTGTACAGAAAATCATCATCGTTTTGAAACAAAGCCTATAAATATAAAATGCCCTGTTTTGGTACATTTTCAGTATCAAGACAGGGCATTTTTTAATCCCGGAAAGGAACATCCATGAAACGCAAAAGAGTCACAGAGCTCTTCCCCTTTTTAATCCCCCTGCGCACCAAGCAGCGCAAGTTCTGTTTTTATCTTGGCATGCGCCTGGATAAAAACACCTATTGCAAGGCTCGTTTGGAAGGCGCCCTCCCGTATGTGGTCTTTGAGGATTCCAGCCAGCTATACAACACAGAAACCGGGTTTGATATGGTCTATCAGGAAAACAAGGTATTCAACTTGAAGCTGGCTGCCAAAGAGCTAAACGGCCTGTTGATTCGGCCGGGAGAAACTTTTTCCTTTAGCCAAGCCATCCGATATGCAGACCGCCACACCCCGTATAAAGAGGGGTTAACCGTTGTCAATGGGCATCTAACGACAGCGCCGGGCGGGGGCATGTGCCAAATTTCCAATCTGCTGTTTTGGCTGTTTCTGCATACGCCGCTGACCATTGTGGAGCGGCATGGCCACGCCAGCAAGGATTTCCCCGATCCTCCTAGCGACCTGCCCACTGGCGTAGACGCCACCATTTCAGAGGGCTGGCTGGATCTAAAGGTAAAAAACGATACCAATCGTACCTATCAGATCCTCCTTTCGTTTGACAGCCGCCACCTTTTCGGCCGCCTCTTGTGCTCGGAAGAGGATGCCTGTCTATATCGGATTCAAAACGGCGAAATCTCGTATATACGCCAAAACAAAGAGATTATTCAGCTGGCCGATATCATCCAGACACGCATAGACCGAGGCTCTGGACAACCCGTTGAAAGCCGTAGGCTCTACCAAAATAAATGCCGTATCGGCTATCCCCTTCCATCAAACATCAACATAGCAGAGAAAGGATAAATCGATGAAACAGAAAAACGTAGCCGTGTTTTTTGGCGGCTGTTCTCCAGAATACAGCGTATCCCTTACTTCGGCGCATGCAGTGCTGAGCCATCTGGATTGGCACAAATACAACATCCTCCCTATCGGCATCTCTAAGGACGGCAGCTGGTATTACTATACCGGCAGCCTAGAGCATCTGCTGGATGATACTTGGCTTAGGTGTGAAGACTGCATTCCCGCTATGCTTTCTCTGGACCGCGGCGCACACAAGCTGTATGTATTTGAAGCCACCGGCATATCCTCCTTGCCAGTCGATGTCGCGTTTCCCGTCCTTCATGGCAAAAATGGGGAGGATGGCACCATTCAGGGCGCCATCTCGCTGTCTGGGGTTGCGCTGGCGGGCTGCGGCGTATTGGCCTCTGCCCTTTGTATGGACAAAGACCGTTCCCATAAATTGGTCTCCCTGGCAGGCGTGCGCGTGCCCCAGGGGCTTGTTCTGGAATCGGGCTACACATTGCAGCAGGCCGTGGCCTTTGCAGAAAAGGTTGGGTACCCGTTGTATGTAAAGCCGGTAAAAGCCGGATCTTCCTTTGGTATCACGCGGGTGGCGTCCCCAAATCAGCTCTCCAAGGCCATCGATGGCGCTTTTCTTTATGATAACCAGGTCGTTCTTGAGGAAAACATTGAAGGCATTGAAGTGGGCTGCGCTGTATTGGGCACAGAAACCCTTTTGACCGGAGCGGTAGACGAAATCGAACTTTCCAAAGGATTTTTCAACTTTACTGAAAAGTACACGCTGCAGACCTCCGCCATCCATGTGCCTGCACGCATCAGCGACGCCAAAGCCGAGGAAATCAAGCAGACAGCCAAACGGATTTACCGCGCGCTTGGCTGTGCAGGGTTTGCCCGGGTGGATTTGTTCTTAACGCCGTCAGGGCAGCTCGTATTCAATGAGGTCAACACCATTCCCGGCTTTACCGAGCACAGCCGTTATCCCGGCATGATGAAAGCGGCCGGTTATTCCCTGACGGATGTGTTGGATCGTATCATCGAACAGGCGGTGGCACAATGAAAACATTGACGCTTCTGCAAAAAGAAATCCATACCGGCAGCCTCATCTTGGTAAACGCAGCGGCAGGCTATCGTGAAGATGCGCAAACGTCTCTGGTTCCCGTGCTGGAAAGCTATCCTGCCATCCAGATGCAGCGCCGAGCCGCCGTACTTCTTTCCAATTTGATGGATTCTTTCCATGGATGGCAGCACATTGTACCGGTCAGCGGCTGGCGGGCGTACGCCGAGCAGCAGCAGATATGGGATGATTCCATCCGGGATAGCGGCTTGGATTTTACGCAAAAATATGTGGCCCTGCCCGGCCATAGCGAGCACCAAACCGGTCTTGCCATAGATCTTGGGCAAAAACAGGCGCACATTGATTTTATTCGCCCCGCCTTTCCATATAGTGGCATTTGCCAGATCTTTCGCGACAAAGCAGCAGACTATGGGTTTGTAGAGCGCTATCCGGCCGGAAAAGAACACCTCACCGGCATTGCCCATGAACCCTGGCATTTTCGTTATGTTGGGGTTCCACATGCCAAAATCATGGTGCAAAATCATCTGGTCCTTGAAGAATATCTTTCGTTTATCAAACAGTATCGTTATGGACAATCCGCTTACCCTATCCTTTGGGGTGGGCAGGAGGTGCTGGTTTCGTATCTGCCGGCCAGTAAAGGCGCTTATACCTGCCTAGAAGTCGATAGCACGATTCCATACAGCATCTCCGGCAACAATACGGATGGATTTATCTTAACAGAATGGAGACATACCCATGCAAACAAGACAAAACTACGGGGGGCTTGATGTATTTCGCCTGGTAGCCGCTTTTCTCGTAATTGCCATCCATACGTCGCCTCTTACCTGTTTTGGCGCTAATGCGGATTTCTTTTTAACCCGCGTTCTAGCCAGGGTCGCTGTTCCATTCTTTTTCATGGTAACCGGGCAGTTTATCGTTTCGCGCTTTTTTCAAGGTACAAACGGCCGGGCCTCCCTCATTAAATCTTTGACAAAGCTTTCTCTGCTTTATCTCGCGGCCATTGTGCTGTATGTGCCCATCGGTTTGTATAGCGGCCATTACAAGGCACTTTCCTTGGGCAGTGCTTTGCGTCTGTTGTTTTTTGATGGCACCTTTTACCATCTTTGGTATTTTCCCGCCTGTTTGCTCGGACTCTGTCTTGTCTATCTCATGAGCCGAAAGCTAAGCCTTCGCAATTCCCTTGCCATAGCCCTCTTCCTCTATTTAATCGGCCTCATGGGAGACAGCTACTACGGTTTGGCTCAGTCTATCCCTGTGCTGGATGCTTTCTATCAGGGTGGTTTTCAGGTATTTTCCTATACACGCAACGGCCTGTTCTTTGCGCCTGTCTTTCTTATCTTGGGCGCATGGCTTTCTCAAAGAAAAACCCTGGATCGGTCCAAAGCCATTTTTGGCCTTTGTCTCTCGTTTGCTGGCATGGTAGGCGAGGCCTTTATCCTTCGCCATCTGGGCTGGCCGCGGCATGATAGCATGTATCTTTTCCTGCTGCCCACGATGCTCTTTCTTTATCATCTAATGCTGTCCTGGCAGCGTCCACCCTGCCAAAGAGCCCGCACCGCCGCCACTTGGGTCTATATCCTGCATCCGGCTGTCATCGTACTTATCAGAGCGGCAGCAAAAGCACTGCATTTGGTTCCCTGGCTGGTAGACCAAAGCCTGGCTCATTTTTTTGTCGTTTCCGCTGTTTCCTTTGGCGCTGCGTATGCTCTTGCATTGGTTCTGCCGCAACCCAAGCGTCATTTTCCAAAGGCGCGGGCCTGGATCGAGCTGGACAGCCAGGCCTTAGCCCACAACATCGCCTTTTTGCAAAGCCGTCTGCCCCGTTCCTGCAAGCTGATGCCCGCAGTGAAAGCCAACGCCTATGGACATGGGGCCGTACCCGTCTGTAAAGAGCTATATCGTTTGGGCGTGCGTCATTTCTGCGTCGCCAGCCTTGGCGAGGGGATAGAGCTTCGCAAAAATGGAATTGCTGGGGAAATTTTGATTCTTGGATATACGCATCCTTCGAAAGCTTTTCTTTTGGCTTTCCCAAACCGTAGTAGACTGCCAATACGCAAAGGCCCTATCCACTTATGGAAAGAAGCTTCATGTTCATATCGGCATAGATACCGGCATGCATCGCTTGGGAGAACGCAGCGAAAACATCGACCAAATCGCATCGCTCTTTGCCCAAAAGCATTTAAAAATTGACGGTATCTTTACACATCTATCCGCCGACGAATCTCTTTCCCCCCGCAATAAAGCTTTCACAAAGGTACAGTCCATGGCTTTCCAAGCCGTACTCAGCGAATTGAAACAGCGTGGCCTGCCCCGCCCGCGCACCCATCTTCTGGCAAGCTATGGTGTGTTGAACTATCCGGAGCTGGGGGGAGATTATGCGCGTATCGGCATTGCTTTATATGGAGTATTGAGCACGCAGGCGGATACTGACGCTTGGGCACATCAGTTGCGGCCGGTTTTATCGCTCAAGGCACGCGTCGCCACGGTAAAGCCGCTGTATACACAGGAAGCTGTCGGCTATGGTCTTTCCTGTACGGCGGATCATCCCATGAAAATCGCTACCCTCTCCATCGGGTATGCGGATGGGCTGCCGCGCGGCCTATCCGACGGCCGCGGGTATGTACTGCTTCGCGGACAAAAGGCACCGATTCTTGGAAAAATATGCATGGACCAAACCATCATAGACGTAACGGATATTCCCGACGTCAGTGCAGGAGATACGGCCGTGCTCATCGGCACATCCGGCACGCTTACCCTCTCTGCGGGCGATCTGGCTGAAAGCGCGGGCACCATTTCCAACGAAATACTCAGCCGCCTGGGTACAAGGCTAGACCGAATCCTGTGCCGCTGAAATGCTCTACAAGGCTGTGTGCATCACTTTGTGCACAGCCTTGTGATTTTCCACAGCTATGATTTATACGGTTTTCCTTATTGAAATGGGCCGCTAAATGTGGTGTACTAAATAGGAGGTGCTTTTTTGGAACTTCGGGTATTAAGCTACTTTCTAACCATTGCCAGAGAGGAAAACATTACCAAAGCTGCTGCTTTGCTCCATGTTACGCAGCCTACTCTTTCCCGCCAAATGATGCAGCTTGAGGCAGAGCTTGGGGTCAAACTGTTTACCAGAAACAGCCATAACATCACTTTGACCGAGCAAGGTCTGCTTTTGAAACGGCGCGCACAAGAGCTTGTCTCTTTGGCAGAAAAAACCAAGCAAGAGCTAAAACAGGAAGCTGAGCTAAGCGGCGAAATCGCCATCGGCAGCGGAGAGTACCAAAACAGCCGTTTGCTAGCAGAAATCTTGGCCGCTTTCCAGGCTCGGCATCCCGCCATCCAATACGAAATATACAGCGGCAATTCCGACAATATCAAAGAACGCATCGAAAGAGGGCTTTTGGATCTCGGGTTTCTGTTAGAGCCCGTGGACGTCGGTAAATATGAATTTATCCGCAGCCCTATCGCCGAGGAATGGGGGGTTTTGGTTTCGGAGCACTCCGATCTGGCGGAAAAAAAGCAGGTAACGCCCAGCGATTTGGCCGATAGACCGCTGCTTTTTACGCGCCGTGATCTCATCAAGCAGGAGCTTTTGCATTGGTTTGGCAAGGATGCCGATCAGCTGCATATCGTTGCCAGCGGGAATCTTCCGTATAATCTGGCCGCCATGGGGCGCCAAGGCGTCGGTGTCTTTCTAAACTTACGGCTTGACTGCCACTATGAAGGGCTGCGGTATATCCCGCTACTTCCCAAGCTGGAAAGCCATACGGTGCTGGCCTGGAAGAAAAATCAGATGATGTCGCCTGCCCTGCGCGCCTTTGTGGATTTTTCCAAGGCATACATAAACCGTATTTCTTCCGATGAAAAATAAGCATTGGCTTTGCATCCAATCACAAATTATACTTTAGATGTCCGAAGATCGGGCATCTATTTTTTTGCAAGAGTCTTTTTGCATTCCACGCGAACCTACTGTTCCGGCTGGGTTGCATCGTTTAAGGAGCATTCACATGACAAGACAAGAAATTTCAGAGCGCTATTGTGTCTCCGCCAAGGTTTTGGATGCCTATGAACGATGCCTGGCAGACAACAAGGATGGCCAAAAGCACAGTGCTCGTCACCATTATACCGAACGGGACCTAGAACAAATCAGCCTACTTTTAACGCTGCACGATCTGGGCTTTTCCTCTCAGGAGGCCCAAGAATACATGCGTCTATGTCGGTGTAGATGTGAAACTTCTGGACAGCGTCTAGCAATGCTGGAAAAAAGGCGGGCTGATTTTCTTGAGGAGATCCATCGAAAAGAAAAACAGTTGGATCGTTTGGATTATCTGCGTTATCAGCTGATGCTCTCTCAAAACAATACGGATTCAAATAGCGCAGTATGTGAATATAACAATTAAAATTAAGTTTTTATGGAGGGATACAGGATGAAAATACAACAAAAAGAACAATTCGATTCATACAATGTGTTTGGCTTGGGATCTCCCAACGATGCTTATGCACAGTACTTCATCGGGCAGTCCTATCTCAATCCGTTGACAGAACCTAAGGACAGCTCCGTTTTTCTTGCCAATGTGACGTTTGAGCCGGGCTGCCGCAATCATTGGCATATCCACCGCGCCAAAAGTGGCGGAGGGCAGCTCCTCATCTGTACAGCCGGAGAAGGTTGGTATCAGGAATACGGAAAGCAAGCCGTCAGCCTTTGTCCGGGCATGGTGATCTCCATCCCCGCCAATGTAAAGCATTGGCATGGTGCCAAGGCTGATTCCTGGTTCAGCCACATCGCTGTGGAAGTTCCAGGGGAGCAAACAGAAAACCAATGGCTGGAGCCTGTCGCAGACGAGCATTATTTTAGCTTAACATAAGGAGGATATATTTATGTCTAAAAAACTTGTTGCTTATTTTTCTGCAAGCGGCGTTACAAAGAAGGTAGCCGAGCAGCTATCCCAAGTAGCTGGTGCTGATCTGTTTGAAATCAGACCCGCTGTTCCCTATACCGATGCAGATTTAAACTGGACGGATACGCATAGCCGCAGCTCCGTGGAAATGAACGATCCGCATTCTCGTCCTAAAATTGCCGAAATGCTGAGCACGATGGCCGATTATGATGTTATTTTCTTGGGCTTCCCCATTTGGTGGTACACAGCGCCCACCATCATCCATACCTTTTTGGAAAGCTATGATTTTTCGAACAAAACCATCGTTCACTTCGCCACTTCTGGCGGCAGTGGGTTCGGCAAAACCGTAGAAGCCTTGAAACCTTGTTGCGACAAAACAACCAAATGGCTGCCCGGGCAGATGTTAAATCATGCCTCGGCACAGGCTTTGGCAGACTTTGCCGCCAAAGTATGAATGGATAGGAGGGATTTTTTTGTCATATTTGGGTGAAAACATAAAAAACTGGGCTTTGGCCTGATGCGCTTGCCTCAACAAAACGATATCATCGACATAGAGCAGACTAAACAAATGGTCGATCTTTTTATAAAAGCGGGCTTTACCTATTTTGATACCGCCTGGGCCTACGCGGGCAGTGAAGACGCGATCCGCCAAGCGTTGGTAGAGCGATATCCCCGGCAAAGCTATCAGCTTGCCACCAAAAATGCAGCCTGGATCAACTGTAAAACAAAGGAAGAGGCCATCGATCAGTTTGAAACATCTCTTAAACGTACCGGCGCAGGCTATTTTGATTTTTATTTATTGCACAACCTCGGCGAAGGCCGTACACGATTTTTTGACGACTTTGACATGTGGGCCTGGATTCAACAAAAAAAGCAAGAAGGGCTGATTCGGCATATCGGCTTCTCTTTCCACTCTACGCCTGAAGAGCTGGAAGAAATATTGCTGGCTCATCCGGAAATGGAGTTTGTTCAGCTGCAAATCAACTATGCGGACTGGGAAAACCCTGCAGTTCAATCTAAAAAATGCTACGAGATAGCACGAAAATATAAAAAACCTGTTATCATCATGGAGCCCGTAAAAGGCGGCATGCTGGCAACGCCACCCGCATCCGTTTTACAGGTGTTGAACCAAGCTGAACCAGACTCTTCGGCGGCTTCTTGGGCCATCCGTTTTGCTGCCAGTTTAGACGGCATCATCACCGTTTTATCTGGTATGAGCAGCGTAGCTCAGATGCAGGATAATATATCCTTTATGAAGGGCTTTCATGGGTTGACGCCGGCTCAGCAAGCCACGCTATCCAAAGCACAAGAGGAGCTTGCAAAAATTCCGCTGATCCCCTGTACAACGTGCAACTATTGCGCTAAGGTATGTCCTCAAAACATCGGCATCTCTGGTTCGTTTACCGCAATGAATTATCTAACGCTTTATGGTGACAAAGCCGCCGCTGCTCATCAGGAAAATTGGTTGGTTGGCGGCCATGGCAAAAAGCAAGCTGATCAATGCATTCAATGCGGAAAATGCGAGGCTGTTTGTCCACAGCATATCAAGATCCGAGATAATTTGGCTCTTGTAAAGCAAGCACTTTTATAAGCAAGCATTTGCTTATATCCCCTTCCAAAAAGCCATTCTGCATAGGATGGCTTTTTTCTTTTGAATCAGCGTCGATGCCATTTTTGAAATCATCTGATTTTCAAGACATAAAAAAGTCTCCTCCGCAAAAAGCCCATGTAAGAAGTAAGATATGATGATAGATAACGTAAAAAAACCGCTGATTTCTCAGCAGTCTCATGTCATAGGCCGCCGGTATTGATATTGTCTTTCAGTCAGCAAAAATATCGCGTCCCGCCATGGCGATTTTCGCGATATTGGGTGAAATGTCACGCTGCCTATCATTGACAATATATAATTTTATAGCAGCCTGCAAAAGCTGGTACAAGCTGATGCGTGGCGGGCGCATTTATAAACGAACAGTGAAGGCACAGCATACTTTTAGGCGGTTAAGGAGGAATCGTGGATCGGATAACTGCTTTTTATAAAAAATCGGAACGAGCATAACTCGTTCCGATATGGTGCGAGAGACGGGACTTGAACCCGTACGCCTTTCGACACACGCCCCTCAAACGTGCCTGTCTGCCTATTCCAGCACTCTCGCTCATGGATAACAATAGAAATTGTCACCCATTTATTATAGAGGAAAATACGTAAAAGTCAACCTCTTCTTGCCAAACTCGCAGGATTATTCCGGCGCATTGGCTTTATTCTCATCTCCCTGCTGCAGAATATACCATTGGTCAATATCCTTGAAAATATCCATATCCCGCATGGTCGAAATGCCCTTGATCTTTGCCGAGCATACAACGGAATTTGTCTTAAAGTACAAACTGATAACGGGAAGCTCGTCGCTCCATAGATGTTGTACTTTGGAAGAGGCTGCTTTTACCTCCTCTTCCGTGGTAGCGGCCGCAAGTTCGTCTAAATACGAATCCATCGTCGCAGAGGTGTATCTTCCATAATTGTATGTTCCGCGGGTACTGTGTAGCAAAAAGCTTACATCGCCATCCTTAGGGATGGAAAAACCGGCAAAAGCCAAATCAAAGCTGCCATTTTGCAGCGCAATTTGATAATCTGACCAGGTCATCACCGTAACCGCAGCATCAATCCCAATCTTTTGCAGCTGCTGTGCCGCCACCTTTGCTGCATCGGCACGCGCGCTGCTCAATGTGTTTTCGTTGACGATGATATTCATCGTCAGCTTTTCTCCATTTTTATCCAAAAAACCATCGCCATCGCTGTCCCGGTATCCCATCTCGCCAAGAAGCGTCGTCGCTTTTCCTGGATTATATTCGTGCTGCTGCTGCGTCTGGTCGTAATAATACGAATCCGGTGGCACAGGCGCATCCACCGTAACCGCATGCCACAGATATGTCTCGGTGATGATTGTTTTTCTATCCAAAGCAGCAATGATGGCCTGGCGCATCTGTACATCCTGCATCTTTGCATTTTGTAGGTTTGGAATGATGCATTCATATTCCTGCGTCATCACCTCATACACATCACGGCTGCCCGGTTGCTTATAGCCGGAAGCTGTCAGCGAATCGGTGTGCACCAGATCTACCAGGTTCACATCCATACTGGTCAGCGCCGTATCAGGATCCTGAATACCCTTCACCGTGATTTTAGACAGGTATGGTGTGCGTTTCCACCAAGAATCATTGGCCTCCAGCTCCAACACCTTACCGGAATCGTTGGATACTACCTTATAGGGGCCACAACCCATAGGCAAAGAGGTGCCGATGGTCGTATCCGGTATAATGGGAAATACCAGCGCCGCCAATACACGGTTTGTCTTTTGCGTTGCTGTAATGGTAAAAGTCGTATCATCCACAGCTGCGGCCGACGCGATCAAATCCATATTCACCGCATAGATGGAGTCTCTGTTTTCATCTTCCTCAATCTTCTTCAGCTCATTGATGCAGGCTACAATGTCCTTGGCTTTTACGGTTTGCCCATTGTGATATGTCACGTCCTTACGCAATACAAATGTCCAGGTAAGGCCATCCTCTGACATACTCCATCGTTCCACCACATTGGGCTGAAGCCTCAATGCATCATCATATTGCAGTGGGCTATCATAAATCAAGGAAAACAGATCTACCAGTTCCCGCTGCGTCGTTTCCAGCGGCTTTAACGTAGCGTTGTTGGGCATCACGATTGTCATGCTTCCGCCCGAAACAGGCACCGCTTGCAATTGGCTTGCGCTGGGCGTTGGGCTGGGAGAAACCGCCTTCTGTCCGCCACAGCCCGCCAAAATGAGCAGGCAGCCAAGCGAAACACAGATCAGCCTATGACTCCAGCGTATAATAGGATTTATACATCTCTTTCGCATTTTCTACCTTCTTTACGTATTCCTCAGTTTCTCGATAGGGAATGTCTGTCAGCTTCCCGTCCTGGCTGTATTTTTCATCCCCCAACCACTGGGTCACTCGATTTGGGCCGGCATTGTAGCCCGCCAGCACCAGCGTCATATCCCCATCAAACCTATCCATGAGATATTTTAGATACCAGCACCCCATACGGATATTGGTCTCCGGATCTTTCAGTTTCGCTTCGCTGTAATCCTTTATCGACATCTTTTTGGCAATCCATTCTCCGGTATCCGGCATGATCTGCATAAGCCCTACCGCCCCTACGCGGGATTCGGCCTCTATATCAAAATGGCTTTCCGTATGGATTACACCGCATACAAGATACGGATCCAATCCGTTTGCCTCTGCGTATTCTGTGATGTACGCTTCATATTTCAATGGATACGCCAGCTTTTTGGCATACGGATATCCTACCAACGCCAACAGTGCCAATATGATGATGGCAAGGCCCAATGCAATCCATAGCTGCCAAAGGTTCCGCTGTTTTTTTCTACGGCCTGCCTGTCTTGTCCTTCTGGCCGGATAAGCCGTTGTTTTACTATTTGTCATATAGTCCCCCCACAGCATGATCGTACAACGCCCTTGCCTTTTCAATCAAGCGGTGCTCTCCTTCCATGCTATCCAACAGGCGGTCTGCGTACTCTTTTTTTTGAGTTTCCGGCATCTGACTCTTGATTCTTTGCCATGCCTGTTGCTCTGATAAACCATCTCTTTTCATGATGCGTGCACACCGTATCTCTTCCGGTGCAGTAATTAACCATACTTCATCACATACCGTATGCAGCCCAGACTCAATCAACAGTGCCGCATCTATGATACACACGCCCCTTTTACGGCGCAAAAGGCACTTTGTCTGCTCAATGAGCCGTGGCCACATCAGTGCATTCAGCCGCGCCCGCGCCGCTTCATCGCCAAACACCAACGCACCCAATGCCTTACGATCCAAAATGCCCGAAGGCGCCATTTGTGCCCCGAATTCCTCTGCAATGGCCCGCACCGCTTCGCTTCCCGGCGCCTGCAGCTCTCTTGTCATTGCATCGGCGTCCAGAACGCAGGCGCCTGCTTTTGCAAGGGCCCTGGTCACTGTGCTTTTCCCCGCGCCAATGTTGCCGGTAATGCCAATAACAAACCGTTCGTTCTGCTTTGTCATTTTGCCTCCAGCCAATTCTTGCCGGAATCCGCCTCCGCGATCAGCGGCACATCCAACGGCAGCACATTTTGCATACAATCCGTCAAGATTTTCTTCACCTTTTCTGCCTGGTCTCTTGGTACATCTACGATAAGCTCATCGTGCACCTGCAAGATCAGTTTGGCCTGCGGGCATTCCTTTTTCAATGTCTCGTGCACATGGATCATCGCGGCCTTTATAATGTCCGCCGCCGTACCCTGGATCGGTGCATTCATCGCCGCCCTTTCTCCAAAGGAGCGCACGTTATAATTTTTGCTTGCCAATTCTGGTGTATATCTACGGCGTCCATACATGGTTTCCACAAATCCGTGTGCACGCCCATCCGCCACGCATTGATCCATATATCCTCTGATTTTGGGGTACGTCTCAAAATAGCTCTGTATCAATGTGGCTGCTTTCTTGCGTGGAATATTAAGATTTCTTGATAGACCGAAATCTGAAATGCCATAGACAATGCCAAAATTCACCGCTTTGGCGGAAGACCGCATGTCTTTTGTTACGCTCTCCTGGTCCACACCGTACACCTTTGCTGCCGTAGCGGTATGAATATCTCCGCCATGCCGGAAGGTATCGATCATCGTGTCCTCTTTGGCCATGTGTGCTAAGATACGCAGTTCGATCTGCGAATAATCCGCAACCACCAAACAGCGATCCTCATCCGAAGGGATAAACGCACGGCGAATCTCCCTTCCTTCCTCAGTGCGCACCGGGATATTTTGCAGATTTGGCTCAGAAGAAGAAATGCGTCCCGTCAGCGTAATGTTTTGATGGAATCTCGTATGGACTCTGCCGTTGCTTTGGTCTGATACGGCCTGTAATCCATCCAGGTATGTGCTTTTTAATTTTGTCGCTTTTCTATATTCTAAAATGCAAGCGATGATGGGATGCTGCTCTTTCAATTGTTCCAGCACTTCCACATCCGTCGAATACCCCGTCTTTGTTTTTTTCCAGGCCGGCAGGCGCAGCTTATCAAACAACACCTCGCCCAGCTGTTTGGTAGAGTTTATGTTAAACTGCTCTCCCGCCAAGTCATAAATTTCCTTTTCCAGCTCTTTGATCCTGGTGGCATACTGTTGCGCCAAATCGTGCAGCTGCGCCAGATCCAGTCGAAAGCCGGTGCATTCCATGTCAAACAACACACGCCACAGCGGCAGTTCCAGCGTTTGATACACTTCAAACCCTCGCCATTGCTGCAAGCCCGCCTCCATGTTGCGGTAAAGCTGAAGCATGGTACAGGCGTTGGCCGCTTGATCCGGTGCCAAAAGCCCGTGTGTTTGGCATAAGGTCTGCACATCCTTTTGGCCCTGTGCCGGGTTTTCTACATAGGCGGCCAGCATCACATCCTGACACCGGCCCCGTATCTCTACCTCCCATTGGCGCATGGTATGCGCCCAGCTTTTTGCATCATACAAAATTTTTTCAACGCTGGCATCCGCCATCACAGGGGCCAGCATCTCCAAGGCCGCATAAGGGTCTACTCCATCGCCCAGCAGCGTCTGCGAAAACGCAACGTATACCTCTTCTGTTTCGGAAACCGCCATGTGCAGTCCCTCTTTGTCCTCATAGAGAGCTACGGTCTGTGGGCAGGCGCTCACAGCCTTGCGCCAATCCGCCAAGCTTTCCAGCCTTTGGATGGTTATATCCGGCATTGCCGCAGCCGGCGTCTCTTCTTTGCTGCTAGCAGAGGAAATTCCCAGCCGCTTTGCCAGCGTTGAAAACCCAAGATCGGCCAATACCGGCCCCCATACGGGCTCATGAATGCCCTCGAACGCAATCTTTTCTAGCTGAAAATCACAGGGTACCTTAGGATCAATGGTCGCCAAAAATTTGCTTTGTCTGGCTTGCTCCGCATAGGTAGCAAGCGACTGTCTCAATTTCGGGCCGCCGGCTTCGTCTGCATGTGCCAGTACCTCTTCCAGCGTTCCAAATTTATCCAGCAGCTTGGCCGCTGTTTTGGGGCCCACGCCCGGCACGCCCGGGATATTGTCCGAGCTGTCGCCCATCAATCCCTTGAGGTCTGCCACGAGCTCCGGATAAACCCCCATCTTTTGCTTTACCGCCTCGGCATCCATCAAATCCGTATCCGAAATGCCGCGCTTTGTGTACAAGACCTTCACCGGCCCCCCTACCAGCTGCAAAGCGTCCTTATCGCCCGTTACCAGCAGCGCCTGGCAGTGATTTTGCTTGGCCAGCTCTCCCATCGCGCCCAATATATCGTCCGCTTCGTATCCCTCACAGGACAATACCGCAATGCCCAGTTCACCGAGCGTCTCTTTCAAAAGATCAAACTGCGGGATCAGCTCTTCCGGTGTCTCTTTTCTTCCCGCTTTATAGTCCTTATATTGCAAATGGCGGAACGTCGGCGCCTTTAGATCAAACGCCACCGCCAAATAATCCGGTTTTTCCTCTTGGATCAAACGGATCAGCATGCCCATGAATCCATATACAGCATTGGTATACCGTCCTTTTGCATCCGTTAGAATCGGCAAGGCATGGAAGGCTCGAAACAGAAGGCTGTTTCCGTCGATTGCAATCAGTGTTGGCATGGCTCCGCCTCCTTTGTTTTGTAGATGATTTTATCATACCCCATAGTAAAAATCAAAAAGACGCCCCCTTGTTTGGCCCTGGCCTTTTGCCAAGAATGTCTCAATAGCGCCATTTTTCCTTTGCTTACTTCTATGTAAAAAGCTTCTATGAGCACCTCATAGAAGCTTTTTTCGCTCTGTTTTCCCTATGCCTTCGTATCATGCTGACGATGCCATTGTATAATCTGCTGCATCCTCTGCTTTACCCTTGCCTCTGACCCTTGTTCTGTTGGGCGGTAGTATCGCCTATCCTTAAGCGTTTCCGGCAAGCATTGCATATTGGTCAGCTTATCGGATGTATCATGTGCATACTGGTATCCCTTGCCATAATTCAGCTCCTGCATTAGCTTGGTCGGCGCATTGCGCAAATGAAGCGGCACCGGCTCTGCCAGCATTTTCGCAGCGTCTTTTTTGGCGGATTCATAGGCCATATATAGCGCATTGCTTTTTGGCGCCATGGATAAATAGACCACCGCATGCGTCAGATTGACTGTGCATTCCGGCATGCCTATGAAATGGCATGCCTGGTAAGCCGCCACAGCAATCTCTATGGCGCGGCTATCCGCCATCCCCACATCCTCATCTGCAAATCGTACCAGGCGCCTGGCCACATACAATGGATCCTCCCCTGCTTCCAGCATACGCGCCAGCCAATACACCGCCGCATCCGCATCGCTGTTTCGCATGGATTTATGCAGCGCAGAAATGAGATTATAGTGCTCCTCCCCGTTTTTATCATACAGCAAGGATTTTTGGCCTATGCACTGCTCTACCATCTCTTGAGAAACCTGAACGGTATCACCCTCTTTTCTTCCGTTGAGCACTACCATCTCCAGTGTATTCAGCGCCACTCTGGCATCGCCGTTGGCAAACGCTGCAATCATCTCCAGCCATTCCTCTTTCATTTCTACGCGCTGCGCGCCAAATCCCTTTTCATCCGTCAAGGCATGGCGCAGCAGCGTTTGCAATTCTTGGATAGACAACGGCTGCAAAACAAACACTTTGCATCGGCTCAGCAACGCCGAATTCACCTCAAAAGAGGGGTTTTCCGTCGTTGCGCCAATCAAGATGATGCTCCCTTTTTCCACAAATGGCAAAAACGCATCTTGCTGTGCCTTGTTGAAGCGATGGATTTCGTCAACAAACAAAACGGTCTTTTCTCCCAGCATTCTGTTGTGATCCGCCTCCGCCATCACCTTTTTAATCTCCTTGATGCCGCTGGTCACCGCGCTAAAGTCTACAAAGCGAGCCTTCGTCCTTTCCGCGATGATGCGCGCCAATGTCGTTTTGCCTACGCCGGGCGGGCCCCAAAAGATCATCGAACAGATCTGATCTTGCTCGATCAATTGCCGCAATACTTTCCCTTCCCCCAGTAGATGCGTCTGGCCTACATAGCCCTCCAGCGTATCCGGCCGCAAACGGCTGGCCAACGGATCATGCCCCTGGTCTTCAAACAACGATCTCTGCACAGTCTCTCACCCGCCTTGTCTCTTTGTTTTATTATACCGCATTCATGGCATTAAATATAGCGATCAGCAATTCCAAGCCCAACAACATGCACACATAAAATTCCCAGGCCTGCGGCCGGGCGCCCATAGAATAAGGGAAATAGGCAAAGCCTCGCATTCGTCATCGTTTTGCAGGAAAATCGTCAGAAGTGATCATAGTACGCAATGGCAAAGGTTAAGTTGGCAAAAAGCAGACAATACTCTTTTTCGATCTGGGCAAAGAAAAGCCCGGATGAAAATTGCATCCAGGCTCAGTTTACAAATCATTGGCAAAAAAGACGCCCAACAGTTCTCTGGTAGCGCCCCAAAGCGGCCGTGAGCGTGTATATAAGCAAATAAGCGGCAGGATCAAGCCCCTGCTTAAGGACAAGCAGCACCGTTCGGTAAAGTCATGATTTTAAAAGAAAATCGCGGCAGACCCAAGGATCCGCCGCGATATGGTGCCGAAGGTGGGACTTGAACCCACACGTAGTTGCCTACATTGGATTTTGAGTCCAACGCGTCTGCCAATTCCACCACTTCGGCTTGCAAAGGTAAGTATAGCAAATTCCTACCTATCCCGTCAAGCGCAATTTTTAGCGTCGTCTTCTCCGCCTTCTTATAGGCGCTGCCGATTTCTTCGGAGCTTGTTTGGGCGCCTGTGTTAAATTGCCTTCCTCATCCATGCGCAGCGCAATAATTTCATGCTTTGTCCACCGCATGATGGATTCCAACCGATCCGTCTCTGTTATGGAAACCAAAGAATAGGCAACACCTTCCTTTCCGGCCCGGCCCGTTCTTCCAATTCGATGTAGATAAGACGCATTGTCCGCCGGCATATCAAAATTAATCACTGCATCGATGTCGTCCACATCGATCCCGCGCGCGGCTACATCCGTAGCCACCAAAACCGGAAATTTCCCCTCTCTAAAATCCTTCATCACCTTATTGCGCACGCTTTGCTTAATATCCCCATGCAGGCACTCCGCCTTGATCTCCCGTGCACACAGCCGCTTTGTCAACCGGTCCGTCATATATTTTGTGTTGCAGAAAATCATCACCCGATGCCAATCCGCCTGTTGTAGCAGCCGTGCCAGCATCAGCACCTTTTCTTCTCCCTCGGCATGCAAGCTATACTGTGCGATCTTTGGTTCATTTTTCTCTTTGGGAAGCACGGTAATCTCCACAACATCCCTTTGATACAGCCAAGAAATATCCATAACCTCTCTGGAAATCGTAGCCGAAAACATCACGACCTGTTTTTTCTTGGGGCAGCGATCCAAAATATTGGTAACGTCCTTGATAAAGCCCATATCCAGCATTTCGTCCGCTTCATCCAAAACCACTGTTTTCAAGGCATGCAGCTTTACCGTCTTTCGCTTTATATGATCCAGCAGCCGTCCCGGCGTGGCCACAATGATCTGCGGTTTCTTTTTCAAGTGCTCTAACTGGCGCTGCATGGATTGCCCGCCGTACACGCTGACAATGCGGAGCCCCTCTTTATACTTTGCCATTGCCCGCATATCCTCTGTGATCTGGCTCGTCAGTTCTCTGGTGGGCGCCAAAATCAAACATTGGAGTGCATCGCTCTCTCCATCAATCCTCTCTATGATCGGCACGCCAAATGCACAGGTCTTTCCAGTTCCCGTAGGCGCCTTGGCAATGACATCCTTGCCCTCCATCATTTCGGGAATGGTCTTTTCCTGCACCTCCGTCATTTCGGTAAATCCCATGTCCTGTATTGCCCTTTGCATCTCCCTTGAAAGGGCCGTTTGCTCAAACTGCATCCTCTACAATCCTTCCCCGCTGTATACGGCCAACCTATGCCTGTAAATAAGAAAAATCCCTTCCGTATTCAGACCTTTTCCAATATCCAATGTCTAAATACCCCTGAAGAGATCCTGTATACGTATTTATTTTAGTATAGCATACAGGCTTCTTTTTCTGCAAGAATCTTCCTGTGAAGCGGTCTGATAAATTTGTCATAAATTCGTCATTTATATGGTTTTTTCGTTGAGAATGTCCTTGCCCTATGCTATACTTTGATAAGACAGTACCGCACCGCCTTTGTCCGGCCTGGTAAGATTGTCCCTTGTTCCCATACAAGGCTTTTTTTATGGGGCTCTATCAAACCATCTCATCAAGGAGGGTATGTTTATGCAGCAACAGTCCCCTGCCAACATGGGTGTTGGCAAAAACCTGTTACTGGGTATCCAGCATCTATTTGCTATGTTTGGCTCTACAGTACTGGTTCCCATCCTAACCGGGTTGGATCCCAACGTCGCGCTGTTTACCGCGGGGCTTGGCACGCTGATTTTTCACCTATGCACCAAGGGAAAGGTGCCTGTGTTTGTCGGCTCCAGCTTTGCTTTCATTGGTGTCATTCAAATCACGGCCCGTATGTACGGCGGCGTGGACGCCGGGGTGGCCAACTACACCTCCCTTTCAGCCTATCAGGCAGCCTTCCCTTATGTAACGGGCGGCATCATCGTGGCTGGTGCCCTGTACCTGGTGCTGGCGCTGTTGGTCAAGCTGTTTGGTGTAGAGCGTGTCACGAGCTTTTTTCCGCCCGTTGTTACCGGCCCTATGATCGTCGTCATCGGCCTCACGCTGGCGCCTACGGCTTTTGATAATATCTTGGCCAGCACTACCGCTGTACCCGATGTGCTTTGGATGCGATGGGTCATCGCTATCTCCGTGGTCGCTACGATGATTATCGTATCCATCTTTTGCAAAGGCTTTTTCAAGCTTGTTCCCATTGTGTTTGGCATTGCCGTGGGCTATCTCGTTGCTGCCATCATGGGGCAGGTGGATTTCTCCGTGTTCTCTACCGGCGGCCTAGGCATCAGTGCGCCCAACTTTTTCCTGCCAAAATTTGATTTGAGCGCCATTCTAATCATCGCGCCTACAACGCTCGTCACATTTATGGAGCATATCGGCGATATCACCACCAACGGCGCTGTCGTTGGCAAAAACTTTATGAAAGATCCCGGCCTTCACCGCACACTGCTTGGCGACGGGCTGGCCACCATGGCGGCGGGATTCTTGGGCGGCCCAGCCAACACCACATACAGCGAAAATACGGGAGTATTGGCCGTAACCAAAAACTACAATCCCACAACTTTACGGATTGCTGCTGTTTTTGCGATGCTCATGAGCTTTTTGGGCGTATTCCAAACATTCCTTTCCTCTATTCCCGGTCCGGTCATGGGAGGCGTATCCATCATTCTGTTTGGCATGATTTCCGCTGTCGGCATGCGAACGCTGGTAGAAGCGCAGCTCGATTTTACCCACAGCCGCAATCTAATGATCGTTGCCGTTATGCTGGTCAGCGGGCTTGGGCTATCGGGCGGTATTCAGATTACAGAATCCTTCACCATCAGTAACATTGCCATCTGCGCAATTCTTGGTGTCATTCTCAATAAAGTTTTGCCTGAAAAAATGTAATTTTTTCCAAAAAAGAGGCGCATTTAGCGCCTCTTTTTCTTGTAATCATTTGCCAGCATAGGAACCTTGAAAAATTCCATACTAATATCGAGGTGATAAATCATGGCAAAGAAAAACAAGATGCAAAAGACGCAGCAGTTGAACAAGCAGAGCGCGCAGCATTCCCAGAGCTCTTCTTCGTTCGATTCTGCTGAGGTCAAACAGCAGAACAAACAAAGCCGCGATAACGTACAGTAACCTCTGTACATCGCACCCCGCTTGTAGGAATGCAGCATTTGCCTTCCTACAAAAAAAGAGCAAGCATCGCTTGCTCTTTTTCTTTGCTCAATCTACCTTTTGCCAAGGTTTCGCTTCCTGCCAGTCATGATCCTCCAGCTCTTTCATCTGGCCTAGAATCATCTGAAACAGTACATCCTCATCCTTGATGCTTCGATCCAATCCACAATACTTCAAAATGGTCTTTTCGTCTCCGTTTTCTTTGCGATACGCTTGAATCTCTTCTGCGCTGGCATCATTTTCGTTGACATACATCAACAAATACGCAGCGCCTCTGGACAAAAAGTATGGAACCATGCCGTATTTTAGGCACAGCAGGGCGGGCCCAATAAAGCGCTCGTCATGCCCTAGTTTACGAATAGGGTCTGCACAAACGCGATCCACATCATCCTTTGCATTGGGATTTTTCATGGAATCCCAGTTTAGGCCAACACCCTCGTCAATCTCTGCTTGGGTAAACCCAAACTCCTTGGCAATCCCAAATTTTGCTTCTACCGTCGCATAGTCTGCGCATTTTCTTACGTATTGATCGTTGGCACACTCAAATGTATACTTCGCACCGCGGGCCTTGCCGATACAAGCCGTGGTGCAGTGCCTCATATTGCCGCACCAAATCTTTTTCACCATACGCCCTTCAATGCGGTCTACAAACTGCATATACGGCATATCCGGCTTTTCTCCTACAAAACAATCGCCAACCGGGAGCACCTCTCCCTCTCCTGTAGAGATGCACAGCGGATCTTCTGCGAGCATCTCCTCCGTCGGGTTGTAGCCGCCGCGGTGTGTCAGCGCCTCTATCAGGCCCACATGCTTTTCGCAATAGGCCCACTGCTGGTCATCCAGCCGTTCGCGCAGCAATTTTTTGAATGTCCTTGCCGTAAATACCATGTTCACGAAAAACATAACATTCAACGGTTCTTCCAATGCGGTCTCCATTCTCTTGGCAATGGTTTTGGCCAACAGATCCGCTACTGAGGGATATGCGCCCGGGTACAATGCCACTGCAATCAGATCTACTTTTTGCAGGCGCTCTACACAGACGTCAAAATCGCGCTTGGAGCTGTATGCCTCAAAGCCTTCGATCCTTCGTTTGTCCAATCCATCCGCTTTTGCGGTAAATAGCGTATAGTAACCCTGCTCGTTGAGCTTATCGATGGTTACTGGCGAACCATTGATAAAAATCAAATGATAGCCTGCCCGCGAAAACAGATCCGAAAGATATCCACGCCCGATCTTCCCGGCCCCAACAATTGCAATTTCCTTGCTTCTCATGAAACGATTCACCTCTCCAAAATATTGCTCCGCCTTTTGCGGCTAAGGACAAACTCATGTGCCGAATACCAATTCCTTCCCATCGTTCATGACCGTGACCCTGCCATCTTTGAGCGTAACGCTGGTCACAAAGCCGTCGGATAAAAATTCGTCGGATTCAAAAATACTATTCGGCTTTTCCTCCACGTTTTCATATACCGCATAGGAAAGCTCTTCCTGTCGGAATCTCATTTGAATCAGCTGATGCGTGCTGCCGCCATCATCGGTATAAAATTGTTGTACTTGATACAAATCGTCTTGCTTTTTAACCTGCAGCCAGTTTTCTAAAACAGGAACGCCGCCCTGCTGGATGCTTTCTGTCTTAACATCCATTTGGCTGCCGTCTTCAAGCAGGGTAGCGGAATGTGAAATCGTTGTAACAGTATCGTCGCTTTCGGTCATCTGCTCCTGAAAGGCGTATTTGTATACGCCGTTTTCCAACACCAGATCACCGCTGCCCCCATTTTCAGAGGTCATATGAAAGCCTGTTTCTGTCTTTTCTGATTGTACCATAGATTGCAGCAAATCTACAAGCTCATCATCCGCTCGAAAATTTGGGGTGAATAGCGAACTGATGAGGTTGGTATAATCCGTTTGCCCTTCCTCCGGCTGATAGGTCTCCATGATTTCATTCGCCTTTGCTATGCTGTAATCCCTCTGGTTCATATAGTCTATGATCGCATTGTTAAGCGGATTCTCTCCGGCTGCTGCCGAAGGCGCCGGTGCTACCGTGGGCACAGGCTCCTCTGCCTGCCCGCCGCAACCCGACAACACCACTAAGCAAACCACAGACAACAGAACACCGACCATATGCTTGATGTTTCTCAATCTTGCCTCCTCCGATCTGTCAAAAAACAACAACGTAGCCATTCCCTAGGTGGGAATGACTACGTTCATGATACCCCTTATTTTTCCTATCTGCAACACATTTCGGCGATTTCGTACAGTTCTGCATCCACTTCCTTGCGCATATTGACCGCTTCTTTGAGCGAAACTGCCACCACGGTGGTTCCCGCCAAGCCTACCATCTTTCCATAATCATGCGCCATAGCAAGATCCGCTGCCTTCACACCCAGACGGGTCCCCAATACCCTGTCAAACAAGGTAGGTGCGCCGGATCTCTGTAGATGCCCCAGCACGATATGCCGGGTTTCCAGACCCGTTTTTTCTTCAATGGCCTCCGCCAGCCGCTGCCCAATGTTGCGTTCCGGATACTTGTAGTTGCCAAATGAATCCTTTTCCAAACGTTCCAGGTCTTCATCCAGCCCCTTGATCCTCGTTGCCTCTGCCAGCGCCACAATGCTGTAATGCTTTCCTTCGTCGTAGCGTTTTTTTACACGCCGGCATATTTCCTCTAGCGACAACGGAAATTCGGGGATCACGCAGACATTCACATTGGCCGCGATAGCGCTCTGCACTGCAATCCAGCCGGTATTGCGCCCCATGATCTCCACCACCATAACACGGGAATGGCTGGAAGCCGTGGTACATAGGTCATCCATCGCACGCATTGCCATGTTTGCCGCCGTATCAAAGCCAAAGGTATAGTCGGTACAGTTTAGGTCGTTGTCGATGGTCTTGGGTACACCAATCATTGGCAGCCCCAGTTCTACCAATTGGTTGGCCACGCCTAGGGTATCGTCTCCGCCGATGGCCACGATACATTCCAACCCAAGACTTTCCATGCTACGCCGGACAAGCGCCGGTCCGTTTTCCATCTTCATCACGTTGGTCCGGCTGGTTCTGAGAATCGTGCCGCCCCGTCCCTGAATGCTCTCCACCTCTGCGGTGTCCATCCAGTGTCCATCCTGTTCTATTACGCCGCGCCATCCTTCATGATAGCCAAAAACCTTTACATCCTGCATGGCACAACGTTCCACCACGCCACGGATTACGGCGTTTAGGCCAGGGCAGTCTCCTCCGCCTGTCAAGATACCAATTTTTTTCATTGCGTCGTACGCCTCCTATAAAGGTGTCAAATCACCTGATGCCTGCACTATAACGAAGAATGAAAAACAAAGTCAACCATCGTTTATAAATGCACAATTTTTTTCGTTTGGTCATATGTTTGTGCCCCGTAGCACAAATCAGAAAGGCGCCTTTGATGTTTGGCATTTGCATTTGTTTTTGTTTTGGTTCACAATAGAGAAAAACAAGACAAAAACAAAGTGGATATGAGGTACTCTCTAATGAAAAATTTCCTAATTCTCCACGGTCCTATGGGCGTTGGCAAATCCACTGTCAGCCGCCATGTTTGCCACCTACTTCAGCCCAGTGCATTGCTGGAAGGGGATTGGTGCTGGCAGATATTCCCTTTTTGTCCTCATGAAGAAAACAAGGAAATGGCTCTTAAACATATGATCTATCTGTTGAATTCATATCTCCATAATAAGAACATTTCCTATTTAGTCTTCAATTGGGTGCTCCAGGATGACAAAATTTTCAAAAAATTCTCCCTTTTTTGGATCTTTCCCATGCTAAGGTGCATCGTTTTGCCCTTCTTTGTGAGGAAAAGGCTCTGGAAAAAAGGCTGCAAAAAGATATTTCAACTGGGCTTCGGGAGGCAGACAGCATTGCCCGAAGTCTTTCCTATCTACCGTTATATGCACAGACAAAAAGTCAGGTCTTGGATACCACAAACCTTTCTCCCGAGCAGGTTGCAAAGCGCATCGCTCATTTGGTACTTATGAGTCAGGAGTGATATTTATGTTTTCTGCCATACACCACGTCGCCTTGATTGTCTCTGATTATCAAAAAGCTAAGCACTTTTATGTCGATATTTTGGGCTTTGAAATTCTACGAGAAAACCACCGGAAAGACAGCAAAGATATAAAGCTAGATCTTAGGCTAGACGGCTGCGAATTGGAGCTGTTCTATAAACCGGATAGCCCTTCCCGCCCATCCTATCCCGAGGCTAGAGGCCTCCGCCATCTGGCCTTTCATGTAGCATGTCTTGAGGATTGTATTCAATATTTATCCCTTCATAACGTCAAAACAGAACCCATCCGTATTGACCCTTATACCGGGCGACGTTTTACCTTTTTCTTTGATCCTGATTTGCTACCGTTGGAGCTATACGAATGAATGATCATACAAAAAAGGCTGGCAATGCCAGCCTTTTTATATTTTTATTTGCTGCCGTTGATATGCAGGAGTTTGAATAGCTCTACGATCACCAGCGGCGCGAACGACAACCCAGCAACCCACAGCCACTGTGTACCGTTTAAGATTGCCGTGCTAAACAGGCCGTGGAACGGCGGGATCAGCAGTACGCACAACATAATTGCCAAAGAAGCGAGCGTAGCCAGAATGAACTTGCTGTTCGGCCCTACTGCGTTGGAGAATACGCTATGCTTGACGCTGCGCACATTGAAAGCATGCACCAGCTGGCTCAGCGCCAGCACTGCAAACGCCATGGTGCGCGCTACATCGATGCTGCCCAATTCCATACCGATGCGGAACGCTGTCAACGATAGCAACCCGATCATAATCCCCTGGTAGCAGATACGATAAATCATTCCGCCGCTAAATAACTTATCCTTCATGTTTTTACGCGGCTGCATGATATCCTTTTCCGCCGGGTCTACCCCTAGCCCCAAGGCCGGTAGGCTGTCTGTCACTAGATTGACCCATAACAGATGCACCGGCAGCAGCGGTTCCTCCCAGCCAAGCATTGTTGCAATGAACAGTGTAAGGATTTCTCCGATGTTGCTGGAAAGCAAGAATGCAATGCTTTTGAAAATATTATCATAGATCCGGCGGCCTTCCTCCACAGCGGATACCACCGTTGCAAAGTTATCGTCCGTCAAAATAATGTCTGCCGCCTCTTTGGCTACCTCGGTGCCTACGATGCCCATGGCACAGCCAATATCCGCATTTTTCAACGCCGGCGCGTCATTGACGCCATCCCCTGTCATGGCGGCAATGTGTCCCTTAGATTGCCAAGCTTTTACGATGCGCACCTTATGTTCCGGCGAAATACGGGCGTATACCGCAATGTTTTCCACCCGCTGTTCCAGTTCTTCGTCGCTGAGCTGATCCAGCTCTTGCCCTGTCAGAGCTTCTTTGCCCTCTGTCAAAATGCCCAGGCTCTTTGCAATGGCCACAGCTGTCGTCTTGTGGTCTCCTGTGATCATAACCGCCTGGATCCCTGCTTGACGACAGGTTTCTACTGCTTTTTTCGCTTCCTCGCGCGGCGGGTCTATCATGCCCGTCATACCCACGAAGACCAGCTCCTGCTCTAGGGCCTCCAGTTCATCCTCCTGGGTGGGGAGTGCCTCGATAGGCTTATATGCCATTGCCAAAACGCGCAAAGCCTGCTCTGCCATCTCATCGTTTGCTTGCAATATCTGCTGCCGTTTATCCTCCGTCATCGGCACAGCCTGTCCGTTTTCCCATATCATGGTGCAACGGCTCAACAGCACATCTGGCGCACCTTTTGTATAGGAAACCCACTGATTCGGTGCCAGTTCATGCACTGTACTCATCAGCTTTCGATCGGAATCAAATGCACGTTCTGCAACACGCGGCGTTTTCTCTTCTTCCGCCTGCTTTTCTACGCCTGCAACTTGGGCGCCCTCCATCAACGCAATTTCTGTCGGGTCTCCAACGGCTATAGCTCCACCATCCTTTTGCGTAAAGCGCGCATCGTTGCAAAGCGCCGCAATGCGATTCAGCAGCTGCACACCCTCTGCGTCCAGCGTATTTCGCTCTGCCATCGGCGCCGTTTTTCCCTCTACATATAAGTGTGTGACGGTCATCTTATTCTGCGTCAAGGTCCCCGTCTTATCCGAACAGATGACCGTTGCGCTTCCCAGCGCCTCCACAGAGGGCAGCGTACGGATGATGGCGTTGCGCTTTACCATGCGCTGTACGCTCATGGCCAGCACAATGGTAGAAATGGCCGGCAACCCTTCCGGAATAGCCGCTACAGCCAAAGAAACCGCCGTAAAGAACATATCCAGCATGCCCTTGCCATACAGCAGGCCTACCCCAAAGATGACAATACAAATGCCAATGGCCGCCATGGCGAGCACCTTACCCAGCTTTGCCAGCTTCATTTGCAATGGCGTCGGCCTTGTTTTCTCGCTCATCAACATATCTGCAATCCGGCCTACTTCGGTATTCATCCCTGTCTCTACAACGATCCCGGAACCACGGCCGTAGGTCACTACGCTGGAGGAAAACGCCATATTGATGCGATCGCCCAACGGTGCTTTTTCCTCCAGAATCGCAGTTGCATCCTTATCCACCGGCAAAGATTCGCCCGTTAAGGCTGCCTCCTGTACCTTAAAGTTCGCCGTCATTACCAACCGAACATCTGCCGGCACAACGTCGCCGGCCTCCATCAATACCAAATCGCCCGGCACAAGCTCTTTTGCCGGCACGCTGATTTCCTTCCCGTCACGAATCACCTTTGCCACGGGGGCAGACAATTCCTTTAGCGCATTGAGAGATTTTTCCGCTTTTTTCTGCTGGATCACGCCAATGACAGCGTTGAGTATCACGATAAACAAAATGACGGCGGAATCAATCACTTCTCCCAAAAAAGCAGAAATGGCCGCAGCCGCGAGCAGTACCAAGATCATTACATCCGTCATCTGCTCCAAAAACAACTTACCCACGCTCTTGGGCTTTTTATGCCTCAATTCATTGAGCCCATGTTTCTGCGTGGCGCTCCGCACCTGTTCCGCCGAAAGGCCCTGTTCTGTGCTCTGCAAAGCATCTCTCGTTTGCTCTACAGTCTTTGTGTGCCATAGTTCCATACCTTCTACTGCCTCCTATGTTTGCTTTTTTAGGCGCAAAAAAACCTTTGCTCCTAGTAGGAACAAAGGTCTTACTCTCAAAAGCTGATTGCTGCCCGGGCTGAAGGCCGAGTTGACGAACAGCAAAACCGATATGGCGAGTTACTCCCCTTCGTTATTTCCACATACTATACCACAGCAAATTGGTAATTGCAAGAAAGTTTTCATTATGTTAACAGCAAGGGTAGCACCAACACCAGGGCAACCCCTGGAATACCCAGGGTGCCGGCGATCAAGGCCGTAAAAGGATTCAGCGCAGCATGAAGGCCGATCAGCCCTCCAAAGAGATTGACAAGATACAGCACAACGCCGCCAATGATACCATTGAGCAGCAGCCGGCCAATCCAGCGTGCCGGCTTTCCCAAAATCTTTCCCAACAGAAAAATAATGCAAAGCGCCGCAAAAAATGCCACCACAGTAGAAACGGAAACCTCCATGCAGCCACACGCCTTTCCTTTTTGTTCCTACTATATGTTTATTTTTGTCCGATTATGTCAGCTGGCTCCTCCGAAAGCCGTTGCTTTTGCTGCATCATGTGGCGGATGGCTAGCCTATCCAAGCGCTTGGTTTCCTCCATCATGGGATCGCTCAGTGGGATGGTCTGCATTAGAATTGGATGCTCTTGCCATGATCTGATCTCCCCGCGTTTGGCACACTTTATCATATATTCATACCTATGCTGCGCCGCTTTCATCTCGTAGATTGCAAACTCTATTAAATCCGGATCCGAGACATTGTCGAAATAGTTCTGGGCATCCTTCCATGCCGCCAAGGCTTTTTCCAGATATGCGGCATCCTCTTTTTCTATCATCTTTTGCTTGCTACCTAGCATACGAGGGCCTCCTTTTCGTTTTTTCCAAGTATATCCAAAAAGGTCCTCTTTATACGCACAGGCACAAATCCACAAAACTCTCCATTCTTTGCGCAATGCGTGTGCGCTTGCATCTGCTATGGCCCTTGTCTACCAAGAAGCCTTCTCTTGTACAAGAAAAAAGGCCGAATGCATCATTCAGCCTTTTTCCCCTTTTCCGTAGTCTGCTCCATCAGCAGCATTTGCAGATACAGCTTGTTGGCAAAAGCGCCCGCCAATGCCTCAAGCATATTGGGGGTCTCTTCCTTTGATTCTTCCAGCATCACTTGGTTTCCAAAGGTCTGCCTCAGCTTTTTTTCCAAAATGCAGCAAAATCTATCATACAGTGTCTCTATATTCTCTGCTGCTCTCAATTTCTCCATCATGGCTTGTATTTCAGAAAGGCTAAGTACTTGCTTTGCAATGCAGACCATTGTCAAATTTGCCAGATGCTCTTTTTCATATTTTTTCTTTATCGGTGCCGGAATCACCTTATGTTTTACATAGTTGTTGATCATCGTGCTGGTCAGGTTCTTATCCTCCGGCCCGCACGCAATCAGACAAAGCTGCTTTTCCAAAATGGTAAGCACTTGATCCATATACAGGGCCAAATCCGGCAACTCCGCCCATCGAAGGCAATGATATTGCGCAATGTCTGTAAACCCAAGGTTATGTTCTGACTGCATAAATCCGTCCTCCTTTTGGCAATAGTATAACATGGTAAAAAAAGCTTCACAATATTTATACATTCATTGCTTGAAATGTTTATTTATATAAGATAATATAGTTTTATAAACTAAATATAAGGCAGAGAGGGCTTGTTCTATGACTGATGTGCATATCTTTGGTACTTCTATTATGAAAGCCACGCTGTTGGATCCAAAAACACAGCGTTATCGATTTACTGCCCCTCAATGGATGGAAAAGTTTCAACAACAGTACCCCTTTCATGTGCTAAACCATGCTAAGTTTGGCTCTACCATTGAAAAAGGATATCGTATCTTGCAGGCCAATCTACAAAAACTACGCCCCCACAGCATAGCTTTGCTGGAATATGGCGGCAACGACTGCGATCACGGCTGGCAGGAGGTGGCCTTGGCTCCCAAACAGGAGCACCATCCGCATACCCCGCTATGTAAGTTTACAGCTGTCTTTCAGCAGATGATCGAGGACTTACGGGCCCGGGATGTCCTCCCCATACTCATTACGCTGCCTCCCATCGATGCTGAGCGGTATTTTGCATGGTTTACCGAAAAAGGCCGCCTAGACCGTGCGCCTATTCTATCCTGGCTGGGCGATATACAGATGATCTACCGATATCAGGAACTGTATTCCGAAAGCGTATTGAAGCTTTCCTATCAAACCCACTGCCCCTTGGTGGATATTCGCTCTGCCTTTTTGGATAAGCGCTGTTATCAACAGCTTTTATGCCAAGACGGCATCCACCCCAATGAAAAAGGGTATCAGCTTATCTATCAGTCATTTGCAGAGTTTGCCGCACATCCTTTAGAAAAGAAAAAGCCCTGACAAAGCAGGGCTTTTTTATTCCATGATTCGCCGGCCCTCCATGGCCTTTTGCAAAGTCACATCGTCGGTGTATTCCAAATCTCCGCCTACCGGAACACCATGTGCGATCCTGGAAACCCGAATCCCCATAGGGCTCAGCAAGCGCCACAGATATACAGCTGTTGCCTCCCCCTCTACATCCGGATTGGTGGCGATCACCACTTCGTCTACGCCTTCTAAGCGCGCCAACAGCTCCTTGATGCGCAGCTGATCCGGGCCAATGCCATCCATGGGCGAAAGCGCGCCGCCCAACACATGGTATTTACCACGAAATACGCGCCCACGCTCCATGGCCATAACATCCCTAGCATCCCGCACGACACATAGAACCGAGCCATCCCTTGTGGCATCTGTACAAATGCTGCATGGGTCCTGATCGGTTAGGTTACCGCATACGCTGCAAAACCTGGCATGCTCCGTAGCAGTCAAAATGCTGGCCGCCAGTTCCTTTGCCTTGGCCTTTGGCATCGTCAGGATATGATAGGCCAGCCGCTGGGCAGTCTTTCCTCCGATACCGGGCAGCTTTGCCAGCTGTTCTGTCAGCAGCGAGAGTGATTCTATAACGTAGCTCATGTTAACGCAGCCCTGGGATATTCATACCGCCCGCCAGCTTGCCTAGCTCCTGCTGCGCCATCTCCTCTGCCTGCTGCATGGCCTGGTTTACCGCAGCCACAACCATATCTTCCAGCATTTCTTTATCCTCCGGATCGATCACATCCGGATCGATGGAAAGCTCCAACAGTTCATGCGCACCGTTCACCGTTGCCGTTACCATACCGCCACCGCTCTGCGCCGTCACAGTTTTTTCTGCGAGCTCGGCCTGCTTTTGCGCCATTTGCTGCTGCATACGCTGTGCTTGCTGCATCAGCTGCTGTATATTGCCCATTCCGCCTCTTGCCATTTTGTTTTCCTCTTTTCTATTCTTCTATTTCAATTTCCAAGCCAAATGCTTGCTGTGCTTGTTTCAATACATCCTGCATATCCGGCTTGGTTTCTTGTTCAGGGGTGTTGAGTTTGAATTGTATTTCTACTTTGTGTCCCAGTGCCTGCTCCGCCGACTGTTCCAGATCCTGCTGAAATTGGCGGAGTGCCTGCACCAGGTTTTCATTGATAGGATCAAATTGCAGCCAGAGCTGCGAACCATCTTCCCATGCCTTTTCAGCGCGCTTTAAAAAGTAAGCAGCACCCGGCTGTTTTTTCGAAAAGATGGCAAAAATCGTATCCAACAAATCCTCTGCCCGCGATGGTGCTGGGGCAGGTTTTTCCGGTGTTTCCTTTTGTTTTTTGGGGGCCGGCCCTTTTGGCTGGGGAGCCGGTGCCGGCTGTTCCCAAGGCGGCAGATCCTCTTCCGGAGGCGGCACTTCTTCCCAAGGCGGGGCCTGCTCATCAGCCTGCATTGTTTCTATCATAGGCGCTGGCCGCCGGACCGCTGGCATCTGCTGTCCATGCTGCACCGCTTTTTCCAGGGCCTCAATGCGCTTTAACAGCTGCACCTCTCCTTGGCTCATTTTAGGGACGCAAAGCTTTACCAGCGCAGCCTCCAGCTGCGTTTTGGGCCGAGGAGACAGCTTCATATCCGTCTCTGCCTGCGCCAGCAACAGCATCGCTTCCATGGCCCACTGTCCTTCCGTCTGCTCTGCACATTCTATCATCCGCTCCCGATAATAGTCGATCATTTCCCGTACAAATACCGAAAGGTCCGCTCCATTGTCGTAAATTTGTTGCAGCTGCGCAAGCGTCTGCCTTACCTGACGATCCGCTATGCTTTGTGCCATGCGTTCTACCTGATCACTGCCCGCTGCGCCTAAGACTTGCTGTGCTTTTTCCAGGGTAATTTCTCCGCCGGACATGCCTGCGCACTGATCCAGCAGGCTCAATGCATCCCTCATACCGCCTTGCGCTTGGCTTGCAATGAGCGCCAGCGCCTGACGATCCGCCTGTATGCCTTCCTCCGACAGCACCTTTTCCATCTGCTGTACAAGCAGCGACTCCGGCAGCCGCTTAAAATCAAAGCGTTGGCATCTGGATAGAATCGTAGCAGGCAGCTTATGCGTCTCGGTTGTGGCCAAGATAAATACCGCATGGGCCGGAGGCTCCTCCAAGGTTTTCAGCAGCGCGTTAAACGCTCCTGTACTCAGCATGTGCACCTCGTCTATGATATAAACCTTATATTTTCCAACAGCCGGCGCATACCGCACCTTTTCCCTAAGATCGCGAATCTCATCCACACCATTGTTGCTGGCCGCATCGATCTCCAAAATATCTACCGCAAGCTCCTCTTCCGACATGCGGCATACTGGGCACTGGCCGCAGGGCTCTCCTTCTATCGGCGATTGGCAGTTGATGGCCTTAGCCAAAATCTTAGCCGTGCTGGTCTTCCCTGTCCCCCTGGAGCCGCAAAATAGATAGGCATGGGAAACATGGCCCGAAGCTACCTGGTTCTTCAAGGTTTGGATGATCGGTTCCTGGCCAATAACCTCTGAAAAAAGCCTGGGCCGGTATCTTCGATAAAACGCTACATACAATCTTCCGTTTTCCTTTCCATATCTGTTCTTTTTATACCATATTTGGCAGGCCGGTGTAAATCTTGCGCTGCATGTCCATAAAAAAACCGGCACCTTGTGCCGGCTTTTTCCTTTGTTATCTGGGGCTGCCAAAAAACGACATTCCGACCACGCCAGGGCCTGCATGCCCACCGATGACCGGGCCCACCTTCCACAGCATTGTCTTTACGTCGCCACAGGTCTGCTTTAAGATCTCCTCAAATGCTTTGCCATCCTCCAGCTCTGCATACAAGATAATGATCTCGTTATCAGGATCGCCATAATCAAAACGATCCGCAGCAAGCTCCGCCATGCGACGCCAAGCTTTTTTACGGCCCTTGCATTTTTCCGTAGGTACCAGCTTGCCATCATCCGTTACATGTACGATGGGCTTTAGATCCAATACCGTTCCCACAAAGGCAGCGCCTCCGGACAAACGGCCGCCCCGCTTCAAGTAGTTCAGATCGTCTACGGTGAACAAAACGCAGCTGCGCAGCTTGTTCTCCTCTAGATACGCAGCCACTTCATCCAGGCTCTTCCCGTCCTGTTGCAGCTTTAAGGCTCGGCGAATCAGCAACGATTGCCCGGCAGAGATGGTCAGCGAATCCACCAACACAATTCGTGCTTCCGGTTTTTCCTCTTTGATCTCCGCCACTGCCTGCTGACAGTTGCTAAAGTGCACACTCAACTGGTTGGAAAAGCTAATATATAAGATATCTTTGCCCGATTCCAGCAGCTGCAAAAACCATTGTTTGATCTCCCACGGTGATTTGGCAGATGTAGAAACCTTTGAGCCATTCTTTAAGTCCTCAAAAAAAGTAGGAAACTTTCCTTCAATATCCAAATCAAAATCGTAGTCCTTGCCATCCAGGCTCACAGGCATAGCAAACACAGGAATTTGCATTTCTTGAGCATACGCATACAACAATTCGGAGTCCGAATCCGTTGCAATGATGTAATCTCTCATCGTCTTCTCCTCCATAATTTCCCTAATTCACAGGAGTGAATTTCTTTTATTGTATATGAAAAGAACATCAATTTCAACAAAATTCCGTTTTCTTACAATTCCTTCACCTTTGCAAAAGCAGGTTGAAATTTTAACACATCTGTTGAATCAGCGCAACAAAGAAACGAACTCCTTCCTCCAGTGATTCGACGGGCATCGCTTCGTTAACGCCATGCACCGTACAGCCCAAGCCCTGATTGTCCAGCGGCGTAAAACGAAAGATATCATCACAGATTCCCTCAAACTTGCGGCTATCCGTTGCCCCCAAAACAGGCACTGGCGCTGTGATGCAGCCGGGATGAACCTGCTGTATAACAGCGCACAAGGCCTTATATGCTTTCCCCTCCACCGATGTGATTTTAGATGGCTCTTCTCCTCTTAGCAGTGCCAACGATACTTTGGGATTGCCAATTGCTTTTTTGCAGTGCGCCAGCAATGCTTCGCAGGAGGTATCTGGGTTGAGCCTAAAATTTACAACTGCCTGTGCCTGTGTCGGCAGTACGTTGGGCCGAATGCTGGCATTTGCCATCGTTGGCGCTGTGGTCGTCCGTACCATTGCATTGCCTTTGGGGGTCTGGCTGAGATATTGCGCAAACGCAACAGGGTTTTCCTCCATCTGCTCTACCTGATTTTTTTCCTCTCCCGCTTCAAGATAAGGCAGCAGCGCTTGATAATGCCATTTGACCGGATCGGGTACAGAGAATGGAAATTGATTCTCCTCCAGCGCATTGATGGCTTTGGCCAAGATTCCCAATGCGGTAGACGGGCCTGGCCGAGACGCATGCCCGCCTGGAGACTGCACAGTCAGCTTTAGGTCTGCATATCCTTTTTCAAAAATCCCAATTTCAGCAACCGTATGGCCAGGGCAATGACGCTTTTCCCCCTCTACATAACCCGAACCCTCATCCAAAACAAATTCCAGAAAGACGCCCTTTTCCTTTAGATAAGCCGCAACGGCCGTCATTCCGTTGAACCCGCCGCTTTCTTCATCATGGCCAAAAGCAAAGTAAACATCTCTCTCCGGCACATAGCCTTGTTTTAGCAGCGCCTCCGCTGCCTCTAGTTCACAGCAGAGCATATTTTTACAGTCCAGGGAGCCGCGTCCCCAGACCTTACCCTCTGCCAGTACGCCTTCAAACGGTGGATATTTCCACTGATCCAACGTTTCAGACGGCACAGGCACTACATCCTGATGCGCCATCAGCAGAATTGGCTTTTTCTCGCTGTTGTGCCCTTTCCAGCAAAACAATAGAGAATAATCGCCAATCACCTGTTTTTCCATGTTTTCATGCACCAAAGGATAAGTCTTTTCCAAATAAGCATGCAAGGCAAAAAAAGGTTCGCCTTTGGTCTTAGACTGATCGCGGTATGCAATGGTATCAAAAGGAATCATCCCAGACAAATGCGCTGCGATCTCTGCTTGGCCGGGAATCTGAATCTGCTTTTCCATGATTTTGCCCTCCACTCTTAGCCTGCCTGCCCGGTTTGGCTGCATACATTTTGCAACAGCTGCGCGTAAAACTGTACGCCTTGTGCAAAGCTCTCTACATCGATACGCTCATTGGTAGCGTGCATCGTTGTCGTATATTTCAAGTTGCTGATAAACGGCATGTGTTTATATACATCGTCAGCAAGGTCGTTGAAATACTGGCTGTCCGTACTGGCAAAAAAGACAGAAGGAACAACCGGGATCTCTCCGTAAACTTGCCGTACAGCCTGGGAAATGGCCTGGTAAGCCCGTGAATTTGTGCGTGCAATCTTGCTTGCCTCAAAGGAGGTGGGCAAGGCTACTTCGCAATCCGGTCCTGCAATCTCCTGGAAAAACTCTACCAGCTCCTGCCGAGTATCGCCTGGATTAAGCCGGCAGTTGAAATTGGCCCATACGGTATGGGGCAACACATTGGGCGTATCGCTTGCCTGAATCTGTGTGGCAGCTACTGTGGTGCGCAGCGACGCGTTGCCTTGCAGGCTTTTCAACTGCTCATTGACAAACCCTTTGCCAAATATACTTGGATTGGCTGCCTTGATCCGCCCCCAAAGGCCCCCGTACGGCGCCGCATCGCGGTACATTTCATAAAAGATGCGCGTGGGGCGTACCGGGAACGGACGGTTTTCCACCGTTTCAATGATTTTTGCCATACTGGACAGCGCCGTGGGGTGCGCAGGCTTGCTGCTGTGCCCGGCCTGATCGTGCAAAGTGATGCGCACATCGCAATATCCCTTTTCATATACACCGATGCACGCACAAAGCTGGCCGGGCAGCCCAAACTGCTCACCATCGACAAAGCTGCTGCCTTCATCGAGGACAAATTCAAAATGCAGTCCTTTTTTCTTGCATAACGCCGCTACGCCTTTCGAGCCCTTATCCAGCATCAGCTCTTCATCATGGCCGTTGCAGATGTATACGTCTCGATCCGGCACAAACCCCGCCTTGATGAGCGCCTCCATCGCCTCAAAGATGGCCACCAAGGCGTTTTTCATATCGATGGCGCCACGTCCCCAGACGCAGCCCTCCTCGATGCGGCCATCAAAAGGCGGATATTTCCAATCCTGTTCTGTTCCCTCTGCAATCGGTACCACATCCTGGTGTGCCATCAGCAAAATCGGAGGTTTTTGGGAGGAGCCGTCTCCCTTCCAGCAGTATAATCTGCTACACCGGTTCACTTCCTCTGTCGTCACCGTTTGGAACACATGCGGAAAACAAGCCCTAAGATGCGCTTGCAGCTTTTCGAATTCCTTGATGTTTTCGCTGTCTTCCGTTACTAGGCCATAGGTCTTGCAGCGTAAAGCCCCCGCCAGATGCTCTGCTGCCAGCTGCGGGTCTACCGCTACAGGCTTTGCCTTTGGCGCCGGCGCCGCTTTTTTTAGCGAAAGCCCTTTGCCAACAAAAAAACTGAGCACAAACACCAGTGCCACGACGACCCATCCAAACCAAGCCATACAAAACACTCCCTTTGTTTTGATTGCATCATTCTGCTGGTATTTTATCACATCCATATGCAGCTGGCATGAAAAAACTTCCCAGCCCATAAGAAAAGGGCGGAACGAAAACGTTCCGCCCTTATATCAACTTAGCGCGCCATGATTTTCCCCAGCGTATAAAGCTCCGAATCAAATTGTTTTTCCGCATCCAACGCTTCGTAAATATCCATATTCTGCACCTTGTTATCATGGATGCCTACGGCGCGGTTGCTGACGCCTTGTGCCAAAAGGGAGACAGCCTGCCCCCCTAGCCGCGTAGCCAGGATGCGGTCTTTCCCTGTTGGGCTGCCGCCGCGCTGCGTATAGCCCAGCACAACGCTTTTCACTTCCAGCTTGGTCTTTTCCCGGATATACCCAGCCAGCTTGTCTCCCTTGCCCGCGCCCTCAGCCAGCACGATCATGCTGGTCTTGCGGTTACGGATGTTGTTTTTGATGAGCTGATCACAGATTTCATCGATATCAAATTCCATTTCCGGCAGCAAGATAAAGGCAGCCGAGCCTGCTACGCCTGCGTGCAAGGCAATGTCCCCGCATTTGTTGCCCATTACCTCTACAATGCCGATCCGGTCATGCGAAACCATGGTATCGCGAACCTTGATCAGCTCTGTGAGCACGCCGTTTACCGCCGTATCGAAACCGATACTAAAGTCGGTATATGCCAAGTCGTTGTCTATTGTGCCCGGCAGTGTGATGGTGGGAATGCCCATTTTACTGAGCGCGCCGGCGCCATGCATGGTACCGTCGCCCCCGATGGCGATGATGCCCTCCAAATCAAATGCTTGGGCAGTCAACAGTGCGCGGCGCTGCCCTTCCTCTACCATAAATTCCTTGCAGCGGGCGGTTTTTAAAATCGTACCGCCTTTATGGGCAATGTTGCGCACCTCGTCTGTTGTAAGCTCGCGCATATCTCCTTCAATCAAGCCCCTATATCCATGACGGATGCCAAATACTTCAATGCCATATTCGGCCGCCACTTTTACCACAGCGCGGATCGCCGCATTCATGCCGGGCGTATCGCCGCCGCTGGAAAGTACACCAATTCTTTTCATGATTTATACTCCTTCCGCTCAAGCCCAATGGAGCGCCCCCGAGCCCCATTTTCGTGATTTTATTATAGCATACCAAACGGTCTATTTTTTGGTGATTTTTACATTTCCCTCGTCCAAGAGCAGGGTCAGCTTTGCCATCAATTCCGGATCGATGGAGACGGTGTCATGCAGTTTAACCAAGCGCTTTTCCTTCGCTGCATATACCTTCACACCTACTGTACCCGGGAAACGCCGCAGCATGGCCAATAGCCCTGTGATCATAAAATCGTTGTCAAAGGTTTTTACCTTTAGCCAAAGCGTTTCTTGCTGGCTGTCCTTTTGCGTTTGCGCTGGCTTTGGCTCGCTTTGTACCCCGTACAACGGCAGGTCGCGTCCGTTGATCAAGTGCGGCCGTTCCTGCTCCGCATTTTGCTGTTTTTCAGGTTCCCATGGCTTGGCATCGTCTACGAGCAGCATGGGATTCTCCTCTTCTCGTATGCTGACCCTGCCTTTGAGCAATACCAGCGCATCGGGCTGCAAGACAAAATTGAGCCGCTCCACAACGCCAGGGAATACCATGGCATTCATCTGAGCATATAGATCCTCTATAACCAGATTGGCCATCAGCCGGTTTGTTTTGGTCGTCCGGTTTCGTCTGGATTGTATGATACAGGGAAGCGTTACCTCCTTACCATCCAATGATAGGCCTTCTTCTCGGCTTTCCAAAATGGTAAGGAGATTCACCGGATATTGCTCCATATACTTTTCATACTCCATCATAGGATGCCCGGTGATGTATACCCCCGTCATCTCCTTTTCCATCGCCAGCATAGCACGGGTATCAAACTCCGCAAGATCCGGTAGTTCCTGTACAGGCACAAGCGACGGTACATTTTCGCCCAACAGCCCTTCAAACAGGGAAACCTGCCCTTCCAGGTTACGTTTTCTATCATGCGCCATAGCATCCATGGTGCTTTCAAACACCGCCATAAGCTGGCTACGCTTTACATGGAAGCTGTCAAAACAGCCCGCTTTGATCATGCTTTCCACCATGCGCTTGTTCAGCGCATCCGCAGGTACCCGCCGCAAAAAGGAGAAGAAGTCCTCATACGGCTTATGCGCCCGTTCCTGGATGATCAGCTCTACAGCCTTGGCTCCCACATTTTTTACTGCGGACAAACCAAAGCGGATTTTGCCATCCTGCACCTCAAAACGCACGCCGCTACCGTTTACATCCGGCGGCAACACCTCTATGCCTTTCTTTCGGCAGTAGGCAATATACTGTGCGATTTTTTCCGGGCTTTGCAGACAACTGTTCATCAGCGCGGCCATGGTTTCCACAGGATAATGCGCTTTCAGCCACGCTGTCCGATAGGATACGATGCCATAGGCCGCCGCATGGGATTTGTTGAAGGCATACTGCGCAAAATCCGTCATTTGGTCAAAAATTTGGCTGGCCACCTCTTCCGGCACGCCGTTTTTCACTGCGCCCGGCACTGTACCGTCCTCCGTACCATAGATAAACGCCTGCCGTTCTTTGGCCATTACATCGCGTTTTTTCTTGCTCATAGCACGCCGAACCAGGTCGCTACGCGCCCAGCTGTATCCCGCCAGCTCACGGACGATCTGCATAACCTGCTCTTGATACACCATGCAGCCGTAAGTTACCTGTAAAATGGGTTCCAATCGCTTGTCCAAATACTTGACGCTGCTAGGATCTCTTTTCCCTTGGATATAGCGCGGGATGCTTTCCATCGGGCCTGGCCGGTACAGAGAAATGCAAGCGATGATATCTTCAAAGCAATTAGGCTTTAATTCTTTAAGCAGTTCGCGCATACCGCCGCTTTCCAGCTGAAATACGCCATCGGTATCCCCTTCGCCGATCATCTGATATACGAGAGGATCATCCAGAGCGATCTTTTCCATATCCAGTGGTTTGCCCGTGCTCTTTTCCACAAGGTTACAAGCGTCTTGGATGACCGTCAAGTTACGCAGGCCCAAAAAGTCCATCTTCAAAAGGCCAAGTTCCTCGATGGCCCCCATGGTAAACTGCGTGGTAACCGTCTCATCATTTTTTTGCAGCGGAATGATATTCATCAAAGGATCTTTGGAAATCACCACTGCAGCAGCGTGCGTGCCGGCATGCCGCGGCATCCCCTCTAATTTTCGGGCTGTTGCAATGAGCTGGGCAATGGTTTCGTCTGCTTCCATCTCCCGCCGCAGCGGTTGGGAAATTTCCACCGCCCTGTCGATGGTGATGCCCAATTCCATCGGCACCGCCTTGGCGATGCGGTCTACATCCGCATAGGGGATGCGCATCACCCGCCCTACATCGCGGATCACTGCGCGTGCAGCCATCGTTCCAAAGGTAATGATCTGGCAGACATGATCCTTCCCATATTTTTCGATGACGTAATCAATGACCTCCTGCCTGCGTTCATAGCAGAAGTCTACGTCTATATCCGGCATGGTGATGCGCTCCGGATTCAAAAAGCGCTCAAAGAACAAATTGTATTTGATAGGGTCCACATCCGTGATCCCCAGGCAGTACGCCACCACGCTGCCAGCTGCGCTGCCGCGGCCCGGGCCCACGGCGATGCCCTGTTCCTTGGCAAAGCGGATATAATCCCACACGACTAAAAAATAGTCCACATACCCCATCTGCTCGATGACATTCAGCTCAAATTGAAGCTGCTTTTTTATTTCGGGATTCTCGCCATACCGGCGCGCAAACCCCTCCTCGGCCTGTCTGCGCAGCAAGCCGACATTTGTTTCCCCCTCCGGCAAGGGGAACTGTGGCAGATGCTGTGTTTCAAAATCCAACTCAACATGGCAGCGCTCTGCAATTTTTTGCGTATTTTCCAGCGCCTCCGGCACATGGGAAAACAATGCCTCCATTTCTGCACCGCTCTTTAGGTACATCTGATCGGAGTCCATTTTCATTCTATTTTCTTCATCCAAAAAACGTCCTGTTTGAATACAGATCAAAACATCCTGTACAGCAGCGTCCTCTTGATTGATATAGTGCACATCATTGGTAGCAACCAACGGCAGGCCCGTTTCCCTGGCTATGCGTATGATCTGCGCATTGACTTCCTTTTGCACAGGAATGCCATGCTCTTGCAATTCCAAATAGAAATGCTCCAGCCCAAAGATATCGCTGAGCCGCTGCGCCAACTGCTTTGCGCCCTGATAATCTCCCTGCATCAAAAGACGTGGAATATCGCCGGATAAGCAAGCGGATAGTCCGATTAGCCCTTCAGCATACTGCGCCAGCGTATCGTAATCGATCCTAGGCTTATAGTAATATCCCTCCAGCCATCCTAAGGACACCAGATGCACCAGGTTTTGATATCCCTTTTGATTTTCCGCCAGCAGCACTAGATGGCTATATTCCCGATCCGCACGGCCTTGTCTGTCGTGCATATTTTGCTTGGCCACGTAGACTTCACAGCCAAGAACCGGCGTAAGGCCCGCTGCCTTCGCTTCTTTATAAAATTCAACCGTACCATACATGACGCCGTGATCTGTCATGGCAATGTGCGTCATGCCCATCTCCTTGGCCCTGGCCATCAAATCCTTGATGCGTGCCGCCCCATCCAACAGACTGTATTGCGTATGTACATGTAGATGGCAAAATCCGCTCAAAAGCTTACTCCTTCCTCAAATACAAACCCCAGCTCCTCTGCCAGCTGCACAAGCTTTCTCATCCGATGGTTCACACCGGATTTGCCCATGCGCGGCTCCATCAAATCACCCAGCTCCTCTAACGTTGCTTCCGGATACGCCAGGCGCGTTTCCGCCGCCATCCGCAGCGCCGGGCTCAACGATTGAAACTTATTTTCTTTTACCAGGTACCGAATGCAGGCCTGCTGTTTGGCCGCTGCGGACATGGTCTTATTGATATTGGCGGTATCGCAATTCATCGCCCGGTTGGCCTTATTGCGCATTTGACGTACGATCCGTGCATTCTCCATCTGCAAAATCGCACTGTTGGCGCCCATCATCGCCAGCACCTCCGCCACGCCATCGCCTTCTTTGATATAGGCCACATAAGCATTTTTTCTCTGCACGGCATGCGCCGAAATCTCTTCTTTTTCTAAAAGGGCCAGCAGATCCTGGCAAAGCGATTCTTCCTTCAGCGTCCACTCCAGATGGTAGGCCTTTTCCGGGTTGGTGACGCTGCCACAGCATAGAAACAGCCCTCGTATATAAGAACGACGGCAGCAGGTTCGCTCTAAACCCCGCGGCGTACCCTGCACCATGCCATCCTCCCAGATACCTAGCTGCGAAAGCAGCCCCAGTACCGTTTCGCGGCCTATCAGCCGCAAGATATAGCTGTTGCGCCGATTCAGCCTCTTATTTTGCCGAACCAAAAGCTGGGCGCTTTGCCCTGTCATTTTCTTACAATAGCCAAACATCCGGCGCACCAAGGCCGGATGGTCTGAAATCAGTTCCAAATGAAGGCCTCTTTGCGTCAGCACAAGACTGCCGCAGACCTGTATCACCGCCGCCATTTCTGCCCGAATACACCCATCATGCGCCGGCACAGTATGCAGAAGCTCCTCTTTGGTCTGTGCGGAAAAAGAACCTCCCTGCTGGCTCAATGCTTCAACGCATCCTTTCCTATGTCTCTATGCTGTACAACGCACTGGATCTTATCATTGGTCAACCGCCGGTATAAACTCTCTGCTACAGCAACGCTGCGGTGCTGGCCTCCGGTACAGCCGATGGCCACAACCAGCTGGTACTTTCCTTCCTGCTGATAATAGGGCAACAGCATTTCCAGGAGATCTACCAGCTTGTCCTCAAACAAGCGGGTCTGCTCATGATCATACACATAATTCCGAACCGGTGCATCCAGGCCGCTCATCGGACGCAGCGCCGGATCATAAAACGGATTTGGCAGAAAGCGAACGTCGAACACCAGATCGGCATCCAGCGGGATACCGTTTTTGAACCCAAACGAAACGATGACGGGCAAGATGGTATCGCGCTTATGCTCGTCGGAAAACAAACCCCATAGCATTTCGCTGAGCTGTTTTGCGCTCATGGTAGAGGTATCGATGATATGCTGCGCCATATTGCGCAGCTCTCCCAAACGCTGACGCTCCACGGCAATCCCCTGCATGATGGTATTGGTTCCCATGGGGTGTTTGCGCCTGGTTTCTTTATATCTGCGAATCAGCACCTCGTCTGCAGTTTCCAGATATAAAATCTCCATTTGCACGCCCATGTTTTTCAAATCGTCCATCGCTTTGTAGATGTCCGCAAAAAACATACGCGTCCTGCTGTCTACCACCAGCGCGACTTTTTCGATATCCTCACACTGGCACATGGAAATAAAGGTGGCCATCATCTGCGGCGGCAGGTTATCTACACAGAAATAGCCCATATCCTCCAACTGTCTCAGCGCCGTAGAACGCCCCGCTCCAGACAGCCCCGTTACCAATACACACCGCATAAAAATCCCCTCCTTTATCCGCGCCGGAACGCCGGAAGCTCTCTTCCCTTTGCATTGAGGATCTGTTCTGGCCCTAGCCCTGCCCGCTCGGCAAAATCTATGGCACTCTGTACACGGCCGATCTCCTCCGGCTTATGCCCGTCGCTGTCTATGACAAATTGTACGCCTGTTTCGGCCATTTGTCTTGTTTGGTTTTCGTTAAAAATTAAATGTTTGGGACGTGCGCTGATTTCCATCGCTACCCCGTATGCCTGGCAAGCCTCTGCAATCTTTTGATATTCCAACGGCCAATGCAGGCCGGGATGGACAAGGATATCAAACCTGTTTTTTTCAATGGCGCGCAAATACGCCTCCGTTGCTTTTTGGCGGTAGCGCTCACTATACCTCTGCTCTGCCCTCGGATTGGCAATTTGGAACATCCAGCATTCCGATAGCGTGGTAGGGCGGGCACTAAGATGAAATCCCATTAAAAGGATATCAAAATACTCCCTGTATGCCTCTGGCACATCGAGCTCGCCCTCTAGGGAGATCAAATTGGATTCCAGGCCCATAAGCACTGTCAGCTTTCCTTGATACTGCTGATTGAGCCTGTCCACCCGACGGCGCAGTTCGCTCAACTGCCGCACTGAAATCCCCGCCTTCATATGGCGCGGCCCATGCTCTGTGCATGCAATGCAGCCAAGCCCCCGGCGATAAGCCGCTTCTACATTCTCTTCCAGCGTACCCTTCCCATCGGACAAATCGGAATGCGTATGCAGATCTGCCTGGATCTCTATCATGCTTACTCCCCTATGATGCGTACTTCCGGCTTTAAGTCTACCCCGAATTTTTCTTTGACAGCCGCCTGGATCCGGCTCATGAGCGCCAGCACATCCTCTGCACTGGCCCTTCCCTTATTCACCACAAACCCAGCGTGCTTTTCGCTGACCTGAGCATCGCCAACAGAATAGCCTTTCATACCCGCGTCGTCGATGAGCTTAGCGGCAAAAAAGCCTTCCGGCCGCTTGAATGCGCTGCCGGCGCTCGGATACTCGAGCGGCTGTTTCTCTACCCGCTTGTTTTTCAATTCCTGCATGCGGGCAAGAATTTCTTCTTTATCTCCCGGAACAAGCATAAGTTCTGCTCCAAGTACGACGTAGCCTCTGTCTTTGATGACGCTGGCACGGTAGCCGAAGCCGAGCTCTTCTTTTTCCAGTTCCCGGATCTCACCTTCTCTT
>OGQL01000084.1_pt1 | contig 71092 bp, 67 predicted proteins | sample 1553211 | NCBI WGS metagenome assembly OGQL01 (sample SAMEA2579942, study PRJEB22360) | human gut metagenome
GTATCGCTGAAAACGATCGGCAGTTCGTTTGTAGAGGGCTGCGTAGCTTCGGCAGCGGGAAGCGCAGCTACAAAGCTCGTAGGAAAAGCAGTTGGGGCCGTAAAAAATACGAAAACAGCAACCAAAGTATCCCAATATATCAGTAAAGGGACCAATGCAGTTAAAAACTCTTCTTCAAAAATCATACAAAAAGTAAAGGATGTAAAACTAAGAAGAGAAATAGATGTAAAATTCACCACAAAAGTGACGGGAGCATCACGTACAGCTCATAGAAATAATGCTAACAAAGCTATATATGCCAAAATGCAAAAAAGCGCTAAATTTAGGGCAAAAATGGATGCACTTACAGGATATGACACAATGGCTTATATGAAGAGTGGAAAAGGAAAGGCATTGTTGAATCCATCTAAGAACTTAGTTTGGCATCATAATTATAGGAAGCCAAAAATGCAGCTTATATCAAAAGCTCAGCATACAGCAAGTAAATACCAACGAATTTTACATCCAAACGGTAGAGGCGGATGGTCTAAATTTTTTGGTGGAAGGTGAAGAAATGAAAAATGCAAGAGAAATTTTGATTAGAATACTAGGATGTATCGCACTTTCTGCAAGGGGAAGTTGTGAATGGACAAGAATGCCTAAAAGCGAAAGACAAAAAGATTTAGCTATTGTAAAACAATGGATGGAGTTTGAAAGTGAAATATATGAACAATTTACAGAGAAAGAAAAAAAACTATTTGAGACACGTATAGGGAGTATAAAAAGGAAAAAAGTGTCGGAATTTGTCTGGTATTGGGAAGCTACAGAAGTTTTAGCGTGGACTATAGGCTTGATAGACGGAATTGAAATTCCGTATTACAAAGAGAATACAACAGATGTGATGAGAGTGTTGGATGAGAAGACAGGAATATTGCCACTGACAAAAGGAACACCATACAAATTGATACAAAAATTTGCTAATAACCATGTAATAGATAGTATTTTGGCACATGCTCATATACGTGATACAAGGATTGTGGAGGAGGAAAGAGACCGTGCTATGATATGGCACTGGCGTGCAATGGAGGGGAAAGATAATATATTTCAACAAGTGCCTTTTATAAGTATTATAGAAAAAACATTTGGAGATCCATCTGTTACAAAGATAGTGGATAGTCTACCGATTGCTAATGATGGTATGGATTTGCTGGTGGGAAAAATGAAAAAATTCTCTTCGATGTCAAGAGAAGAAATACACTATGCAGAATTTTTATCGGAATGGCGACAAAAGGCATTAGAATGGGTGTTAAACAATGAGAGTTGGGATGATACAACACCGGACACTTAAGAGAATCAATAAACGGACAAGAAAGGAGCCTATTAAGGCACCTTTCATTTTTAGTATAATAAGTTTGATCCTTATCTTAAAAGTTAATTCCATGGAGGTGAACAATGGTATATCATTGGCCCCTAGAAAAATTGATAGAAGAAAGCGGCAATATAAACAAGAAAAACTTGCAAATCAGGATCAAGGAGACACTCCCTTGGTATGTGTTCCTTGTTGGATACCTGAAGAACTGCTACTTTGAAACGGTACAGGATTGTTATGGTTGGATAGAAGAAATATTCCGTGAATTGGGAAAGGACAAATTTAATGTATTTGTCAGTTATACTCAAGACGAGAAGGAGATAGGGAAAGGATATGTATATCGAAATCGAATGCGATTAGCGGATATCAAGTGGAAGGATATTAAAAATGCAATGTTTTTCTTTGAAACAAAAGAAGAACCACCGCAGTGTACGAAAGTGTTTATGTCAATTATGAAATCGCATGAAAAGAAGTATACATTGGATTTAACATATGATCCTTATGAATTGGGTGAAACTTCGGAAACGATATTGCATTTGATAAGCATCACTGAAAAGTATTTTGAAGTAGACTGTTTATTTGCTGACTTTTTATTGCTTAGCAGAAATCCGTCTAGTTTTGCGGAGGGATTTCAAAGTGTTGGAAAAATGAATCTGTTTGAAAAGTTGGTATGTTCATCCATAGGCTTCAATAATTTTGGTGATGACATGACACTTCCCTTTCTATTCAGGATGAGCTATGTACCGAGTGTCGGCCTAAAAGAAGACAAGTATTGCACGATAGATGCTCAGAAAAAGAGAGCATGGATAAACTTTGGAAAAGAATTGCCGGAAAATCTTATTGATTATTTGGACAATGAAGATTGGAGGGATTGGTATCAACAATTGGAAACTTTGCAGTTAGTAAGGTTTTTAACAAACGGCCCAAACATAAAAGAGTTCAGATAATAAAAGGAGCCTTTAAGGCTCCTTTTGTTCTAGTATAATGAGGGTGTAAGGACTACATCGATCCGACAGGGCATTTCCTAGGCTCACTGTTTGCGTGGGTAGGGAAGGTTGTGATCGGCGGTGTAGTCAATGCGGTAGTGGATACCGGCGTGCGCCTATTGACCGGGCAAGAGGTATCGCTGAAAACGATCGGCAGTTCGTTTGTAGAGGGCTGCGTAGCTTCGGCAGTGGGAACGGGAACAGCGAAACTGGCAAGCAAGGCGACAAGCGTAGCCGGGAAATATGCGATCAATAAAGCCGGGGGCGCAGCGGCGCGAACGGCTGTTGGCGTGATACGCGGGGATTCAGCCAAGGATATAGCCAAAAGTGTAGGGGTAGGCTTCCTGGCGGATAACGTGCTGGATGGCGTATCCTCAAAGATATCCAAGATACGGACAGAGCGGGCAAATGCAAAAGCACTCTCCACAGCCAATGGGCCATCGCACAATTCGGCTAACTATTCTAAGCTGAAAGAGTATTACAGACAAGCTGAAAAATATGGAAAGGGTGGCACTAAATCGATACAAAACAGTAAGTATAGATTCTATGGAAATATTAACCCTGCGAAAGTGAAAGGAGAAATGGCGGGTAGAAGATTGGTAAGGGAGTGGAATTATAAAACAGGAAGGACAAGAACTTGGCACGAAACACTTGACCACGCTGGTAGGATTCGTATTGTAAGACCACAAATAAATGGAGCAACTCATAAAGTTCACTATATATTTGATGCAACTGGCCGGTATCTGGGGAGACGATAGGACAATGCTAAGCTTAAGTAGTTTGATAACAGAACAACTCCTTGATTTATTAAATGGACGAAAAAGCAAAACAGATGTAGTAACGTGGGCAGATAGAAAAGTTGATGAATCAGTACAATATATAGGGGATGAAAAAACGTGGAGGTATTTAGAATTTGTAAGGACGATTGATGAACAGACAAAAGAATCCACGATTATAAATGCAATTTGCACTTTTGATGGAGCGAGTAAATTGTTACCAAGTATAAATCAGTTGACAAAAAAATTGTCGGACATAATTGGAGGAATAAGTAGGGAGGAGATAGCAAGCTGGGCAACAAAATTTATACCATATGCTGAGCCGCTGTATGAGAATGATCAAATAGATGATGAGTATTGGGAACTATTGCAATTTGTAGCGGGAATTGATGACCCTGATAATATCGGAGACTATCTTTTTTCTGATGAACAGATTGATGAGGTGATAAATAAATATAAAAAAGTTTGGAACTGATAAAGGAGCCTACGCAGGCTCCTTTCATTTTAGTATAATGAGCGTGTAAGGACTACATCGACCCAACAGGGCATTTCCTAGGCTCATTGTTTGCGTGGGTAGGGAAAGTTGTGATCGGCGGCGTGGTCAACGCCGTGGTGGATACCGGCGTACGGCTGCTGACAGGGCAAGAGGTATCGCTGAAAACGATCGGCAGCTCGTTTGTAGAAGGTTGTGTAGTGTCGGCAACGGGAAGCGCAGCTGCAAAGCTCGTAGGAAAAGCAGTTGGGGCCGTAAAAAATACGAAAACAGCAGCGAAGATAGCGAGCGCAACTACCAAGGTAAAAGATAAGACAGCGGGTTTAGCAAGTAAGGCGATTGAGAAGGTAAAAGCCTCGCGTGCGGCAAGTAAAGTCGCTTCGACAAAGAAAAGTGTAAATACTCCTGCAGCTAAATCAAGAAATATAAAAATAAAGGGATATACAAAACATGGAATCAATCAAGCAATAAGTCATGATGGGAAAGGCGTGAAGCCATCATCAATTATACATGCTGTTAAATATGGGACAGCTAAAATACAGAAAAATGGAACTATCAGATATACAAGCGAACAAGCTTCCGTAGTCTTAAATGCAATGCAAAAAGTTGTATCGGCATGGGCAAAAAGCAGCAAATATTGGAGGAAATAGATGGCAAATAGAAATAGCGTCTTTGAAAACGAGATTAAGCAAATTATAAAAAAAAGAGGAGGGAATGAATATAAACTTGATTTTGATTTAGTAACGAGAAACGAAAATATATTAGAAAATTGTATAGAATATATCGCGGATGAATTGTGTAATGAAGGAGTAAATGATGGGGAAATAAACCAATATGGGGAACACCTGGAAATACTGATTGATTATTTGTTGCATTATAAATTTGATATAGAATAAAAGAGAAAGAAGTCGTTCGGACGTTTGTAAGTAAAAAGGATGAGGTAGTGCACGTCAAAGTAGGGGGAGAAACCATTACTGCGACGACAGAGCATCCCTTCTATGTACCAGAAAAAGGATGGACGGCGGCAATCGATCTGCGTGCCGGCGACATCCTGGTGATGAGCAACGGCGAATACGTTGTTGTGGAGCAGGTACAACATGAACTGCTGGAATCTCCCATACGTGTTTACAACTTTGAGGGAGAGGATTTCCATACCTATTTTGGAAGAAATCACAAGATTGTTAATTCCAACCCTGGTTATAAGGGGAGCAGATGGTCAAGTGTAGATATTCGTAACAGACAAGGAAAAATAGTAACGAGGAGATGGTATGGAATTACGGGAAAAGCGACACGAGATGTCCATTTTACCAATCATGGAAATCCAAAAAAACATCCTGAAGTACCACACCAACATATTTTAAGAACAATAGGCAGTGTGTTGAGAGGGTGGTTCAAATGATAAGACGAAGGAAAATCAAAAAGGGTATGCCATTTTATGATGTAATTAAATGGGCAAAACGAGGAGGTGAATATTACTTTTATTACCATAATGATGAATATTGGATAAGCCAAAATAAAGAAGGATTTTACTTGACAAAAATGGGAGGAGGAACACAGAGTTTTGATACAATAGAAGATCTAATAAGGTGTGGAGAAGTTGACGGTAAAAGTATGCTTGATGTTTGGGATGATATAAAAGAATATATGACCTAATAAAAGGAGCCTAAATAGGCTCCTTATTCGTGACACAGCCAAGGAAGTCACAAAGGCTCTAGGGAAGAAAACCTACACAAAGAGGAATTACTTGAATGACGCGAGATATGTTGTGAAAAGCGGAAAGTATGTCCCAGAAAAGAATGCTTATGTCAAATTTATAGGAGGAATAGGGAAAGCCAAGTTCGGTTATGTAGGAGTGACAAGAGATGGTAAATATATAACAACTTTCCATATAAAAAAGATTGGAGAAATAATAAAGTTTGCTAGTCTGGGGTATAAAAGATAAGGGAGATTGCGAATGAAAGTAGAAAGAATTGAGTGGCTAAATGAGGAAAATAAGGAAGGTGATGTGGTTGTTTCTGATGGTGAATACAAGGTGCTGTGTTTTGCAGACGGTTTGGAGTACATGGTTGGAGATATAGTAAAAGAACCATTAAATTGTCTCGATGTGAGCAACGTAATGCGCTCTGAAGAAAAAGAACCAATGATACAACAAAATTTTGACGAATATGAATGCTTTGTGAGAGGACAAATTTTTTTGGAAGAAGATATTGTAAAGGTAGGTGGAATTAAAATTAGCATAACAGAAGATAATTATCCAAAAGATATAAAAAATAAGGAATTCGTAGAAATGAAAATAAGTCGAATAGACATCTATTGATTTTACTAACAATTCAAAGGAGCCTTTAAGGCTCCTTTTTATATTTGTTTACGTTCTACAAACCAACGCGGGTTTTCGTAAAACAGGTATGTTTCTTTTCCTCGAATACGGCAGGTGTAGCGCATCCCCTGTCCGCCGGCCTTTAAGCTGGCAGCGGGACGCATATCCAGGATTCGATCTATATCAAAGATTCGCCCATCTTCCCATTGCACAGAGCGCGGCATCATTTGACCTGTTTCATCAAACAAAACTTCTACTGATACATAGGTTTTTATCTTGTTTTCATACAACGCCAATCACCTTTCTTTACGATACACCATGAGCAAAATACCCTACCGGGTGGATGGTATGGTCGTCTTTTGGATTGACCAGGCCAATGGCAGGGTCTGTCAACAAAACACCGCGCTTGATCACCGCATCCCCGAACCGGGTGCGCAGATCGTCCATGGCATGCTCCAATGCTTGTTGTTTGCGGCGCTGCTGCTCATCCAAAAAAACGGAGATTTGTTCCGGCTCTGTATCCGGAACCAAATCACACCCGCGCACGCCCAAGCTGCGAACGGGCCTTTGCCAATCGTAATGACGACAAAAGAGTGCCATGGCGGCATCTGCAATTTCACCGGACAGGTTACTGGAACGGGATAACCGCTGTTGCCGGCTGAACCATCCCAGCCCTGTATCCCGGATGGAGATCTGCACGGTTTGGCAGCGAAATCCATGGCTGCGCAGCCTGGCAGCCACCGATTCCGACAGCATATACAAGGTGAGCTTAACATCGTCTTCGTTTTCCAAATCATGCGGCGCTGTTATGCTGTTGCCGATGCTCTGGATAGGGGCGACGGAATCGGCAGGTTGCACGGGAGATTTGTCCCATCCGTTGGCAAAGGTGTGCAGATACAGCCCCCATTTTTTCAGCCAGGCATGGAGCAAGGCTGGCTTGGTGCTGGCAATGCCGCCGATGGTCGTGATGCCATACCGTGCCAGCTTTTTGCCGGTGGCAGGCCCAACATACAAAAGGTCGGAAGCAGGCAGCGGCCATACCAGGGATCGGTAGTTTTCAGGAGTAATCAGCGTAACAGCATCCGGTTTTTGGTAGTCGCTGCCCAGTTTGGCAAAGATTTTGTTCCAGGAGACGCCGATGGAAACGGTAAGCCCGATCTCCTCTTTCACGCGGCGGCGCAGTTCTTCCGCAATGATGCGTCCCTGTTCCAAGGTCATACCGGGTTGAGTGAGATCCAACCAGGCTTCGTCTAGGCCAAAGGATTCTACATGAGGCGTATATTGCAGATAGATGTTTCGCACCAACTGGGAAAACTTCATATACAGAGGAAAGTTGGGAGGAACCTCGACCAACCCCGGTGCTTTTTGCCGGGCCTGCCAGATGGCGTTGCCGGTCTTTACGCCGTATTGCTTGGCCAGCTGGTTTTTGGCAAGCACGATGCCATGACGCAGCTCCTGATGGCCGCATACGGCAACGGGCTTATGGCGAATATCCAGTTGGTGCAGACATTCCACCGACGCATAGAACGCATTGAGGTCAGAATGAAGAATGACGCGCAAAGAATCACCCCATAAATAAGAACTAATGTTCCTATATTGTACGGGAAAATCATGCATTTTAGCACTGGGAATAGTTGGAAAGATGCATCTCTATCGGCCAAAATTCCTATGTAGAACGGATGTCTGTGCGTATAGAACGGAGAAATTTGCATTTGACGCTTAATATTCTTACGGTATAATTCAAATAGGAAACCTGTATCTTACGACAATAACGCTATGGTCGATACCATAGCACAAAGCCTTGAAGAAAGCGGGTATATAGGTAGAAATATCTGTACAATGGGGATAAAAGTCATTGTGTTAAAAAGAGGAGAGATTTGCCACTTTTGCAAGGTGCAAAAGTGTATAGCGAAATAGAAAGATTTGCAGAGAAAGGGCGGCGAAAACCATGTATAACCCTCAACTGGAGACCTTTATCCGGGCAGCGGATGCGGGGAGCTTTAACAAGGCAGCGGAAGAAAGTTATATTACGCCCACTGCGGTGATCAAGCAGATCAATTTGCTGGAAAGCTCCTTGGGCGTAAAACTATTTGAGCGCAGCCATCGCGGTTTAACGCTGACAAATGCTGGACGTTCCCTGTATCAGGATGCAAAGTATATCATTCAGTATTGCCGGGATTCCGTGACACGGGCGAAAAACGCCATGCAGGAAGATGGAAGCATAATCCGCATCGGCTCATCGCCGACCACGCCTGCTCAGCTTCTCATGGAGCTATGGTCGAGGATACAAACTTTGTGTCCGGATATTAAATTTCAAATCGTTCCCTTTGAAAATACCCCGGAAAATGCGAGGGAGATCCTTGCCAATTTAGGGAAAAATATAGATGTAATCGGCGGCATTTTTGACGATACAATGCTGGATCTTCGTTCGTGCGCCGGATTGGAGCTGTCAAGAGAACCATTCTGTTGCACTGTGTCCATCCATCATCGGCTGGCGGCAAAAGACAAATTGAAACTCTCTGATCTATATGGCGAGAATCTGCTGCTGATGCACAGAGGATGGAGCCACTATGTAGACCAGCTTTGGGATGATTTATGGCAGCACCACCATCAAATCCATATCGTGGATTTTGATTTTTATAGCATGGATGTGTTCAATCGATGTGAGAACACGAACGATGTATTGCTTGCAATTCCCGGTTGGGCCCATGTGCATCCGCTGCTAAAGGTAATCCCGGTGGAATGGAATCATAGCATTCCATATGGGCTGCTCCATGCGCCGGAGCCTACGCCAGCGGTGCAGCGGTTCCTGGATGCGGCAAAAGCGGTTAACCATGATTTGTATTGATGTCATATAGATATAACCTTAAGATATAAACTAATGAACAAAACGAGACTTCTGAAAAGGTCTCGTTTTTTTTATAATCGGGACAGCAACGGGGATATAGGTGATGAAATGAAATGGTTTACAAGGATCAGCACTTTTCTCTGCGCCGCGCTTTTGCTTACGGGATGTTCTGGCCCATCGATGAACACGGTGATAAGCGCCACAGAAGCGGGAGAAGCGGAAATGACGGCATATGACCGGGATACACCCATCCAGGAGGTGTTGAGCGATCCTTCCTTTGGAGAGTATGCGCGCTTGCTTTTTCCAATAGAAGAAGGCTATTACAGTGGCGATACGTTGGGCACCCTTCGCTTGGTTTGGTACAACAACATCGACCCAGATAAAACGGTGGAAATCGTCAATTCGTTGAAAGTGCGTGTCAATGCGGGCCAAACCATTTTTTATGATATTTATACGGAAGAGGAAAAGACACAAGATCCGGACAAGCGGAATACGGGCCTATTCTTTTTCAAAGGAACCCCTGGTGCAAAGTTTGCTGTGTGCAACGCAGGCGGTGGGTTTGCATATGTTGGCGCCATGCAGGATAGTTTTCCCCACGCTTTGGAGCTTTCCAAATTGGGCTATAACGCGTTTGCTCTCATTTATCGTCCCAGCGCACAGGATGCTTGCCAAGATTTGGCCAGAGCCATTGACTTTATTTTTGAGCATGCCGAAGAACTGGAAGTGGATACCTCCAACTATTCCCTCTGGGGCGGCTCTGCCGGCGGCCGGATGGCCGCATGGGTAGCGTCTTATGGAACAGCAGCCTTTGGCGGCGATGATCTGCCCCGGCCCGCAGCGGTGATCATGCAATATACAGGATATAGCGAATATAGTGAGCTTGACCCACCCACGTTTGCCTGTGTAGGGGAAAACGACGGCATTGCCTTTTGGCAGCAGATGAAGCGCCGGTTGGAAGTGCTGGACAGCATGGGCATTGATACGGAATTTCATTCGTATCCAGGGCTACAGCATGGTTTTGGCCTTGGAACGGGTACCGTGGCAGAAGGATGGTTGAATGATGCGGTTTCCTTTTGGGAACGACAAATGAATAAGACAGAGATAGTGGAAAATGCTGGCAGATAAATGCCATGGCCTGAGGATCATCGATACAGTTGCTCTGCAAAAAGCAATCAATGGAGGACGACTATGAACAATTTTCTTTATCAGAATAAAACCAAAGTATTCTTTGGCAAAGGGGGCGTGGGAGAATACCTGGGTTGTACCTTAAAAGAATATGGGGATACCGTTATGCTGGCCTATGGAGGCGGCTCTATCAAGCAAAATGGTGTATATGACGAGGTAATGAAAATTTTGCACACCGCACATAAGCGTGTGGTGGAATTTCCCGGCATAATGCCAAACCCCACCTATACAAAAGTGCAGGAGGGAGCCAAGCTAGCACGGGAGAATGATGTGGATCTTATTCTTGCAGTTGGGGGCGGATCTGTATCCGACTGCTGTAAGATTGTGTCTGCACAGGCAAAGCTGGAAGAGGATATTTGGGAGTTGGAAACCACCAAGCATACATATCCTTCAAAATTCATTCCTTTGGGAACCATTGTGACTGTGTTTGGTACTGGCTCTGAAATGAATAACGGGGCTGTTATTACCCATGAAACCAAAAAAATCAAGACGGGTATATGGGGCGCGCAGGCAGAGTTTGCATTCCTTGACCCTATATACTCCATGTCCGTTCCGATAAAACAGGTGGTTTCTGGCGCCTTTGATACGCTAAGCCATGCGATGGAAACCTACTTTGGCAAGCCGGAGCAGAACAATCTCTCCGATGATATAAATGAAGCGGTCATGCGCAGCGTGATCCACAATATCCGAAAGCTGCTGGCTGCCCCCGAAAGCTACAACGCGCGAAGCGAGTTGGCTTGGGCCTCCGCCATGGCAGAGAATGGCATTTTGAAAATCGGAAAAATCACAGATTTTCAAGCGCACCAGATAGAACATCAGCTTGGCGCATACACCAACTGCAATCATGGGGCGGGTTTGGCAGTGATCCATCCGGCGCTCTACCGCTACATTTATAAATCCGGAGTGCCTCGTTTTGCACGATTTGCCAGAACGGTGTGGAACATTGAAAAAGACAGCGATGAGGAGGCCGCGTTGGCTGGCATTGATGCAATGACAGCATTTATCAAAGAGATCGGGCTGCCGACCACCTTTAGGGAATTGGGCGTCCCTGACGATACCGATTTTCGCGCCATTGCAAACTCTACAAACATCACCGCGGGCTGCTGTAAAAAGCTGACCCACGATGAAATATATGAGATTTTGAACAAATGCAAGTGACTTGAAAGGAGAAGGATTATGAAAAAACTGACGGCTTTATTGTTGAGCCTAGCACTTGTGCTCGGCCTTGCCGCTTGTGGCAATGGCGACAGGCCCACCGCTACACAATCGCCCACCGCTGCCGCGTCAGCTGAAAACGATGCGAGTATACAACCGGAAGGCGGGAAAGTATTGGTTGCTTACTATTCCGCTTCGGGCAATACTGAGCGAGTCGCACAAGATATTGCCGATGCTACGGGCGGCGATCTTTTTGAGATCGTTCCTATTGAGGTATACAGCGAAGAGGATTTGGACTGGACGAATAGCAACAGCCGTGTAAGCAGGGAGCATGAGGATGAATCCTTGCGCGATGTGGCCCTGACTACTACCGAGGTATCCAATTGGGATGAATACGATACCGTATTCATCGGGTATCCAATTTGGTGGGGCATTGCAGCATGGCCCGTAGACGGTTTTGTAAAAGCCAATGATTTCACAGGAAAGACTGTCATTCCCTTTGCAACCTCTTCTTCCTCTGGTATGGGGCAGAGTGGCGAGCTTTTGGCGGAAATGGCCGGCACTGGCAACTGGCAGGAGGGCCAAAGATTCTCCTCCGGTGTTTCTGCAGATGGTGTGCGCGAATGGGTCAATGGCTTGGGCGTGCAATGAATAGAAAAAGAATTATCACCCTGTTGATGGCCGCAGCCATGGGTGTGTTATTGGTAGCTTGCGGAGAGGAGCCCGAGAGGGCTCCCAGCGGCAATGTGGAGAATAGTGTAAGCGCAATCGAGGATGCGATGATAACAAAGAACGATTCCATTGACAGAGAAGATAGGGAAGATTTTCGAGACGGCACATCGGAGGATACTGTGGCAACGCCCGACGATTTTCCAGACGAATATGATTTTGGCAGCGGTAAAATTCAGGATTATTCCAGAGACGATATGCTGAGAAAGCTGCCAATGCCAGAGGGTAATGCTACGGTTTTGAATACCGGGGCAGATCCAAGGGGCATTCAGGTGCTCTATCTTTGGGAGGAAAACAACATTCCAGCGAAAACCAGCTTTACACCAAACATGACAGGATACTTTGACAATTGGGATTTTCGCCCTTATATGACGGCCATTCCTGTTCGAAAAGGCATCCGCCCCAAAGGGGCCGTTGTGTTGATGGCCGGCGGTGCTTATCAATTTCGGGGCAATTATACCGATTCTCTTCCCACCGCTGCGGCGCTTCGGGAACTCGGATTCCAAACCTTCATTGTCGATTATCGGCTTTCGCCTTATACGCAAGAGGAAGGGGCCCTGGATGTGGCTAGAGCGGTTCGGTTTATCCGTAAAAATGCCGATGTATACGGCATTGATCTAGAGGATATTGCCGTTATGGGCTTTTCTGCCGGAGGGATCCAGGCCGGGGAATTTTTAATACACTATGATGAAGACATAAACGGAACTGCCTTGGACAGCGGCTATGTTCCCGATGAACTGGATACAGTATCCGCACACGCTTCCGCTGCCGGTCTTATTTATTCCTTCTATGGCCGGCTCAGCGTAGGGAACATGGATTCGGCATGGCTCGCAGAAGGAGACCTGCCACCTACCTTTTATGTGTACGGTACGGAGGATCCATTCTATGAGCAATTCCGCCAGCAGTATGAGGTGGTCAAGGATATGGGTATACAAACGGGCCGCATCGTTTTAGATGGCTGGCCGCATGGCTTTGGCTCCGATGGCGGCTGGGTGGCGGACTATGCTGCTTGGCTGGAAGCGATTTTCTCAGACTAAAATGCGGATTTATGTGCAAAATATTGCGAATCAAAGGAAGTCCGGAACGTACACAGTCATTGAAAAAACAAAAATAACCATGGGGAGCATGCCGCAAATGTCACAGCGTAGGATATATGTTTTGATAGAGCAGTGTGTATAAGCTGGATATGGAGCAAGGATACATCCGCGATGGCAAGATCTCTGTATGGATGAAAATGTGCAGAAGGAGTGAGGAACATGAACATTTTATTTATCAATGGAAGCCCCAACAAAAATGGCAATACTGCCGCGCTGGCGGAGGAATTGCTGCGGGGAAAGACTTATGAAACGCTGAATCTGACGGATTATGCCATTGGCGCTTACGGCCAGCAGCTGCCAGGTGATGAGCTGGATACTATCATTTCCGCGATGGAAAAGGCCAATGTAATCGTCCTGGGTTCTCCACTGTATTGGCACAATATCTGCGGAAGCTTGCGCAATGTGCTGGATAGGTTCTATGGAAGAGTAGACAGCAATGCCCTTTCCGGACGAACGCTATATTTTCTATTTCAAGGCGCTAGCCCTGAAAAGTGGATGCTGGAAGCTGGAGAATACACCATCAAGCGTTTTGCCTCTTTGTATGGGATGACATATAGTGGGATGGCAACCAATAAAAACGAAGCGGCCAAGTTGCGTGCAACGATTGAATAAAGGAGGAATTTATCATGGAATACACAACATTGAATAACGGCGTAAAGATGCCCATGGCCGGCATTGGCACATTTTTGCTGACCCCTGACGAGGCGGAAAATTCTGTCCTCAGCGCATTGAAAAACGGCTACCGGCTTGTGGATACTGCCAATGCCTATGTGAATGAAAAGGCCGTTGGCCGCGCTATGAAAAAATCCGGGGTGCCCCGTGAGCAGATTTTTTTGGAAACCAAGCTATGGCCCAGCTTCTATGAGCAAGCCGACGCAGTGGAAAAAACGTTGGAGCATCTGGATACCGACTATATCGATCTGTTGCTGATCCACCAACCTGCCGGCAATTATACAGCAGGGTATCGCCAAATGGAAGCGGCCTACAAAGCGGGGAAGGTTCGTGCCATTGGCCTTTCCAATTTTAACAAAGCACAAATGGAAGAAATCCTGGGCATTTGTGAGGTCAGGCCTACGGTGCTGCAAACCGAACTGCATCCTTATCATCAGGAAAAGGAACTGAAAGCGTTTCTAAAGGAAAACGGCATTGTCGCGCAATCGTGGTATCCGCTGGGGCATGGCGACAAGGCCCTTTTGGAAGAGCCGTTGTTTGCAGAGCTTGGCAAGAAATATGGCAAATCCAGCGCCCAAGTGATTCTTCGCTGGCATATACAGGACGGGAACATAGTCATTCCTGGCTCCAAGAATCCGACGCATATTCAAGCAAACTTTGATCTGTTTGATTTTGCTTTGACGGATGAGGAAATTGATAAAATTGCCGCCATGAATAAGAATGCACGCTACTATACCAGCACGCCGGAAATGCTGAAGCGCTATGCCGAAACAGTTCCCCCGGTGGATGAGCAGAAATAAAAATGCGATGTGATTGCGCTGCGATGGTTGTATAAGAGGTGTTATGAAACGATTTTTTGCAGGGTGCATAGCAGCCGTTCTTACCATTTCCCTTATGGGCTGTGGGCAGGGGATGGCGCACCGGCCTGTAGAGGAAATCCCAGCCACTTTGCAGATCCAAACCGGTGTGACTGCGGAACAGATTCTGCCCGGTGACGACGGCGACATCCATTATAGCTATTTTTTGCCCGAAAGCTATGATGGCAGACGCACATATCCTTTGGTGATGGTTATGCCGGGATATGACATGATGTGGTTTGGGGAAGATTCTTCTGGCAGCAACCTGGATTGGAACGGATTTCTATCCTGGACACAGCTGGATACAGAAATGATCGTGGTTTCCGCCCAGCTGACCGATTGGCATGAAAAATCCGCACGGCAAGCCATAGAGCTGACGGAGTATTTTATCAATCACTTTGCTGTGGATACCAGCCGTATATACGCTGCTGGGTATTCGGCAGGCGGCGAGACGATGTCCCAGGCGGTTTCTATGCGTCCCGACCTATATGCGGCTTATCTGCACGGCGCATCCCAATGGGATGGCGGCTACACACCCATAGCTGAAAACGGCGTAGCGGTCTATATTTACATGGCCGAGGGAGATGAATATTACGGCAGCGCCAAAGCACGATCCGCTTATGATGCGCTTCATGCCGCTTATAAAAATATTGGATGGAGCGAAACTGAGATCCATGATGTGCTCCGTTTAGAGATACCCGAAAATGCCTTTTTCAAAGAGAAGGGGATTTATAACTACCATGGTGGTGCGAATGTGCTCTTTGATAACCCGGAGATTTTGCAATGGATCATCTTGCACCGGAAAGGAGGATGAGATGAAAGCGGCCGCAAAATACAAGCTTGAGATTGACGCTGCAATGATCATCGCTATGCTTTTGTTAATGGCATATGGTTTGGTCGGGGAGAAATCCCACGAGTGGATCGGCGTTGGGATGCTCATCCTTTTTATCGCACATCACATTGCAAACCACAAATGGTATAGAGCGATTGAAAAGGGTAGATATACGTGTTTCCGCATTGTGAAAACAGTGCTTATAGGTCTGATTTTCCTATGCATGATTGGCTCAATGACAAGCGGTATCATCCTGTCCCGTTATGTGTTTGCCGCGCTGCCGGTTCATGCTGGCTACGAGATAGCCGGAAAGCTGCATATTCTCTGCGCTTATTGGGGATTTGTGCTGATGGCGGTTCATTTAGGCTTGCATTGGAATGGGATCTTGTTGATGGCCGGAAAACGATTCAAACCATCCCGTATGCGAAGGAATACTTTACGGATCTTGGCCTTTGTTCTTGCGGGCTATGGCATCACTGCTTTCATTCGTAGAAATGCAGGCACCTATTTGCTCTTGCTTAGCCACTTTGTATTCTTCGATTATACCGAACCTGTGATCTGTTTTTTGGGCGACTACTTGGCTGTGTTGGGACTGTTTGTCTTGCTGGGATTCTATCTGGCCAAGTTATTAAAAATACGGAGGCGTTCTTTTGCCCCCAATACACAAGCGGGTTTGCGATGAAAAACAATGCAACGGAGCCGCAGGCTTTGAGGCAGGAATCCCATCTGGCCTTCAGGTGGGATTTTTTGTTTAGAGATCAACAGGCTCTTGATATGAAACAAAGGGCTCAGGCCGGCTCTTTGTTAGAATGTTGAAAAGTGTGCCTTTGCAGAAATAGTAACATAGAAAAGCCCCTTTTCAGGGGCTTTTTGTGCATGTTTATTTTTTACAGCACTTTTCTTCCGCCATCGGGCCGTATCTTCAGAACGTGGCAGGTATCTTTGCCAAAGACGGTTTCGATGTTTGCTTTGTAACGGGGCACGATTGCATCCGGCACAAAGGCCTGTATGGTGCCGGCAAATCCGCCGCCGTGTACTCGGCAAACGCCCTGCCCTTTTAAAATTTTTTCAGAGACAGCCAATGCTACGGAAATGCTTTGATGCTGGGGCTCATGGCAGGCATACACATTCTGGAGGAACTTATAAGAGCTGTCGCCAGAGGCCTGTACCGCGCGGAGAAAGCCGTCCATGTCTCCGCTCATTAGCGCGGAGGCCTGCTGGGAAACTCGTTTATTTTCCGCAAAGAAATGCAGAGCACGCAGCACAGCGCGATCTTGACAGGCTTGACGCACCTTGGCAATCTGCGAGAAAAACGCTTCCTCGGAAACATCGCGGAGATATTCTTGGCCAAAAAAGCGGGCGACGCGGCGCATCTCTTGAGGAATCGCTGCATATTCACCTGTCAGATCTGCATGACTGCCTTGGGTATCTACGATGCAAAGGCTGTATCCAAAGGCGGAAAAGTCCACAGAGAGCTTTTGTACGCGGGGCTGCCGCAGATCCTGAAAATCGATGTAAGTAAGCCCGCCGACAGCGCTTGCGCATTGATCCATCAACCCACAGGGTTTGCCGAAATACTCATTTTCTGCATATTGGCTTGCTTTGGCAAGGGTGACGGGATCGATGCGCATTTGGTTGTAAAGGCCGTTGAGAAGCACGCCTATCATCACTTCAAAGGCGGCGGAAGAAGATAGCCCGGAGCCTATGAGCACGTCGCTGGTCAAAAACGCATTGAATCCGCCGACCTGGTATCCCAAAGCATGCAAACGGGCGCAGACGCCGCGTACCAAGGCTTCCGAAGTGCCGCGCTCTTTTTGGCGTGCGGACAGGCTGCCTATTTCGATGGGAGAAAGGGCAAAATCATCGGATTGTATTTGAATTGCCTGAGAGGCCCTGCCGGCGATGGCAATGATGTCCAGGTTAACAGCAGCGGCCAACACGCAGCCGTGCTGGTGGTCGGTATGGTTGCCGCCGATCTCGCTTCGTCCCGGTGCGCTGTAAATCTCAATTTCCCCATCGCCATATAGGCGGATGTATTGCAAAAGGGCCTCGGCGTAGCGCGCCCGCTGGTAGGATACTAAGGCGTCGTCTTGGTATATTTGCTGAAACAACGCATCGTATTGTTGGGCGAGGCAGGCTTCTCTGGCTTTAGAGGCAAGGATCATGATGGAACGACCTCAAAGGTATAGATGGTGGTTTCATCGTAGACATCGCCCTTTTTCAAAATCGTACTGGGGTCCTGTTCCAGATGAATGGCGTCCGGTAGGTTTTGTGTTTCCAGGCAAATGCCAAAGTGTTTTGGGTAGGCGATGCCATATTTGCCGATGCGGCCATCCAGCTGGTTGCCGGTATAGACCTGGGTACCAGGCAGGGTAGAGCTGATGGTCAAACGCCGGCCACTTGCCGGATGGCACAGCACAACCTGATCTTCAGCGCGGTTGAACAGGAAGGGATGGTCTACACCACGGCCCAGAGCAAGCTGCTCATCCTGGCGTGCAAGCGCATCGCCGATGCGTGTGGGGGTATGGAAATCAAACGGCGTGCCCTGGGTATCGCGGAATTCTCCGGTAGGCAGGCCGTCGGCATCAATACAGGCGTATGTATCGCTGTGCACCTGTAAGGTGTGGCTGCAAATATCCTCTTGGCCGCCAGAGAGGTTGAAATAGGAGTGATTGGTGATGTTGATGAGGGTATCCTGATCGGTGGTAGCCTGGTAGCGGAGCGTCAGCGTACCGCCTTTTAACGTATAGGTTGCGGTAAGGCGCAAGTTGCCGGGATATCCCTCCTCACCGTCGGGCGAAAGATAGGTAAGCACGAGGGAATCGCCCTGGATCTTGGCATCAAAGACCTTTTGGGAGAAGCCATGTATCCCGCCATGCAGGCTGTTGGGCCCATCGTTGAGGGGCAGGGTATAGGTTTTCCCGTTGAGAGAAAAGGTCCCTTTGCGAGTACGGTTGGCTGTACGGCCGACAAGCGCCCCCAGATAAGCGTCCTTGGCCTGGTACTCCGCGATGCTGTCATACCCTAGCACCACATCCCCCTTTTGCCCATTTTTATCCGGCATCAACAGGCGGATGATGGTGCCGCCAAAATTGGTCACGAGCACCTCCAGCGAATCGCTTTTCATCTCAAACAGAGAAATATGGTCGTCTACCTTTTTTAGTTCTCGAATCATTTGTTATTCTCCTTTCAATGCTGTTTTTACAAAACACATCAGTCCGCAAAGGCCGTTGTCGTCCATCTTAAAGACGCCTGCATCCTCTAAGACCTGCACATACTTCTCTGCGACCGACTGTTTGATTCGTTTTTGTATGTTTTGCGTTGTAAAGGCAGGCTGGGAAAGCAGCTCTTGATACCAGGTGCGATGTTTTTCCAGCTGCGGATACGCGTCTATGTCCGCGCGGCCCAGCAGACAATTCCCCAGCTGCGATAATTCCTCTTTCAGGCGGGCCGGCAGAATGGCAAGCCCCATGACCTCTATGAGTCCGATGTTTTCCTTTTTGATATGGTGCAGCGATGGGTGCGGATGGAAGATGCCATCAGGATAGGTTTCATCTGTACGGTTGTTGCGCAGCACAAGATCGATTTGATATTTTTGGCCCACACGGCGGGCAATGGGCGTGATGGTATTGTGGGGTGTTGTGCCGGTATGGGAGAAAATGTTGTATGCCGGCGCGTCATAGCTGCGCCAACAATCTAAGATCCGGCAGGATAAGCGGATCAAAGCTTCCTTGCTGGCGGAGGTGAGGCGGATTGTGGATAAGGGCCATTTTACCAGTTCTACCAGCGTATCTTCCTGGGCCAAAGGAAAGGCATAGAGCACCTTCGCCTTTTGGATGGGGAAGATATGGCGCCCTCCTTGATAATGGTCATGGATGAGGATGGAGCCGCCTACGATGGGGAGGTCTGCATTGGAGCCAATCATATAATGAGGAAAGAGATCTAAAAAAGAAAAGAGGTTTTGAAAGGTGCTTTCATCGACCACCATGGGCCGATGCGTTTGATTGAGCACGATGCAGTGCTCATTATAATACACATAGGGGGAGTATTGCAGGTAGTATTTGCCCGTTGCCAGCGCCAGGGGGATGATGCGGTGCGTCTGCCTGGCGGCTCTGGCCGCATCGCCGCTAAACCCTACATTCTCCTTGCACAGAAGGCACTTGGGGTAGCCACTCGGCCGAATGGCCCGCGCCCTGGCAATCTCTTTGGGATCCTTTTCCGGTTTGGATAAGTTGATGGAAATTTCCATATCTCCATAGGGGGTGGGAGAGTTCCAAACAATATTTTTATCCGTTCTGCTCTTTCGGATATAGTTGGAGGCGATGGAAAGGCGATAGAAATAATCGGTGGCGGACTGAGGGGCATCGGCATAGGCTTGCCAAAAGCGCTGGATGACCGTATGCGGGCGAGGCATGACACAGTTCATGAGCCTGGTATCAAATAGATCGCGGCCGGTGCCGTCGTTTTCGATAAGGCCCTTAGAAACAGCCTTATCCAGCAGCGTTTCCAGGATAGGGTCAGCCGTTTCGGGCAGAGACTGCACGGGCTCATACGCAAATGAATCTTCGCCCAGCAGATCCAACAGTAGATTGGCGGCATAATCGTATTCCTCCAGCGGCAATAAGCCCTTTTGCACAGCATACTGGAGCAGTGCATTGATTTCACGATTCATCGAGACCCTTCCTCCTTTTCTATTTTTACTCTAGCCGCTTGCCAGGGATTTGTCAATTGTATTTAGTAAAATTTGGGCAATAATTTTACTAAAAAATTGACTTAAATTGACTTAAAGACTATAATAAAATATATCCAAGGCAGGCCAACGGCAAAAAAGGCCCGCCGTACCGTATAGGAGGAATGAAATGCCCACCATCAAGGACGTGGCAAAGCTGGCGCAGGTTTCCAGCGCAACGGTTTCCAGAATTTTAAACAACGATGCGACTTTATCCGTGCCGGAGGAAACCAGGCGTACTGTATTACACGCGGCAGAGACGCTGCATTATATCAAAAAGAGAAGAGCACCAAAGCATATTTATACAATGGGGATCGTACAATGGTATACTTTGGCACAGGAAATGGAGGATCCTTATTATCTTCAGATCCGGCAGGGCATAGAAACGTTTTGTGAGCAAAATGGGGTTCGTATCCAGCGTATTTTCAAGGCGGACTGGCAGAATACCGATGCTCTGCCTGCCGTGGATGGGCTTTTGTGCGTAGGAAAATTTACCCGGCAGGAGGCAGCGCGGTTCAAGCAGCATACCTCTAAGCTGGTGTTTTTGGATATGGAGGCGCCGCAGCCGGGGGATAGCAGCATTACCTTGGATTTTGAACAAGCGGTTGGGGCGGCCTTATGTTACCTACAAGGGTTGGGGCATACACGGATTGGGTATCTGGGCGGACAGGAATTTTTAGCGGATGGTACGATGTATCCCGATGCAAGGAAAAGGTGGTTTTTGGATTTTTGCAAAAAAAATGGGATAGAAGCGTTGTCATACATTCAAGAGGATGCCTTTACTTCAGAAGCGGGGTATCGGATGATGAAAACAATACTGGGAAATGAAGATCGCCCGTCTGCTGTGTTTTGCGCCAGCGACCCCATTGCCATCGGCGCATTGCGTGCTTTGCAGGAAGCGGGCATTCGCGTGCCGGAAGAGATTTCCCTGGTAGGATTTGACGACATCAATGCCGCGCGGTTTACCAATCCACCACTGACAACCATACACGCGCCAGCCCACTGGATGGGGCTATATGGCGCGTCGCTGCTGTATCATGTGCTCAGCCGGTATGAGGATCCTCAGCCTATCAAGGCCATATTGCCCTGCAAACTGGTAGAGCGGGCGTCATGTCAAAAGGCAGACTGAATTCAGTCTGCCTTTTATAGCATAATGGGCTGGGAAGGCGATCTAGGAGAGCACACGACATAAGGCTCGGAAATTTTTCATCGGCAAAGATATACTTTATGTTATAATCCATATAAAAGGAACCTAATAAGGGGGAGCGGATACGATGCATATAATCAATTTACGCAGCGACACCGTAACGCAGCCTACCCAGGCGATGCGGGAAGCGATGTACCGCGCGGAGGTAGGGGACGATGTAATGGGGGATGACCCTACCATCAACCGGTTGGAAAAAGAGGCCGCCGAGGTGCTGGGAAAAGAAGCCGCGATGTTTGTGCCCAGCGGAACGATGGGAAACCAAGTTAGCTTGATGGCACATACGCAGCGCGGCGATGCTGTGATCAGCGGAGAAGGATACCATATTGTTTCAAACGAGGCAGGCGGACATGCGGTGATGAGTGCGGTATGCGCGAATATCCTGCCGACGATAGACGGGCGGATGGCCCCAGAAGATATACAGGCGGCTTTGACGGATGACAGCAATGTGCATATTCCACAGACTGGCCTGATCAGCCTGGAAAATGCAACCTCGATGGGCACGGTGGTGCCGCTTTCAGAAATGGAGGAAATCTATCGCATCGGCCAGCGCGTGGGTATACCGGTACACCTGGATGGTGCGCGTTTGTTCAACGCGGCCACGGCGCTGGGGGTAGATGTTAAAGAGATTACACAATATTGCGATAGCGTGATGTGCTGCCTTTCCAAAGGGCTTTGCGCGCCGGTAGGAAGTATGGTTGCGGGAAGTAAGCAGTTTATCCATAGGGCGCGCAGGCACCGCAAAATGTTGGGTGGCGGCATGAGACAGGCTGGTTTTTTGGCGGCGGCCGGGCTGATTGCGCTGCATGAAATGCCGAAACATCTGGCTACGGATCATGCCAACGCCAAGTATCTTGCCGGGCAGTTGAACCAGATCGAAGGCTTTGAGGTGGAGATGAATCATGTGGACATCGATATGGTGTTCTTTACAACGGCATTGCCGGAGACGGTTTTGGATCGATTCCCTAAGGCGTTTGCAGAAAATAACATCAATGCCAAGATAAAAAAAGGCGTAGCCTCCAGATTTGTGACCAATCATGATGTATCCAAAGAGGATATAGATACGGTGATCGATGTAATCAAAAACGTGATACAAAGCGCATAGAAAAAAGCATCCGATTCGGATGCTTTTTTCTATGGAATGCTTTTGTTTGGCAGACAAAGATGATGGCAAAAGGACGAAAACAAAGGAATCAAAGTGCAGGGAAAGAAATGGAAAAAAAGTTGACAAATAAGTTAGTGGATGCTAACATATAGAAGGTTAGATAAGACTAACAATGAGGGATGCGATATTGCAATGCTTTTTAGACGGATAAGGAGGAACCGATGATGCCGTTGACATTGGCGCCCGTGGGCGAGGAAAGCATGATTCGCCGAGTCGGCGGAAAGGCGGAGGTACGCGCCCATCTGGAAAACCTAGGATTTGTGCCCGGCGGCTTTGTTACAGTGATTGCGGCGATGGGTGGCAATTTGATTGTAAATGTAAAGGAATCCAGAGTGGCAATCAGCAAGGAAATGGCTAGTAAAATCATGGTGTAACATCCATTGATATATTTTAAGGAGGAGATGCAATGAATACGTTGCGGCAAGTAAAGGTCGGAGGCACTGTGTCTGTGGTCAAGCTGCATGGGGAAGGCGCTGTAAAGCGAAGAATCATGGACATGGGCATCACAAAGGGTGTTCAGGTGCATGTGCGCAAGGTGGCGCCGTTGGGCGACCCGATCGAGGTTACGGTGAGGGGGTATGAGCTTTCTATCCGCAAAGCCGACGCCGATATGATTGAGGTGGAAAGGGAATAAGGGGCCAAATCCCCTGTTTTTTGCCCTGCTGTTAGTTCCAAGTAATCAAATGTGAAAGGAAGAATGGAAAATGCCAAACGTAAGAATTGCGCTTGCAGGCAATCCGAACAGCGGTAAAACGACGCTGTTCAACGCATTGACGGGCGCAAACCAATTTGTAGGGAACTGGCCCGGCGTTACGGTGGAGAAAAAGGAAGGCAAGCTAAAAAAGCATCATGATGTCACCATCACGGATCTTCCGGGTATTTATTCCCTGTCTCCTTATACGCTGGAAGAGGTTGTTGCGAGAAACTACCTGATCAATGAGCGCCCCGATGCGATTTTAAACATCATTGACGGCACAAACCTGGAGCGTAATCTGTATCTGACCACGCAGCTGACAGAGCTTGGTATTCCGGTGGTTGTGGCGGTCAACATGATGGACGTCGTAAAGAAAAACGGAGATAAGATCAACATTGAAGAATTGTCTCGCCAGCTGGGCTGCAAGGTTGTTGAGATTTCGGCCTTGAAAGGACATGGCACCATGCAGGCAGCAGAAGAAGCCGTCAGGGCAGCACAGGGCGAAACCACGGTACCGCAGCACAGCTTCAGCGGCGTGGTAGAGCATGCGATTGCCCACATCGAAGAAGCGGCTGTGCATACCATGCCGGCAGAGCAGCAACGCTGGTATGCGGTTAAAATCTTTGAACGGGATGAAAAGGTGTTGGAGCAGCTAAAGCTGGATCCTTCGGTATTGTCCCATATCGAGCAGGATATTGCAGCGGCCGAAAAAGAGCTGGATGATGATGCGGAGAGCATCATTACCAACGAACGGTATGTTTATATTTCTTCTATTATTAAAGGCTGCTATAAGAAAAAGAATGCAGGCAAGCTGTCTACTTCCGATAAGATTGATAAAATCGTAACCAATCGCTTTTTGGCCTTGCCGATCTTTGCTGTGGTCATGTTTGTCGTGTACTTCCTGTCCGTTTCGACGGTGGGTACTTGGGCTACGGACTGGGCCAATGACGGCCTGTTTGGAGATGGATGGTTTCTCTTTGGAAATGGGCGTGCTGCGTATGAAGAGGCCGCAGAAGAATATGCCGTACCGGCAGCGATCATCGAGGCCTTTGAAGGGGCCGCTGAAGAAGCGGGCGTAGATCCCGCGGAAGCCACCACCCTGACCGCTACGGCAGAGATGTATGATGACGAGGGCAACCTGGAAGAATCCATCCCGGTTACCTATGCCTCTTATCAAGAAGCGGCATCTCTGGAGGAACCGGACCCGGCGGCATACGGAACCTGGGTGCCGGGCATTCCGGTATTGATTGAAAACGGGTTGGAAGCGATTCATTGTGCGCCGTGGCTGCAAGGCCTGATCTTGGATGGTATTGTAGCGGGTGTAGGCGCAGTGCTGGGCTTTGTGCCACAGATGCTGGTATTGTTTTTGCTGCTTGCATTTTTGGAATCCTGCGGATACATGGCGCGTATCGCGTTTGTGATGGATCGTATTTTCCGAAAATTCGGGCTGTCCGGAAAATCCTTTATCCCAATGCTCATCGGCACGGGCTGCGGCGTTCCGGGCGTAATGGCCTCCCGTACAATTGAAAACGACCGCGACCGTAAGATGACGATTATGACGACGACCTTTATCCCCTGTGGGGCGAAGCTGCCGATCATCGCCTTGATAGCAGGCGCTTTGTTTGGAGGGGCATGGTGGGTGGCGCCCAGCGCATACTTTGTGGGCATTGCGGCCATTATTATCTCCGGGATCATGCTGAAAAAGACAAAGATGTTTGCGGGTGATCCGGCTCCGTTTGTTATGGAATTGCCGGCTTACCATTGGCCGACGGTGGGCAGCGTGCTCCGTTCGATGTGGGAACGCGGCTGGTCCTTTATCAAAAAGGCCGGAACCATCATCCTGTTGGCCACCATTCTCGTTTGGTTCACCTCTAATTTCGGTTGGGGAGCAGAAGGATTTGGCATGGTCGATATGAACGACAGCATCTTGGCGGCCATCGGCAATGGCATTGCCTGGATCTTCAACCCCTTGGGCTGGGGCAACTGGCAGAGCGCTGTGGCGTCCGTCACCGGCCTGATTGCAAAGGAAAACGTAGTAGGCACCTTCGGCGTGCTGTTTGGCGCCGGCGAGGTAGCGGAAAACGGCTGGCAGGTTTGGACCAATATGCAAGCGGCCTTCACACCGTTGTCTGCTTATTCCTTCCTCGTATTCAACTTGCTGTGCGCGCCCTGCTTTGCGGCTATCGGCGCCATCAAGCGGGAGATGAACAGCGCAAAGTGGACCTGGTTTGCCATTGGGTATCAATGCGGGTTTGCTTACGCGATGGCTTTGGTCGTGTACCAATTGGGCATGCTCTTTACTGGACAGGGCAATGTGCTGGGATCTATCGTGGCGATTGCCATAGTAGCGTTTATCCTGTATATGCTGTTCCGTCCGTATAAAGAAAGCGATACGCTGAAGGTTTCTGTAAAGACCAAGAAGGCCAGAGCCTAACATCCTTAAAAGGAGGAAACAGTGATGGGAAGCTTTTTGCAGGCTTATGGAGGCACAATTTTAGTGGGCCTTGCACTGCTAGCGGTTGTGACGGCTGTAGTGGCAAAACTATGCAGGGACAGAAGAAAGGGACAGAATTCCTGCGGATGCGGCTGTGATCATTGCGCCTCCGCTGGAATGTGCCATAAACATTAACCCTATAGGGAAAGTCTGATTGGATCAAATGCGATTGAGCGGAGTGTGGAACTTGAGTCCGCACTCCGCTTTTGCATGGAAACGAGGGCGATATGCAATTGACGACAGCGCAAATCAAATACGTATTGGCAATTTATGAGATGCAGCCTCGCGGGATTGTAAGGCTCGGACAAATTGCTAAGCGCTTGCATGTCAGTAAACCAAGCGTGCATCGCATGCTGGGCCAACTGAAAAATAGGGGATTGATTGAGTTGGATGAAAAGGGATTGCCCCGGATGACGGAAATCGGTACAGAGATGGCCCAACGCTATGCCAAACAGTACCTTACCATGCGGGATTTTTTCATTGGGATCATGCAGATGAAAAACAGTGCAGCAGAGGAAAGCGCGGCGGTTTTGTTGGGGAGCCAGAGCGAATCTATCCAAGAATTATGCCAATGTATGCAGCAATTTGAAAAGAATGCAAAGCAAAGCCAGCGCGCTGTGGGGCAGTAAATTAAGAGAAAAAAGATGTTGCGAAAAAACCGCTGAAAACTCTCGGCGGTTTTTTACCATGGCAAAGTGCGGCATACAGGGCCGAAGACACTTTCTGACAAAATCGGAGAATATCCCTGAAAAAAACACAGCATAAAAAACATACGGCAAGGGGAGGCGACGAAATCCGCAGTGAGAGAATGCTACGATGCAATCAGTGAAACTGTATTGTATGCTTAAAGGAGATTCTATATGCAGATCAGCCAAACGAGAGCGAAATTTCAAATACAGGGGCTTGGCAACGGACTGCCCGGCCTATTGTGCATCCTATTGGCGCAGGCAGAGATTGTAGGCGCCGTGGCTCCATTTGCGGCAGCGTATTGCGCGGCGCTGTTTTTACAGAGAAAAAATGGATATATTGCAAGCATCGGAAGCATATTGGGCGCATTGATGCAATATCCCACTGTACCGATGCCGGCGGTTTTGATACCGGCGGCGCTGTGTGTGCTGGTGGGGCTGGGGGATATTTACCAGCAAAAGACAAGCAGATCGATGGTTTTTTGGACGATGGCCATTGCAGGCACGGCATGCCTATGGTTTTTCCAACGAGATACGATGTTTGCGCTTATTTCCGGCACGATCAACTTGGTGCTGATCTTTTTATTTGCCATCGTGTTTGAATGGTTTTGTGAAATTCAAAACGATTATCAAAGAAAGGGCACATTGGACGAGGCGCAAAAGCTGGCTTTGGTTGTATTTGCCAGCGGTGTGCTGATGGGCTTTGGCGCCTGGACATTTTGCGGCCTTTCCCTTTTTATGGTGGTTGCGTGTGCTGTATCGCTGTATACTGCGTTGTATATGCTGCCCAGCAATGCGGCCAGCCTAGGGCTTTGGACGGGGTTTTGCGGTATGCTTTGCGGTGCTGTTGATCCGCTGATGCTGGGCAGTCTGGGTCTGGGTGCGCTGGCAGGCGCTTTTGGCAGCCGGGTAAACCGGACATTGGGAACAGCCTGTTATCTATTATGCTTTGGTACATTTATTTTTTTAACGCACAGGCCCCAGCTTGGCATCGTCTGCTTAGAGCTTTTGGCAGGCACTGTATTGGCCTGGAGCATTCCCAAGGAGCTTGGGGAAAAGCTGGCGGTACGCCACAGACAAAAGAAGAGCAGAGAGGAAAAGCCCAGGCTGGAACTGGTGCAACAGGATCTGACAAAACAGCTGGTGTGCCTATCGGAGGCATTGTCTATGACGGCGCAGATGATCAAGGAGATCGACCCGCAGGGGATGGGCAGCTTGGAATTAAGACTTGCGGCCAAGGCGCTGCGGGACAGCGCCAAGCAAGCACGGCGCGGATGGTTTGACTCAACCGCAGAGCGTATGATTCGCCAGAGGCTGACACAGCGCGGCATGGAGATCGCAGGCGTAGCTGTGCAGCATGGGAAAGGAAAAAGCGTGCGTATCGAAGCGGTTCGCTGCCAGGGCATCAAGAATTGCCGCTCGTCGTTGGAAAGGATGGTATCCTCCATCTGTCAAGAACCAATGGAATTGGAAAGCCAGGTGTGTGCAGGCCAGGGACGGGGGCGCTGCTGTCTGCAGTTTGCCAGGAAAAATGAGATGAATGTAGAGGGTGGCGTAGCCACGGCCAAAAAGAAAGGGCAACAGGTAAACGGCGATGTATTCTCTACCGTCCACCTTGGCAAAGGACAGGAACTGATTTGTTTATGCGATGGCATGGGGAGTGGCACAGCTGCAGCGGAGACGGCTGCGCTTGCTTCCCGGCTGATTGAGTTGTTTTTTGAGGCGGGGTTTGATCCCAATCAGGTTATCCCGATGGTCAATCGGATCTTATCTTTCAGAGCAAAGGAGGTGTTTGCAGCGGTAGACCTGTGCTTGGTGGATCTGGTGCAGGGACATTGCCAGATGATCAAGACAGGCGCCGCCCCCTCGTGGATCATACGCAACGGAATTGCGGAATCCATTACGGCGCCTGCCTTGCCCATCGGTATAGTTGACAATGTGCGGCCGGGGATCATTGAGCGCAGCATAGAACCGGGCGACACCATTGTTTTATTGAGCGACGGCATTGCCGATTTGATGACGCCGGAGGAATTGCCACAGTGGCTGGGGCAGGTGGAAAGAGCGCCCAGCGCGGCTGTTGCGGCGGAAAGGCTGCTGGCCATGGCGCGGGAGCGGGCGGAGGGAAGAGACGATATGACCGCCGTAGTGCTTCGTATGCAGGGAAGATAGCGATAAAAGGGCCCATGGGCCCTTTTTTTGATGCAAAGGTTGCGTAAAGGCCGAGGGGAAAGGTACAATATGGGCATGGAATTTCAAGCAAAACAAGCTACAGCCGCGCAGGCAGATATTCTGGGGAGGATACATGCAGCGTCCTGGCAAGCAGCCTATGAGGGGGTTGTGCCGGAAGCGGAAAGGCGGCGGTTCACGCCGGAACGGCGCGCTAAAATATGGTCGGATTTTTGCCGGGCTGCACACAGGAATGCTATTTGTTTTTTGCGATGAACAGCCTTACGACCTTGCTATGCTGGCGCATAGCCATGAAGAGGGGGCGCCAGAGGACGAAGGAGAGGTCTACGCTTTTTATATGCATCCCAGCATATGGGGTACGCCTGCTACAAAATGGGCCTTTTTATTTTGTTTGCAGAGATTAAAGGATATGGGATATCGATCCGCTGTCGTTTGGGTGTTGGAGGAAAACAGAAGAGATAGAAGATTTTATGAGAAACACAGATTTTCTTCCGAGTGCGTATATCAGCAGATTGAGATTGGGGCCAAGCTCAGGGAGATGCGTTATGCCAAAACATTATGAAAAAAACGGACTTCCGCAACGATTGTATCAAACACTATGCCGACTGACAGGTGAGGCGGCGCCGCATTTGGTGGTGGCTGTTTCGGGAGGAAAGGATTCCATGGCGCTGCTGTATGCGCTATCCGAGGAAGCTAGGCAAAAGGGATGTATACTGCGTGCTATTCACATCGACCATGGGCTTCGAAAACAGAGCCGATACGAGGCGATGTTGGTGGAAAAGGCCTGTAGGGCCTGGAAAATTCCCCTGATTGTGGAGCGTTTGCAGGTAAATGCAAACAGGGCGAAGGGGGAGAGCACTGAAATGGCGGCCAGGCGTCTGCGCTACCAGGCGCTGGAAAGGCTGAGAGAGCCGGAGGAATGGATTACAACCGCCCATCACCAGAACGATGTGGCAGAGACAGTGCTGATGCACGCAATACAGGGGACAGGCCTGCGTGGGCTGCAAGGCATCCCAGCAAAAAATGGGCGTATTGTTCGCCCGATGCTGGCGGTTAGCCAAGAGGAGATCCGATGCTATATTGACGCATGCAAAATTGCACATTGTGAAGACCAGAGCAATACGGATCCTGCCTATTTGCGAAACCGCATTCGGAATACGCTGCTGCCGCTTTTGTGCCGTACATACAATCCGCAAGTAGTACGTGCGTTGGCGCGGCTGGCAGAGTATGCGGCCGAAGAGGAAGCGTATTTTGCACCCATAGTGGAAAATTTAGAGAAAAAGGCAAAAATCGGGGAAGAAAAAGAACTGGGCGCGTGGTATGATAAAGACGTTTTGTGCGCGGCGCCGCCGCCGGTGCTAAGCCGTTGGGCGGGGCAAACGCTGGTAAAGCTGGGGATCCGTACAGAGGAACGCATGGTGCGTACGCTTATGAGGCTGGCAAGGGAGCGCGGCGTTTGCGAGCTGGCGCAAGGATGGCGCGTAAAAAGCGGGCGGTTTTTAGAGATCTTTCGCAGCGACGTCTGCCGGAGGAGCGGCCAGTTCGCGCAGGGCTGTACAAAAATCGGGCCATGGCGTATTGAAGTCATACCTGCGGAGCAACCAGAGCAGTACCCATCGAAGCAGGCACGGATACAGTATTTCGATGAGGATGAAATTCGCTGGCCATGCACTGCGCGCATGAGGAAGCCGGGCGATAAAATCGCCATGCCGTACGGACAAAAAAGCATTTCGGATTTATACACAGATGAAAAAACGCCGATGGCTTTGCGCGACCATTTTCCCATCATTGAATGCGATGGGCAGATTTTGTGGGCTGTTGGCGTTGCGCGCAGCCGATTGGCAAAGATTACAAACCAGACCAAACGCATGATTGCCATGCGATTCACCTATACTTTAGAGGAGGAACGGCCATGTTGAGGGCAGACATAGAATCCGTATTGGTATCCAGAGAACAGATTGAACAAAAGGTAACGCAGCTGGGTAGGCAGATCACCAGCGATTATCAGGGAAGAGAGATCATCTTGGCCTGCATTCTGCGCGGTTCGTTTATTTTTGCAGCAGACCTGGCAAGGCATATCGATGTGCCGATGACGATCGAGTTTTTATCTGCCTCCAGCTACGCAAAGGGCACGGAAACCACTGGCAATGTACAGATTCGACAGGACTTTGAAGTGGATATTTCAGGCAAGCATGTGCTGTTGGTAGAGGATATCATCGATACCGGGCTTACGCTGTCCCGATTGCGGCAGATGCTGGGCGTCAGAAACCCGGCCTCGCTGAAAATTGTTACGCTGCTGGATAAGCCCGAACGGCGTCGCGTAGACATCACGCCGGACTATTGCGGCTTTACCATTCCGGATAAATTTGTCGTCGGCTATGGGCTGGATTATAATAACCTCTACCGTAATTTGCCGGAGGTTTGCATATTGAAGGAAGAATTGTATAAATAGCGATTGCAACATTGAGGTTTACGCCAAATTATGGTATTCTAAATAGTACTATTTGTAAGAATATAGGAGGATTATTCCATTGAAAAAAATGATGCGTGGACCGGGAGCATTTATCCTGGTGCTAGCATGTATCCTGGCGCTAACGATGCTGTTTTCTCCGACGGGCACAATAGGCCAGGAGATCGAATACACTGTATTTATTAAAAAAATAGAACAGGGGCAAATTGGGCGCATACAGATCATGCAAAACGAGGTAAAGGCGCTAAAGCAGGATGCCACACAGGAGCAGATCGAACGTTTCCCAGACCAATATTGGGATTTTGAAACATATTTACCCAGTATCCCGGTGTTCATGGAAGATCTGGAAAAAGCGCTTTCGGTAAACCATCCGGACATTACAAACCCGCAGGATGCCGGCATTACGCTGGATTTTGTGCCAAAACCGGAGCAGAGCTGGCTGGTTTCCATTCTGCCGTACCTGCTGACCTCTATTTTGATGATCGGCTTCCTCTGGTATATGATGAACCAGCAGGGCCAGGGCGGCAACAAGGTGATGAACTTTGGACGTTCGCGTGCCAAGGTAAACCTGGATGAAAAGAATAAGAAAACCTTTGAAGATGTGGCAGGCGCGGAAGAGGAAAAGGAAGAGCTGCAAGAAGTTGTCGACTTCCTGAAGAACCCTAAAAAGTTTGCCGATTTGGGGGCGCGGATTCCCAAAGGCGTATTGCTGGTAGGCCCTCCTGGTACGGGGAAAACGCTGCTGGCCAAGGCAGTAGCAGGGGAAGCGGGTGTTCCATTTTACTCCATCAGCGGGTCTGACTTTGTAGAAATGTTTGTCGGCGTAGGGGCTAGCCGTGTCCGTGATTTGTTTGAAACAGCGAAGAAGAACAGCCCGTGTATGATCTTCATTGATGAAATCGATGCAGTGGGCCGCCATCGCGGCGCTGGCATGGGCGGAGGCCATGATGAAAGGGAACAAACCTTAAACCAACTGTTGGTGGAGATGGACGGCTTTGCGCCCAACGAAGGCATTATCATCATTGCGGCGACCAATCGGCCGGATATTTTGGATCCAGCGCTGCTGCGGCCTGGTCGGTTTGATAGGCAGATCACGGTGAATTATCCGGACATCAAGGGCCGTGAAGAGATTTTGGCGGTACACAGCAAGGGGAAACCCATAGCAGAGGATGTGGACTTGCATACTGTAGCCAAGCGTACTCCGTACTTTACAGGGGCGGACTTGGAAAACGTGATGAACGAAGCTGCCATTTTAACAGCGCGCAAAGGAAAAACCGAGATCCATATGCAGGAGATCCTAGAAGCGATTAACCGCGTTACGGTGGGTCCGGAGAAAAAATCCAGCGTGGTGACCGAAAAGGACAAAAAGCTGGTGGCATATCATGAATCCGGCCATGCGTTGGTGGCGCATTTGCTGCCAAACTGTAACCCGGTGCATGAGGTTTCCATCATCCCGCGCGGGCAGGCGGGGGGCTATACCATGACGCTGCCCACCGAGGAAACAAAATACGTGACCAAAAGCTATTTGCTGGATGATATCGCCATGGCGCTGGGCGGCCGGGCAGCTGAGGAAATTATGCTGGGCGAAATTTCGACGGGCGCCTATTCCGATCTAAAGCATGCGACCAGCAATGCGCGCAGAATGGTGCGCGAATATGGCATGAGCGAAAAGATCGGCTCGGTATTTTACGGAGACAGCGACCAGGAAGTATTCTTGGGCCGTGATTTTGGACATCAAAAATCTTACTCCGAAAAGGTTGCGGCGGACATTGATGAGGAAGTGCGCAGCATCTTGGACAATGCTATGGAAACGGCATTGAGCCTGATCCGCACCCATAAGGACAAGATGGAGGAATTGGCAGAACAGCTTATCATGAAAGAAAAGCTGACTGCCGAGGAATTTGAGCAGATTATGGAAGGAAAATTGCCCGAAGCAGCGGGCGCTGATGAACAAAACCATAAAGCTGCGCTTACGGAAGGGACGGCGCAGGAGGAAGAGAAACAGGACCAGAGGCCTGAAGCTTAAAGAAAGGCAGCCATTTTAGAATGGCTGCCTTTTTGAATGGCGCGAAAAAACGCAGAAATGCGTGTATGTTTGGTTGAATGAAAACCGTTTAGATGTTACAATGTTTATAATGCTAGAGAAGGGCGCTGATGAGAATGCACGCAAACGGAGACGTTAAGATTTTTGCTGGCTCGACAGGAAGACCTTTTGCACGCCGGATGTGCGAATACATTGGATGTGAGTTAGGCGATAGCGAGGTCATTACGTTTTCAGACGGTAATATTTTTGTTCGGATCAAGGAAACAGTACGCGACAAGGACGTATACATTGTACAACCGATCGGCTTGAACCCAAACAACGAGTTTGTAGAGATTTTATTTTGGATGGATGCGATGAAGCGTGCGAGCGCAAATTCGGTCACGGCAGTTATTCCCTATTTTGGGTATGCAAAGGGGGATAAAAAGGACGAGCCCCGTGTCTCCATTCGTGCCAGGGTCTGCGCAGATGCCATTGAGCAGGCAGGGGCGGATCGTGTGGTAACGATGGATCTTCATGCGCCGCAGGTGCAGGGCTTTTTCAAAAAGCCGAGCGATCATCTGTATTCCAAGCCCATGCTGTGTGAATATGTAAAATCGCTGGGTATCACAGACAATTTGGTGGTGGTTTCTCCGGATGCGGGCTTTGCCAAGGATGCCAGAGGCTATGCCGACTATTTGGGCCTGCCGGTGGCCATTGGGGATAAAACGCGCTATGCACATGATGAGAAGGCCAAGGTATTGGATGTTATTGGCCATGTAGAGGGTAAGGATTGCCTGATTGTAGACGACTTTACCATCTCTGGCGGAACGCTGGTAGAGATAGCGGAAGCTCTCAAGAGCAAGGGCGCAAATCATATTTATGCCTGCCTATCGCATGTTTTGATTCGCGAAAAAGGGGTACAGGCCATTGAAAACAGCCCTATTGAAATGCTGATTTCTACGGACAGCGTAGAGAATCCGTTTATTCGGAAATGTAAAAAGATTCATCTGATTTCCGTAGCGCCGCTGTTTGCAGAGACGGTGCTGCGCATCAACAATAGGGAGAGCGTAAGCCCGCTGTTCAGTAAGGTGCCGATGAAGATCATTGAGCATATCGGAGAAGAAGTGTAAGGACGGCAAAGGGCCCTGCAGCGCTGCAGGGCCCTTTTTTGATGCGCCTTATGTGTACATTGGATACATTGCCGTGAACAAATAAAAAGATCAAGGTATCGGTGCATAGCACAAAAAAAGAGCAAGCTCTGCTTGCTCTTAATATTTTTTAGGATTTATGCGTATCGTCGAATACACGCATACGGGCCAGAGCGCGGGCAATAGAGGCTTTGGCACGCACAAAATCCCGATGACTCTTTTGATGCTGCATCCTGCGTTTGGCACGCTCTAGAGCGTATTCAGCACGCCTTCGATCTATTTCGTCCGGCCATTCTGCCGTTTGTACCAGCATATGCGCGGCGCCTAGAAAGATTTCAATAAACCCGTTGGAGATAAACACTTCGCTCCATTCTCCATGACGGCGTATCCGAAGAGGACCTGCTACGATAGCCGCAGCCAAGTCCGCATGGTGCGGCATGACGCCTACTTCGCCGTCGCTGGTGTTGAAAATGATCATCTCCACCTGATCCTGCATAAAAACGCGTTCCGGCGTTACGATCTCCAACAAAAAGGTATCGGCCATTTACGCCATCTCCTCATCGCGCGCTTTTTTGCGTACATCATCAATATTGCCGGCTTGATAGAAGGCTTGCTCGGGCAGATCATCACACTTGCCGTCCACGATCTGAGCAAAGGATTCAATGGTATCGCCGATTGGCACATATTGACCGGGCACGCCGGTGAACACCTCTGCCATAAACATCGGTTGAGATAAAAAACGTTGGATACGACGTGCACGATGAATGGCGATACGATCCTCTTCAGCGAGCTCATCCATACCGAGAATGGCCAAAATATCCTGCAATTCACGATACCGCTGCAATAGCCTTTGCACTTCGCGGGCTACGCGATAGTGTTCCTGGCCGACAATATGAGGATCCAAGATACGTGAGCTGGATTCCAGGGGATCCACAGAAGGATAAATGCCCATTTCTACGATGCGGCGGGATAGCACGGTCGTAGCATCCAGATGGGTAAAGGTAGTGGCAGGGGCCGGGTCTGTCAAGTCGTCTGCCGGCACATAGACGGCCTGTACCGAGGTGATAGAGCCCTGGGTGGTAGAGGTGATGCGCTCCTCCAATTCGCCAAGCTCGGTAGCTAAGGTGGGCTGATAGCCTACCGCAGAGGGAAGGCGGCCCAACAGCGCAGAAACCTCAGAGCCGGCCTGCACATAACGGAAGATGTTATCGATAAACAACAGCATATTCTGGTGCTGCACATCGCGGAAATATTCTGCCATAGTAAGCCCGGTCAATGCTACACGCATACGGGCTCCCGGCGGCTCATTCATCTGGCCAAAGGCTAGGGCAGTTTTTTCCAAAACACCGGTACGCTCCATCTCTTGCATCAGGTCGTTGCCTTCGCGAGAACGCTCCCCTACGCCGGCAAAGATGGACATACCGCCATGCGAAGAAGCAACATTATGGATCAGCTCCATAATCAGTACGGTCTTTCCAACACCGGCGCCGCCGAACAGCCCGATTTTGCCGCCTCGGGCATATGGGGCCAGCAAATCGATGACCTTGATGCCAGTTTCAAACATTTGCGTGGACGGCGTCTGATCTGCCAGCGGTGGAGGGGCCTGATGGATGCTGTGCCGTTCTGCCTGGATGGGCCCTTTGCCGTCAATGGGTTCGCCTAAGGCATTTACGGTACGCCCAAGCACGGCTTCGCCGACCGGAACGCTGATGGGGCTGCCGGTATCTTCTACCGGCTGACCAACGTACATGCCTTCTGTGGCACCCAATGCGATACACCGTACCCTGCCATCCCCCTGATGAGAGACAACCTCAAGGGGTACGGGCTTGTTTTTATCAGACAGTGCATATAGCAATTGATGCTGCGGAGGCGGCGTTTCAAACCATACGTCCGCAACCGGACCTACCACAGATACCAATTTACCAAATTCATTCATGTTATTCTCCTCCTGCTGCCATGCCGCCCATGATTTCAGTGATTTCTTGTGTAATGGCATCTTGGCGTGCACGGTTGTATTGGAGGTTCAGGGTATGCAGCATTTCGTCCGCATTGTTTGTGGCGGCATCCATGGCTGCCATACGGGCACATTGCTCGCTGGCAAAGGCCTGGATCAATGTTGCATACACTTGGCCTACGATGTATTGGGGCACCAGATTTTCCAAAACGGTTTGTGCGTCCGGCTCAAAGATAAACGAGCCGGGATAGAGCTGCTCCGGCAGCTGTATTTCAGGGAAATCAGACTGGCGGAGGGGCAGCAGACGCATAACGCGCGGCTCACAGGTCATGGAATTGATCAGGTGCGTATAAAAGACGAAGATCTGATCCACCTCGCCGCTTAGAAAGAGCCGAAGCAAGTCGAAAGAAAGCTTACGGGCTTCGTACAGCTCAGGATGATCGATGGCACGCAGATAATCGACGCTGTGCTCCACATGCTTATGCTCAAAATACTCATGGGCCACGGCGCCGATGGTATACACACGCTCCATTTGGTAGGTGGACATATACTCTTCAGCAAATTTGAGGATATTGTTGTTATAACCGCCAGCCAAACCACGTTCGCTGGTGATCACCACAAACGCGGCACGGCCACTTTTCGCACGGTCTACAAATCGATGCTCCATCGTAGATACCGTCGTCAGCAGGGAGCGGATGGCGGTTCGGACGGATTGGATATAGTAGTCGTTGGCGGTGGCACGTTTTAGGCCTTGGCGCATTTTCGCGCTGGAAATCATGCGCATGGCCTGCGTAATTTGCCGCGTTTGGGAGATGCTGACAATCCTTTGTCTAATCTCCGCTAAGTTCATTGCTCATTCTCCTGTACAACGGCAGCGGCTTTGGCTTTTGCCAATTCCTCTTTTTGTTTTTGCTCTGTTTTTTGGGTGATAAAATCCTTTACCGCATCCGCAATCCAGGCGCGCACATCATCATTGAGCGTATGATCCTTGCCCAGCTGTGCCAAGATCTGCGGATAGGACTGCTGAATAAAGGCGATCAGGCTTTCTTGCACCCATTTTGTTTGCTCTAAGGAAGAGACCAGCCCCCTTTGCGTCATAGCATACAGGATGACGGCCTGCTCGTCCTCTGGGATAGGCGTATAGCGATCCTGAATCAAAACCTGCGTTAAGCGTTCACCGTAGGACAGCAGATCTCTGGTAGATTCGTCCAGATCCGAGCCAAACTGGGAGAACACTTTCATTTCCCGATACTGAGAAAGATCCAACCGCAGCTGGCCTGCAGATTTGCGTACGGCGGGCGTTTGTGCGGCGCCGCCAACACGGGAAACCGAAAGCCCCACATTCAAAGCCGGACGAATGCCAGAATGGAAAAGGCTTTCCTCCAAAAAGATCTGGCCATCCGTAATGGAAATGACATTGGTCGGGATATAAGCCGAAATATCACCTGCCATTGTTTCAACAATGGGAAGCGCCGTAATGGAACCGCCGCCTTTTTTGGCGGATAGCTGCGCAGCGCGTTCCAACAGACGCGAATGCAGGTAGAAAACATCGCCAGGATACGCCTCACGGCCCGGCGGCCTACGAAGCAATAGAGACATGCTGCGGTAGGCAACAGCGTGCTTGGAAAGATCATCATATACGATGAGCGCGTCGCCGCCCTCTTCCATAACATGCTCTGCCATAGCGCACCCTGCATAGGGTGCAAGATATTGCATCGGCGCAGGATCGGAAGCCCCTGCAAAGACCACCGTCGTATAGGAAAGCGCATCGTGATGTGCTAATTCTTCCATTACGTTTTTTACGGTACTGATCTTTTGGCCGATGGCCACATAAAAGCAACGAACATTGCGGCCGCGCTGGTTGATGATGGTATCGACGGCCAGCGCAGTTTTTCCGGTCTGCCGGTCTCCGATGATGAGTTCACGCTGCCCCTTGCCAATGGGAACCATGGCATCGATGGCCAGCCAGCCGGTTTGCAGCGGACGCTCCACGGCGTCACGATCGATGATGGCGGGCGCTTCACGCTCCACAGGCCGGAATTTTAAGCTTTGTATCGGGCCCTGTGCATCAAGCGGCCGGCCGATCGGATCGACAATGCGGCCCTCCAGCCCCTGTACGGGCACTTGAACAACATGGCCGGTACCGCGCACCTCCATGCCTTCGGTTACCTCATATTCACCATTGAGCAGTGCAATGCCGTTGTAGTTTTCTGCCAACGACAGCGCCATGCCATATATTTCTCCGGGCAGCTCAACCAGCTCGCTGAGCTGCAGCCCCTCCAGCCCATCGGCCCAAAAAATGCCGTCGCCTACCTTAAGAACATGGCCAAAGGAGGAGATTTGAGGCTTATATTCAAACGAATCTACCTTTTCGCGAATTACATCGGTTGATTCATTGTTTGCCATAGGATTTCACCATCCTTGTTACGTAGTCATCAACTGCATGGCATCGATGAGCTGATCCTTTACGTTGTATTCGTAAATGCGGCCGCCGATGGTGACCTCTAGCCCGCAAAGAAGCTCTGGTGCTTGCTCCACTTGAAAATCAATGGGGGTATGCAGTTTGCTGGAAAACACAGCCGTCAGCCTGGCAAGCTGGCTTTCCGTAAGAGGATATGCGGTACGGATAAAACCCTTCATTTCTCCGCTACCTCTTTGATAAAGGCGTCTATCATGCGCTCATGATCCTCTTTTTTGATCTCACGAGAGAGGATACGGCCGGCAAGCTCCACGGAAAGAGATCCGATACGCTCTTCGGAATCCTCCATGGCCTTGATGCGCAGCTGCTCTGCTTCTTCGGTTGCGCGGCGGCGAATCCGGTCTGCCTCTTTTTCTGCCGTTGCAATCACATCCTTGGCAAGCTCTTCCGCCTGCTTTTGAGAACGGGTCAACGTTTCGGCAGAATGGGCGCGAAGCTCCTCTTTTTGAGCCTTGACTTGATTTTGCTGAATGGTAATCTCTTGCTTGACGACTTCCAGCTGTTGGCGGTCTTCCATCACCTTTTTCGCATTGTTGTCCATAAAAGCACGCACTGGTTTGAATAAAAAGTGCTTGAACAGCAACGCCAGGAAGAACACCGACAGCATATGCCAGCCGATACTCCACAGATCGATGTTCATAGATAATCCCTTTCCTTTATCAATGGTTCAGCGAGGATAAGGTTTATGCCTTACCGCCTAAAACAAACATGATCAACAGCGCAACTACAAAACCGTAGATTGCGGTGGATTCTGCCAAAACCAAACCTAACAAAAGCACGGAGTTGATCTTGCCCTGCGCCTCTGGCTGGCGGCCTACAGCCTCTACTGCCTTGCTGGTTGCAATGCCCATGCCCAGCCCGGCACCCAGCCCGGCCAAAACAGCGATACCAGCACCGATTGCGATTAATCCAATTGCACTCATGATGATAATCCTCCTTTTAGGAATGAAATCTTAATCCAACGCTTCGCCTACGTAGGAAAGCGATAGGTAAACAAATATATACACCTGAATCGCCGTGTGGAACACGTTGAAATACAGGGATAGAAGCGGCGGAATTAGGATGGTTGTTACGGAATAGATCAGCTCCATAACGATCATGCCCGCCAGCACATTGCCGTATAAACGGCAGGCCAGCGAAACAGGCACTGCCAAGTCTGAAAGCAACTTGACAGGCGCCACGGCCGCCATCGGCTTTAGGTAGCTTTGGGCCCGATACTTTAGCCCCCTGTGGCGGATGGTGATGTAATTGATCATGATGAACGTACAGATCCCCAGCGCCAAGGTGGTATTGATATCGGCGGTCATCGCCGTAAGACCAAACAACTCGATACAACAGCCAAGGCCAATGTATATGGTCAAGGCAAATAGGTAAGGAGCAATTTCCCGCCCGATGGTTTCGCCCAGGCGGTTGGTCGCCATTTTGTCATAGGTGGTGACAAACAGCTGTAGATAGTTTTGCAGCTTTTTCGGATTTTCTGTCATGCCTTTATAATAAAATAGATTTAGGCATAGCAGAACGACGATACATAGCAAAAGAATGACGCCGCCCACAAAAACAGACCAGCTGACAGCTCCGATACCTGGCAACGTGATGGTGCCGACATCGATGGAAAGCTCCATACCATTGCTTTCCTTGGGGCCGAAGATTAGCATCAACGCGCCATAGATTATGCATAGGATCAGGTATGGCGCGGCGAGCTTTAAAAAGGCTAGCAGCTTTTGCTTGATGGATTTTTTCTTTTTGACACCCTGCTTTTGGGCAGCTTGAGAGGTTGTGTTTTGCTCCATGACTTAGTTAACTCCTCTTTGCCTTGGTGAATATGACGGCAGCCCCTGCGAACAACAGAAATAGCGCTGCACCCGCACAGCCGGCTAGATGGCCTACGGACCATAGCGCCATCAGCAAAAATACCGCCACATAGGCCAGCATTTTGCCGATGAACCAAAGCCAACGATAGGCAGGATTGGAAACCATATGCCATAACGCATACAGCTGAAAACAGCCGAGCGCAATGCCAAACACGATTCCGATGAGCACACCGGATACGGTAATGGACATAGAACTCCTCCTTTTTGCCGGCATAGTTATGGATAACAGAAATAAAAAGGGGCTTACCGGCAACAGACACAACGCCTTGGCAAACACCCTTGTTTTTATCTTGATGTAAAACTACACCCAAAGAAACAGGATGTCAAGACTCTTTTCCGGATAATAGATTATTTTTTCATATTTTTATCTATGTTAGAGAGACTCCCTGAAAATTCTATCTTCGATTTTAGCTTGTATAAATATAATAGGAAAGAGAAAAACTGGAAAATTCATCAAAACTTGACAATGCAAAGGGTGTTTGCATACAATGAACGGAGCATTTTAGCTTATAATATACACATAGAGATCCAACAAAAGGGGGCATTTGTCGGTGGAACCCATCAAAGCAGTGGTCTTGGCGGCGGGCGAAGGCAAAAGAATGAAGAGCAGTACGCCCAAGGTGCTACATAAAGTATGCGGAGTAGAAATGGTGCAGAGGGTACTGAATGCTTGCCCGGCACAGTGCAGCCCCATTGTGGTGGTAGGCCATGGGAAAGAACAGGTGGCCCCGTTTGTGGAAAAGTCCGCGGCAGTGGTGGAGCAAACAGAACAAAAGGGAACAGGGCATGCCGTGCAGATGGCCATGCCTTACCTAAAGGATTATGATGGCAAGACGTTGATTTTGGCGGGCGATATGCCGCTTTTGACACAGCAAACGCTGCAAACGTTGATCGACAAAACCCCCACAGGCGGGGCGGCGCTTTTGAGCAGCATAGCGGAGGACCCCACTGGCTATGGACGCGTGCTGCGGGATGATCATGGCCGTGTGGCCAGGATCGTAGAACATAAAGACGCAACGGATGAGGAGCGGCAGGTAAGAGAGGTCAACGCCTCGGTATACTGTTTTGACAACCGTGCGCTGCTGGAGGGGCTAACACAGCTGACATGCGACAACGCGCAGCAGGAGTATTATCTGACGGACTGCATTGGATTTTTGGTACAGGCGCATCGTCCTGTTGAGGCGGTGGTGACGAGCCAGGCGGAATGCATGGGTGTCAACGACAGGATACAGCTGATGCAGGCGGAGCAATATTTACAAACGCGGATCAAAGAGAATCATATGCGAAATGGCGTTACTATCCTCGATCCGCAGCAGGTATACATTGAAGAGCAGGTGGAGATCGGCCGCGATACCATTTTGTACCCGGGCGTGATGCTCAGGGGCCGTACAAAGATTGGAGCGGATTGTGTGCTGATGGGCTCTTCGCGTATCGAGGACAGCATCCTTGCAGACGGCGTGGAACTGCAAAACAGCGTGGTTGTACAAAGCGAAATCGGCAGCGGTACGACGGTAGGCCCGTTTGCGTATCTGCGGCCGGGCAGCAAGATTGGCAGCGGATGCAAGGTCGGCGATTTTGTAGAAGTTAAAAATTCCAATGTCGGAGATGGAACCAAACTGCCCCATCTGGCTTATATTGGAGATGCCGACATCGGCAGAGACTGTAATATTGCCTGCGGCACGATCTTTGTGAACTATGATGGGAAGATAAAACAGCGATCTACGGTAGAGGATCGCTGCTTTATCGGCTGCAATGTAAACCTGGTAGCGCCCGTAGCGGTGCGGGAAGGCGCGTATGTGGCGGCGGGCACCACGGTAACCGAAGAAGTGGAAGCAGGCTCGATGGCGATCGGTCGCGTTCGTGCCGAGACAAAGCCGGAATGGGCGGACAACCGAAGAAAACAGGGGAAACTCAAATAAGATGAAACTGGTATTTGGCCTGGGGAACCCGGGGGATAAATACGCCAAGACCCGGCATAATGCCGGTTTTTTGGCGTTGGATGAATTGGGGGCGCTGCTCAATGCGACGCCGGAAAAAAAGCAGCGCGGCGCAGTGGTGCGGCAAGTGCAATGCGGATTGGAAAAGGTACTATTGATCAAGCCGCAGACCTTTATGAACAACAGCGGCGAATGTGTGATGGATTTTGCTGCGTACTATAAAGTGTCGTTGGAAGATATTGTGGTGCTATACGACGATATAGACCTGCCGGCTGGCGTAATCCGCGTGCGAGGAAAGGGCGGCGCTGGTACGCACAACGGCATGCGCAGTATTTTATCCCATTTGGGCGAGGGAGGATTCCCGCGTGTGCGCCTAGGCGTAGGCGCCCCACCGGAAAAATGGGATCTGGTTGATTTTGTCTTGGGAGTACCCAAAGGAGAGGACGCGCTTTTGTTTCAGCGCAGTATTGAACACGGCGCCCAAGCGGCAAAGCTTTTGCTTACGGAAGGGGTAGAGGCTGCGCAGAGGGCGTATAACGGCGTATAACGCGGGGGAGGCATTTATGCAACAGCAGCCATGGGCCCAGATCAGCCCTTTGCTGAAGCCGCTGATGGAGGGCGGCGCGTATAAAAGATTGATTGGGAGCATGAAGGGGGAGCAGAAAAAACTCTCTCTTTTTGGCATGCCGGAAAACGGAAAGGTGCCCCTGGTTCTGTCTCTGTTTTACCAGCAGAAGAAATCCATCATGATCGTGACATCAGGCGATTTTTCTGCACAAAAGCTCTATGCGGCGCTGGAGCCTACGCTGGGGGACGCGTGCCTGCTGCTGCCGCAGAGGACGGTACAGCTCAGCCGTGCACGGGGACAAAACAAGCAGACGCAGGGCCTGCGGGCCAAGGCGCTGAGCCGGGCTGTTTCGGGCACGCCGTTTGTCATCATTGCGGGTGTGGATGCGGCGCGGGCCCGTTTGGCCCCTCCGGAGGATTTCCAAAAGCATGTGTTTACCCTGCAAAAAGGACAGCGCATCGAGATCAACAGGGTGATGGAAAAGCTGGCGCGTGCAGGCTACCTGCGCAATGAAACGGTACAGGAAACGGGCGAATTTGCCGTGCGAGGCGGTATAGTGGATATCTTTGGCGCGGATGGCAGTGCGGTGCGCGTGGATTTTTTTGGCGATGAGATAGACCAGATCAGAAAGCTGGATGTGTTATCCCAGCGTAGCCAGGAGGAAATACAGCAGTTTGCGCTATCACCAGCTGTGGAAACGCCGCTGACGCATAAGCAGGCGCAAAAGGCGCTGCTGGAAATGGATAAGATCCTGAAAAACATTCCGCTGTCTGCGCAAAATGAGCAGAGCGAACGGCTGCGCCAGCTACATGATAGCATTGCCCAAGGTGATTATACGCAAAGCTATGAGGTATTGTCGCTGTTTTTGCCAGCGTATACGGCGGTGGACTATCTGCCGGCAGACAGTATACTGATGCTGGATGAGCCGATACGCCTGTCGGATGCGGCCCATTCCTCAGATTTAGAGATTCAATCTACGGTAGTAGAGCTTAAAGAAAAGGGGATGGCGCCGCTGGGCTGGGAAAACCAGCTGGCGCCCTATGTACATTTGACGGCTCCGCCGGATGTATATACGCTGTCATGCTCTGCTGTACAGCAAACAGGGGACAGCCACGTATTTCAGATTCGCCCGGCGCAAGCCCTGCATGGCAGGTTTGATCTACTGGCAGATGAGCTGACCCTGCGCAACAAGCACGGGTACCGCACGGTATTGGCTCTGCAAAATGAAAAGCGCTGCCAGACGCTTTACCAATCGCTGTTGGACAGAGGCGTTTCCTGTGTGGTGGACAGCGAGATGAAAAACCCGCCGCAAAAGGGGTACACTGTTTTGACGGTGGCGCCGCTGGGCAGCGGATTCGAGATGGGAGAGGAAAATTATCTCGTATTTTCCGAACATGAGATTTTCCGCACCCAAGGGGCACGTACGCCGGCCAAGCAGAAGAGCTCCTTACAGGCGGCAATGCCGGCTGTTGACTTGAAAGTAGGAGATTATGCCGTACACGATGTGCATGGCATCGGTGTGTACAAGGGGCTTACCACTATCACGGTAGAGGGAAAGCCCAAAGATTTTATGCTGATGGAATACCGCGGCGGGGATAAGCTCTACATCCCGGCTGACCAGGCGGACCGTTTGCAAAAATACATTGGCAACGACGATACCCCCAAGGTAAACAAGATGGGCGGTGCCGAGTGGGAAAAGGCGAAGAAAAAGGTTTCCAGGTCAGTGAAAAAGCTGGCGCAGGATCTGGTTTCGATCTATGCGGCTCGGCAGGCGATGACGGGCTATGCGTTCTCGGAGGATACGGCTTGGCAGGCAGAGTTTGAGCAGGCGTTCCCCTTTGAAGAAACGGAGGGGCAACTGCAAAGCGTAGAAGAGATCAAACGGGACATGGAATCCAATAAAATCATGGATCGTTTGCTGTGCGGCGATGTCGGCTATGGCAAGACGGAGGTGGCGATGCGTGCCATTTTCAAATGCGTGATGGACGCCAAGCAAGCCATGGTGCTGGTACCGACGACGATTTTGGCCCAGCAGCATTATGCAACGATGGCGGCCCGGTTTGAGGGGTATCCCATCCGGGTTCAGGTATTGAGCCGGTTCAAGACCGCCAAGGAGCAAAAGCAGATCTTGCAGGAGTTTGCCGACGGCGCTATCGATGTGCTTATCGGCACGCACCGACTGCTGGCCAAGGATGTAAGGCCGCATGATCTGGGGCTGCTGGTGGTGGATGAAGAGCAGCGGTTTGGCGTAGGGCACAAGGAAACGATCAAAGACATGAAGCGCAGCGTGGATGTATTGACGATGACGGCTACACCCATCCCGCGCACGATGGAGATGTCGCTGGTAGGGATCCGGGATATGTCCGTCATCCATACGCCGCCGGAGCAAAGGATCCCGGTAAATACCTATGTATCTCCGTATGATGCGGGGCTGATCCGCGAGGCGATCCACAGGGAGCTGGCCCGCGATGGGCAGGTATACATCCTATATAATAAGGTGCAGAGGATGGAGTGGCTGGTGCATGAGCTGCGCCAGCTTGTGCCGGAGGCGCGTTTTACCATGGCGCATGGGCAGATGACGGAAAACCAACTGGAAAGCGCGATGCTGCAATTCTATGAACGAGAGGCGGATGTGCTGGTGTGCTCTACCATCGTGGAAAACGGGGTGGATATTCCCTCTGCCAACACCATGATCGTGCTGGATGCCGACCATCTGGGGCTTTCCCAGCTGTATCAGCTAAGGGGGCGTGTCGGACGGAGCACGCGTACGGCGTATTGTTATCTATTGTACGAAACAAATAAGCAGATCAATGAAACGGCGCAAAAGCGGCTGGACGCTATCAAGGAGTTTACCGACCTTGGCAGCGGCTTCCGCATTGCCATGCGCGATTTAGAGATCCGGGGTGCGGGCAACCTGTTGGGGCCGGAGCAGCACGGGCATATGGCAAACGTGGGATACGATACCTACTGCAAGCTGTTAGCGGACGCTGTAAAACAGGCAAGGGGAGAGACGCCGGCGCCGACATTTGAAACCACGGTAGATGCGCCGCTGGCTGCCTATCTGCCCGAAAAATATGTGGGCTCTAAAGAGCAAAAGGTGCAGGTGTACCGCAAGATTGCCAATATCACGGGCGTGCATGACGCGGAGGACTTGGAGAAGGAATTGCAAGACCGATTTGGCCCGGTGCCAGAGGCAACGCGCCAACTGATAGAGATTTCGCTGCTGCGCGCGCTGGCACACGAGGCCGGCGTAGCAAGTGTGACAGTGCGCCAGGGCCAAGCGCGTATGAAGTTTGCTTTGCAGGCGGAGGTGGACCCGCTTCAAATCATGCAGGCAGCAGAGCGGTTTGGGCAGGGTGCACACTTTACAAAAGGGGAAACGCCGGGGCTGCTGTTGAAGCTGCCCCGGGCCTCTGCAGAGGAAATGACAGAGCAGACGATGGCATTTTTCAAGGATCTGACCCAGGCAAGCTGAGATTGAAACCGGACAGCGAGTGCGGTATAATAACAAAAATATGTTTGACAACCGAGCTTTGTACAAGAGAGGATGGACGCCGATGAAAAAGAAATGGGCAGCCGTAGCGCTGGCGATGACAATGTGCGTTGGCCTGCTGACGGGCTGCGTATCGGTCAACCGCGATAAGGATAAGGCGCAGATCGTTGCCAAGGTAGGCGATGAGACGCTGACAAAGGAGCAGCTATACAGCCAGATGCAATCCTATCTATCCGCCTATGGCGTGGAGGATGACCTCTGGGATGAGGGGCTGGACAGCCAGTTGAGAGAATACATGGACGAGCAGGGCGTAACCCTGGCCCAAAGCTGGATGGAGCTGCGTGTAGCGGCTGCTATTTGCGACAGGGATATGCCGCTGACGGAGGAAGAGATCGCAGAAGTAGAAGAGACCTATGCCGATGCGATAGACCAGGTAAAAACGCAGCTGGGATACAATTCGGTATCCCCGGAGAGCTACGAAGGCAATATCGACGAGGATGTAGACGAATTTTTCCGTACCTATTATGCTACGGAAAATGCGGCCAGCTATAAAGAAGACCTTTTGCGCAACCGAAAGTACAACAAGCTGTATGAAAGTACGGTAAAGGATGTAAAGGCCGGGGATAAAGCGTTGGAAAACCGCTATAAAGAAGACCTGGCAGAGCAAAAGGAAACCTATGAGAAAACGCCGAGTGATTTTATGACGGCGATCACCAACGAATCTTCAGGTGATTATTTATTGTATAAGCCGGAAAACTATCTGCTGGTTAAACAGATCCTAATTGAGTATCTGCCGGCTGATAAGAGCAAGGTAGAAGCGCTGTCCGAGGAAAAAACGACGCTGCAAGAAGAAGTGGATACCGCGCAGGAAAGCCTGGATACCAATCAGGAGAGCAGGGAAAGTGAGCAATCCACTTATGACGCTGCCAAGGAGGCATACGATAAGGCGGTTTCGGAGAACGATACCGCTACGGCAGAAGCCAAAAAGCAGGAAATGGACGCCAGCCAGGAAAAGCTGGATGCCTATGATGAGAGCATTGCAAAGGCGCAGAAGGATCTGGATACCAAAAAACCGCAGTTGGAAGCCAAGGAAACAGAGCTGAGCAATGCGATCCAGACGGCCCAGGCCAATGTACAGGCTAAGGTAGATGAGGCAATGCAAAAGGCAAAAGACGGAGAGGATTTTGATGCGCTCATCGAACAATACAATACAGACCCGGGTATGCAGGGAGATACGGTCACAGCGAAGATCGGCTATGTCATTGCGCCGGATGATACCACATATGATGAGGATTTTGTGGCCGCGGCCCGTACGCTGACAAAGCAGGGAGAGCTGGCGCAAACCGCAACTGCGTTTGGCGTGCATATCATCCGTTTGCAGATGGATGCTGCGGCCGGGGAGCTGCCGTACGACCAGGGCGGTAAGGAAGTGGTAGCTTCCAAAGAGGATGAGGTAGCAAAGGAAGAGGTTTGGACGGAAAAAATGGAGCAATGGGCCAAGGAGTTGGATGCAAAGGTATATGAGAGCCGCGTGGCCTTTGTCAAATAACGAAGAATAAGAAAGCCAGACAGCTTTTTGCTGCCTGGCTTTTGTTTACAAGAAAGCGTTACGAAAGATACGATGCCAAGGGAGATAGATCCAATTCCCCTTGATAGGCGGAGAGAAACTTCATTAGCTGCTGCGCGACGGTGCGAACCCCGCCCGCCCGTTCGCTTTCGATGTTGATGGCAATGAGCGGCTCGTGGAGGGAAAGGCGGAGGAGAAACCAGCCGTCGCCGTTTTCGGGGGAAAACTGGACGCGGATGCCTTCATGGTTTTCCGGGGCAGGCTGAAAAGAGGGCTGCGTATCGGCATAGGCAAAGAGTGCCTGGATAAGCGACTGGCCGAAATCACGAAACGCATCTGTGCGGATGGCCAAGCGGAATTCACAGCTCTCCGCGGGTTCGGAAAGATCGGCAAGAAGGTCCGCGATGCAAAGCCCTTTCTGATGCAGGCGTGCCACTTCGATGACAAGACGCGTGGCAAGATAAGCACCGTCGTCCAAAAAATAGTTTTCCTTTAAGGCGGCATGACCGCTGGTTTCGATGGCAAGAGGCGTATATTGGCCGGCATGGTTTAAGCGGATCGCCTCATTGATGACGTTTTTGTAGCCGCGCTTAAAGCGGCGATGTATCCCGCCGTGCGCCTTGATGAACTCTGCCAGCCCTGTGGAGGTAATGGAATCCGTCACGATGACAGCGCCCGGCGTTTCACGGAGCAAAACAGCGGAGATGACCGCGATAAGGCGGTTTTTATTCAGCACAACGCCGCCTTTGCCTACGGCGCCTACCCGGTCTACATCGGTATCAAAAATCAAACCAAAATCGGCATTGTGACGGATCACAGCGTCTACAAGGCTTTGCATGGCCTCGGCATTTTCAGGATTGGGAATATGATGGGGGAAATGCCCGTCTGGCTCCAAAAACTGGCTGCCTTGAATATCGGCCCCCAAGGGCTGCAACACCTTTTCAGCATAAAAGCCACCGGCGCCGTTGCCGGCGTCTACAAGAATTTTCAGCCCTTTGAGCGGCTGGGCCTGGCCGGTTTCCTGCTGAATTTTTTGACGCAGCCCCTCTGCATAGATAGAAATGAAGTCAAACGTCTGTACTTGGCCTGCTCGGCCGCTGGGCAAATCCCCTTCGGATAGGCGAAGAAGCGCTGCAATTTCACCGGATTCCAAACCACCCTGACAAGTGAAAAACTTCATTCCGTTACGATCGCTGGGCAGATGGCTGGCGGTCAGCATCACGGCGCCGTCGCAATGTGTTTGAGCGGACACGGTTGTCATAAACATAGCGGGCGTGCTGGCCATCCCGCAATCGAGGACAAAAAGCCCGCAATCCGCTAACGCGGCAATACAGGCCTCTTTCAAGGCGGGGCCGGAAAGCCGAGCGTCCATCCCAACGGCTATGCGGGGGGCTGTGCGCTGGGTGCGCCCAGCCAGCCAAAGGGCAAAGGCACGGCTGAGCGTGTCTACCTCCTTGGCCGTTAAATTGGCCTGCGGGCCCATGGCGACGCCGCGTATATCGCTTCCGTTTTGCAAACTGGATAGCTGCATTATGTCTTGCTCCTAACGACATACAAATGTCTTTTTTATTTGTTTTATTGTACTGGTATTGAGGGGCGGTTGCAAGCGCGGTGCAATACGCAATGAAGCATTTGGAAAAAAATGTTTTTCCCATAAAAAAACTTTCCTGATAAAAACCTGCCAATTAGCAGAAAATATCGGCAACAGAGGTAGAAGTTTGCATAAGGCAGGAGGAACATGTATGAAAGCGACAGGGATCGTACGCAGAATCGACGAATTGGGAAGAGTCGTGGTGCCAAAGGAGATCCGGCGGACGCTGCGCATCCGTGAAGGAGATCCTTTAGAGATATTCACAGACCGAAATGGGGAGATCATTCTAAAAAAATATTCCCCGATGGGAGAGCTGGGCGCCTTTGCTAAGGAATATGTGGAGGCGCTGAATAAGTCCTTGGGGCATATTGCGATGATCTGTGACCGTGACAGCGTCATTGCAACCGCCGGGGTGCAGAAGAAAGAATATCTGGATCACGCAGTCAGCCGTGAGATGGAACAGGCCATGGAGCAAAGAAAACCTATTCTTACCGACCGGCGAAGCGGAGGAAAGCCCATGCCAATTACCGAGCAGGATAACGCCAGCCAGACCATCGCCCAGATCGTTGTACCTGTGATCAGCGAAGGGGAGGCTACGGGGGCTGTGGTACTGTTGTCCAGACGGGAGGACTGCAAGTTTGGAGAAACGGAGCTAAAGGTAACGCAGACAACAGCTGGGTTTTTGGGACGCCAGCTGGAACAATGAATCCGTAAAAAAGGCCGCTGAGAAAGCGGCTTTTTTTCTGGGGTTTTTTGGAGGAAGATGCTATAATAAAGCACATACATAAAAGAGAAACGAGCAGAGAGGAGGGCCATCGGCATGAAAAAAGGGTTTGCGCACGGCGCAGCAAAGCTTGGCAGTGCTGGGCTGCTATGCAGCGCCATTGGCTCTCTATTTCGCATTATGCTGGCCGGCTGTATCGGAACTATGGGCATTGCCTACTACCAGCTGGCCTATCCGATCTATGTGCTTTTAACGGTGGTGGCTACCTCTGGCATCCCGGCAGCGATCAGCAAGCGGGTTTCAGAATTTGCTGCTCTTGGCGATTATCGGACCGCACATTATTTTTTTGTAACCTGTTTTCGGGCGCTTTTGCTGGCCGGTTTGGGCGGCTCTGTGCTGCTGGTTGCAGGGTCGTTCTGGATTGTGCGGATGCAGGGTGTCTCAGAGGCGTGGATGACGATCCTATCGTTATCGCCGGCGGTTTTCTTTATGAGCGGCATTGCGGCCTATCGAGGCTATTTTCAGGGCCTGCAGGAGATGACACCCACGGCCGTTTCGCAGCTGGTAGAGGAAATCGTAAAAACGGTGTTGGGGCTGGGGTTGGCTTACTGGCTGATCCATAGCAGCACATTGTTGGCGTCGGTAGGGGCGCTGGCGGCCATCCCTGCGGCAGAGCTGTGCTCGCTGGTGTATTTGATGATCCGTTATGGACGCGGGAAAAATGCGCTGATGCATGAAGTGAGGACAAGCCCGCATGTACGCACATATCCGGAAAAAAAGAAAATTCGCAAAGATCTGCTGCATTTGGCTTTGCCCATTACCCTGGCGGCTGCCACGATGAGCCTGGTATCTCTGGTAGATAATTTTATGGTTATCAATTTATTGAAATCCAGTGGATTTTCCCAAGCGATGGCGGAGAGCAGGTTTGGGTTGATGACAGGTTATGTGAGCCCGATTGTCTACGTGCCGGTGAGTATTTCGACAGCGCTGCACATGAGCTTGGTGCCAAGCATCTCTGCGAGCCTTAAACTAAGACGATTTAAGGAATGCACGATAAATACCGGGATCGGATTAAAGCTGACAACGCTGCTGGGGCTGCCGTGTATGGCGGGGCTGATGCTGTTAGGGCCGCTTTTGCTACAGTTGATTTTTCCGGGTACGCTGGCAGAAGGCGACCATGCGTCGGTATCGGCTATGCTGATGCGGGTAATGGCCATCGGGCTATTTTGCTTGATGGCAACGCAAACTTGTACAGGCATTTTGCAGGGCCTGGGCCTGCAGAACATTCCGGTAAGAAATTTGGCGGCCGGGCTTTTGGTTAAAATTGTGGTGTCGCTGGTGTTGCTGAAAATCCCAAGCCTCAATGTTGTAGGGGCCGCCATCGGCACGGTGGCGTGCTATGCGGTCTGTGCGCTGTTGGATCTATGGTGTATTCTGCATGAGCTAAGGGCGCAGTTTTCCGTGATGGAAATTTTGGTAAAGCCGATGCTGGCAACCTTAGGGATGGCCGCGGCGGTAGGGATTGTATGGATGGCGCTGCACAGTGTAAATGGGTGGATCTTATTTTTGAGCGCAACGGCAATTGGCATTGTCGTGTATTTTGCGCTGGTGGTAGGGTTCCATGTTGTTACGACGGAGGATCTTAGAATGCTGCCGGGCGGCATCAAGCTGGATTCTTGGCTGCGTGAAAAGAGAATTTGGAGGGATATCTAATGGGGATACTCATTGTTGGGCTGGGGCCGGGGCCGAAGGGATATACCACAAGCCAGACTGTGCTGGCACTGGAAAAGGCGGAGGTCTGCTATGTGCAGACGGCCTTGCATCCCAGTATCGAGATTGTAAAGCAAGCGGGCATAGGTTTTATTTCGTTGGATGAAGAATATCAAAAGGCGCAGGATTTTGATGCGCTCAACCGGGCCGTAGCGGAAAAAATTGTGGAGGCAGGCCGGGAAAGGCGTATTGTATTTGCCGTTACGGGAGAAGCTAGTCAAGGACAAAGCGCTGTTCAGACGGTTTGGAACAGGGCCAAGGAGCTTGGCATAGAAGTAGGGATTCTGCCGGGACTGAGCACGGCTGCCGCTGCAATGGCCGAGGCGGGCGCACCCTGTGAACAAGGGGTACAGACGCACTATGAAGCGCTGGATCTTTTAAGATTGGATTGTGGAAAAAGCCAGGTGATCTGTGATTTGGATCAGCCGATAAAGGCAAGCCAATACAAGGTTGACCTGATGGAGCTGTATCCGGAGGACTGGCAGGTAGCTCTGGTATGGGCGGATGCCGAACGGATGCACCACCGCTGGTGCCCTCTGTATGAGATGGATCGACAGCCCCATTTTGATGCGACCAGCTGCCTGGTAGTGCCGCCGCTGCCCTTTGAAAAACGCAAGCGCTATGTATATGCAGATTTGCAGAAAATCGCTGGCATACTGCGCGCGCCAGACGGATGCCCCTGGAATGCAGAGCAGACGCATTTTTCCTTGAAATCTGCCATGCTGGAGGAGGCCTGTGAAGCGATCGCAGCGGTGGATGAAGGGGACATGGAGCACCTATGCGAGGAGCTGGGCGATGTGTTGCTGCAGGTGGCGATGAATGCGGAAATTGCGCAGGAGCAGATGCAGTTTACGCCTGTGGACATATGCAGCGGAATCTGTGAAAAGCTGATCCGCCGCCATCCGCATGTTTTTGGCAGCGTAACGGTCAGCGGGACAGGCGAGGTATTGAAAAACTGGGAAGAGATCAAGAAAACGGAAAAGGGGCATACACAGGAAGATTCTCTGTTAAAGGGCGTAGGAGAGGGGCTGCCGGCTCTGATGCGCGCGCAGAAAATCCAAAAGAAGGCCAAGAGCATCGGCTTTGACTGGCAGGCACCAGAGCCGGCGGCCGGCAAGGTAAAAGAGGAACTGGCCGAGCTGCTGGAGGCGCTGCAAGAGGGCCCGGTGCGTACAGAGGAAGAAGCGGGTGATTTGCTGTTTGCCGCGGTAAATGTGGTGCGGCTTTGCGGCGTACATGCGGAAACGGCGCTGATGGCCGCTTGTGAGAAGTTTATACGCCGTTTTCGTGCGATGGAACAGGCGGCCGTACGATCGGGAATAACGCTAAGCAGCCAAACACTGGAAACGCTGGATGGGCTGTGGGAAGAGACAAAGCGCCTAGAAAAGCAAGAAAAAGCTTGACATTCTAGACCGTTTGTTGGAAAATGGTCAAGACATAAAAACGAGAAAAATTTGCGCTTGGCGCAACTATCACTAGGAGGGCACGAATATGAACAAAACTGAATTAATCGGTTGTGTAGCCGAAAAGAGCGGTTTGGCCAAGAAAGACGCAGAAAAAGCGGTAAATGCTGTATTGGATGCAGTGGTAGAAACCCTGAAAGCGGGCGAAAAGGTACAGCTGGTTGGCTTTGGCAACTTCGAAGTGCGTGAACGCGCTGCGCGCAAGGGTATCAATCCGTTGACCAAACAGCCGATGGATTTCCCGGCTACCAAGGTGCCGGCTTTCAAAGCGGGCAAGGCCTTGAAAGACGCTATCAAATAAAAACAACCAAAAAAGAGCCGAGTATATCCGGCTCTTTTTTTGTACCGGTAAGACCGCGCCTTGTCTTTTATAGGGAAGGCTGGAAAAATATGATATAATAACATCATCTGGAGGTTGAAGATGCGAATTGATAAATATTTGAAAGTATCACGGATCATCAAGCGGAGAACTGTGGCGCAGCAGGCGTGCCAGGCGGGAAGGATACAAATCAACGGAAAGGTGGCCAAGCCCTCGGATAAGGTAGAGGTAGGCGATGTGCTGACCATTCAGTTGGGAGAAAAGACATATACATATGAGGTATTGATGGTGACTGAACATGCGACAAAGGAGAATGCGGATATGATGTTCCGCGCCGTATTATGAGCCAGCCGAGAATCAAGACCGGGCTGGGCCTGGATGCACATGCGTTTGCAGAGAACCGCACTTTGATTTTGGGCGGTGTGTTGATCCCGTATGAAAAGGGATTGATGGGCCATTCAGACGCCGACGTGCTTTGCCACGCCATCAGCGATGCACTGTTGGGCGCAGCGGGATTGGGGGACATTGGGCAGCATTTTCCAGATACCGACCCTATCTACTTTGGAGCAAGCAGCATCATGCTATTGCAATGTTGTGCGGAAAAGGTGCGCCAGTCGGGATATGCCGTAGGAAATGTGGATGCGGTGGTCATCGCCCAAGAACCCAAAATTGGCCCGCATACCGAGCATATGACGCATCATATTGCCCAGGCGCTGGGCATAGAGCCTGCGCAGGTGAATATCAAGGCAACTACGACCGAGCATATGGGCTTTACGGGACGCAAGGAGGGCATAGCGGCCCAGGCGGTATGCTTATTGGAAAGGATTGACTAAATGGCAAGACGGAGGCGCAGAAGAGGGGAAAACCTGTTGGACCGCTGGCGCGGATCGGCAGTTTATCCATTCTTAATGATCGGGATTGTAGGGGCCATCGTCGTGCTTTGCTGGCTGCTGGTATCCCAAGTGGCCATGCCGCTGATCCAATCTTGGTTTGGGCCAAAGATTACGGAAGTGCCGCTGCCCACGCAGCAGACGGAGATCGGAGATTTATCAGATAAAATACGAGAGGTGCTGCTGACCAATAAGTTTAAGTATGTGGCTAGGCCGATCCTGTTGGGGGATGAGGTGTACTTTTCTTCCGGACAGGACAACTACTACAATCCCTTGATGAAAGAAATTTATGTGGCCAAGCAGGATACGGCAAACTCAGTGACGCCTACAAGGATAGAGGGCATTGAAGCAGAAGGCGATATTCTGGCGCTGGATGTAAGCGCGGATTATATCGTATATATTGATACGAAAAAGGATACCGCTATGGCAGACGGCGGCGTGATACCGGGGCGTGCCATCATGTATTTATATAACCGCAGCACACAACAGACTGAAAAGCTCAAGGATATTCCATACGACTGTCCAGACGTATTTTTAACAGGGCAGTATGTGGTCTGGGTGGAGCGTACGGGCGAAACGCAGGATAAGCTTTATATGATGGATCTGACGACCAAAGAAGTCACGACGTTGGCGACATACGAGGATTCCCCGATGGGCGTTTCGCCGCCGGGCGTATGCAGCACTGATATTGTCTGGGTAGAGCCGCACCCGGATCAGCCAGACAGCGAACAGTATAATGTAATTAAGACGTTGTCCCTGGGAGAAAACGCCGGAACGGTGACAACCTATGAGCCGGGGATGTATGCGTTTAAGCCGATGACAAATGGCTCTGCCATCATATGGAGCGATAATTTTGCCAGCGCCGACGCCAATCTGTATCTATCGCAAAACGGCGCAATGCCGAAAAAACTGGCGGAGAATGTATCGGGATATGGGATTGCAGATAACTTTGTAGCGTACTGCCAGAATGGACGCATTTATGTCTATTTCCTGGCAACGGGAGAGTTGGCACAGCTTTCCAAATCCACCGAATACGCGATGCTGGCGGATGTATCCAGCCATGGAGTGACGTGGTTTGACATTACAGATAAAAACAGGGAACGCGATATTTTGAAATTCGCGGTGGTGGACTGAAAGACGATGGCAAAAACAAAAACGATTTTTTACTGCACAAACTGCGGGCATGAATCACCCAAATGGGTAGGACGTTGCCCTGGCTGTGGAGAATGGAATACCATGGAAGAGCAGCCTGTGGTCAAATCTGCGGGCGGGAAAGCAAAACCATGGAAGCCGGCGGCAAAGCCTGTGCCGTTGGCGCAGGTGGATGTGACGCCAGCAGGACATTTACAGACCGGGATCGAAGAACTGGATCGTGTTTTAGGCGGCGGCCTCATCGAAGGTGCGGTTGTGCTGGTAGGAGGGGAACCCGGCGTTGGGAAATCCACGCTGCTGCTCCAGGCCTGCGAGAGAATTGCTAGGCAAGGGAAAAAAGTGCTCTATGTTTCAGGGGAGGAATCGGCCCGGCAGATCAAGCTGCGGGCGCTGCGGCTGGGCACGCTGTCTGAGGATCTATTGGTGTTGGCGGAAACAGATATGGAGGCGGTTTGCCAAGCCATGGAGGAGAGCCAGGCGCAGCTTGTCATCATCGATTCCATTCAAACGATGACGCAGCCTGGCATGGCAAGCGCGATGGGCAGTGTATCCCAAATTCGAGAATGTACGGCTTCTGCGCTTAGAATCGCAAAAACAACGGGCGCTACGGTGATTTTGGTGGGGCATGTGACCAAGGAAGGAGCCATCGCCGGCCCGCGTGTATTGGAGCATATGGTGGATACCGTGTTGTATTTTGAAGGAGAGCGGCAATCTACGCTGCGCATTTTGCGGGCTGTGAAAAATCGGTTTGGCTCTACCAATGAAATCGGCGTATTTGCCATGACAGAACACGGTATGGAGGAGATGAAAAACCCTTCGGAGGTGCTGCTCAGCCAGCATACCAAAGGCGTGGCGGGCAGTGCGATTACCTGCTCGATGGAGGGAAGCAGGCCGGTTTTGTGCGAAATACAGTCGCTGGCGGCCACTACATCCTTTGGACAGCCGCGGCGTATGGCCACAGGGGTAGACTACAACCGAATGCTGCTGATGATTGCGATTATGGAGCGGCGTGCAGGCGTTCCGCTGTACAACCGCGATGTATACACAAACGTAGTAGGCGGCATGAAAATTGCAGAGCCTGCCAACGACCTGGCGATGGTGATGGCCATTGCATCCGCGGCCACGGGGCAGCCGCTCAAAGGAGGGGTGGCGGCCATAGGAGAAGTGGGGTTAACAGGCGAGGTGCGCATGGTTTCCCAGCTGGAGCGGCGGGCGTCAGAATGTGCAAAAATGGGTTTTACCACGCTTCTGGTACCCAAAGAAGCCTTGAAAGCCTCTGGAATCAAGGCGGGGGTGCGCTTTGCTGGGGTCGGCAGCGTAGCAGAAGCGCTTTTCCTCGGTCTAGAGCCCAAACGTAAGGGGATGGATACGGCAGAGGAAAATTGACAAGGGATGGTTTATGCCGTATCATTAAAAATACACCATTTGATACAAAAAGGGGGAAAGGCTGTGTTTGAAATTGGCGACCGGGTGGCATATCCGATGCATGGGGCCGGGATTGTTGAGCTGATCGAAGAAAAAGAGATTTTGGGCCAGCTCCAGCGCTATTATGTGCTCAGGTTCGCCTTAGGTGGTATGAAGGTGATGGTGCCTGTTGAAGGCAAAGATATTGGCTTACGCGCCATCATCGGCAAAGAAGAAGGGATGAAAGTCCTGGAATTTTTGTCTCAGCCCTGTGGGGAGGAATGCGATAACTGGAACCGCAGGTACCGGGAAAATTTGGAAAAGATGCGCACAGGCAGTATCTTTGATACGGCAGAGGTGGTGCGCGCTCTGAGCCATCGAGACAAGGAAAAGGGGCTTTCTACCGGGGAAAAGAAGATGCTGAACTCCGCCAAACAGATTTTAGCCAGCGAATTGATCCTCTCTCTGGATATGGAAGAACAGGACGTATTAGCACGCATCGAACAGGCTGTATAGAAGCGGTGCTGTTTGAGATAGATTTCCATGTAGAGAGGAGGTGAATGCGCATGAAAAAACTGCTTCGTTTGGGATTTTCCATTGGACTGGGGGCCTTATGTATCGGTATCCTGACGCTGGTGGCCAGCTTACTGAGCTGGATCAAACTGGTGGATGTGTATACTGTGGTTTCTTCATCGGTCATAGCAGGGGTATACATCGGTGTCGGCGTGCTTGGCATGCTGCTGGGCTTTATTTTCTATCCGAAGATGATGCGCGGCATTGCAGGCGGCATGAAACGCATAGAGGCAAAGCTGACACAAGTGCCCATGCAGGATGTTCTCTCCGGTATACTGGGGCTGATCGTCGGGCTGATACTAGCACTATTACTTTCTACTCTTATTAATCGCATTCCTATTCCCTGGCTCTCAATGCTGCTTTCCGTAATCGTCTATGTGCTGCTTGGCTATTTGGGCGTGGCGGTCGCAGTGCGGAGAAAATCTGAACTAGGCATCGTGGAAAAAATTACGGAATCCAAGGGCGCGGAAGAACATGAAGAAACGGAGGAGGAGCCTGCACCGCGTGGCGCGGTGACGGGCCGCAGCAGAAAAAAGGCGGAAAAGCAAAAGCCGCCTGCGCCAAAGATTCTGGATACTTCCGTGATCATAGATGGACGTGTGCTGGCAGTAGCCAATGCAGGGTTTTTGGAGGGCAAGATCATCGTTCCTTCCTTTGTGCTGCAAGAGCTGCGGCATATTGCGGATTCTGCTGATGCGTTGAGAAGGCAGAGAGGCCGAAGGGGCTTGGATATCTTGCAGCAAATGCAGCAGGATTCCAACCGTGTGGTGGTCATTGAAAAGGAATATGAAAATACAGAAGTAGACGAACAGCTCATTCTGCTTGCCAAAGAGATGAAGGGGAACATCGTAACCAACGATTTCAACCTGAACAAAGTGGCGACGGTGAAGGGTGTAAAGGTACTGAATATCAACGAGTTGGCCAGCTCGTTGAAGCCGGCAGTTATGCCTGGCGAGGATATGCTTTTGCAGATTGTCAGAGAAGGCAAGGAGCCGGGACAGGGCGTAGCGTATCTGGAAGATGGCACGATGGTCGTAGTGGACAGCGGCGCATCGCACATAGGGAGCACCACCTCGGTGTATGTTACCTCCGTGCTGCAAACGGCAGCGGGGCGTATGGTGTTTGCCAAGGCCAATTAAAATTCAATGTACATAAAAAGCCATGTGCCCGCGGAGGGCACATGGCTTTTCGCATTCCCGCGAAAAATGACAAAAAAACGTCAATTGGCAGCGACGCCATTGACGAATAAGACAAGTTATGATATAGTCGTAAATTGCACAAGTATTCCCGCGATACACGGATTTACCATGGAAAAAGGAAATAAAAAATTTCCTTCTTTCCCCGCTATTGTACAGTGCTTTGCGTACAAAATCAAGAGCGAATCTTTTTCCGTGTATGTATGGATAGAAAAGTATAAAAAGGATTGGGAGTGAAGCATCCATGGTTCATGAAATTCTTCTGGGCGGCAGAAAGAAAATGAGCTTTTCGCGCATTGACGAGGTCCTGGAAATGCCCAACCTGATTGAGATCCAAAAAGAATCTTACCGCAAATTTGTGGAAGAAGGACTCAAAGAGGTATTTGCGGATATTTCCCCCATCACGGGTTATGGCGATAACCTAGTGTTGGAGTTTGTGGATTATACGCTGGATAACAACCCGAAATATTCTGTAGAAGAGTGTAAGGAACGCGACGTCAACTATGCAGCGCCGCTGCGGGTGACGGTGCGCCTGATTAACCGTGAGACAGGCGAAGTGAAAGAGCAGGAAGTCTTCATGGGCGATTTCCCCTTGATGACGGAAACCGGCACTTTCATCATCAACGGCGCAGAACGCGTAATCGTGAGCCAGCTGGTGCGTTCTCCCGGTGCCTATTACAATATGGAAACGGACAAGATGGGCAAACAGCTTTTCTCATCCACCATCATTCCGAACCGCGGCGCCTGGCTGGAGTATGAAACGGACGCCAACGACGTGATGTGGGTACGCGTAGACCGTACGCGCAAGCTGCCCGCCACTGTGCTGATGCGCGCGCTTGGCTGTGGGACGGATGAGGAGATCCTGGCAAAGTTTGGGGAAGAGAAGCTCATCATCGATACCATCCGTAAGGACAGCGCCAAGACGGATCCGGAAGGCGTGATCGAGATCTATAAGCGTCTGCGCCCGGGTGAACCGCCGACGGAGGAAAGTGCCCGTTCCCTGTTTAATTCTTTATTGTTTGATCCGCGCCGTTATGACTTGGCGCGTGTGGGCCGCTATAAAATCAATAAAAAGCTGGGCCTTGTGGATCGCTTGGCCGGGCAGACGCTGGCGGCAGACGTCATCAATCCGTATACCGGAGAGGTCATGGCTGTTGCGGGCCAGCAGATAGACCGTGCCGAGGCAGAACGCCTGCAGGCGGCCGGCATCAACGAGGCGGAAGTAGTTGTAGAGGAAGGGACGCTGAAGATTTTCGGCAATAACTTTGTAGACCTGGCGCCCTTTGTAGACTTTGACTTAAAGGAAATCGGCATTACGGAAAAAGCGCATTTCCCGACCTTTATGGAGATCCTCAACAGCAAGGAGAGCTGGGAGGAGGGTGAACTGCGCCGTGAAATGGCCAACCGTGTGCATGACCTGATGCCAAAGCACATCCACCCGGATGATATCATGGCATCGTTGAATTATATGATCTGTCTGTATCACGGTGTAGGGCGTACCGACGATATCGACCATCTGGGCAACCGCCGCCTGCGCTGCGTTGGCGAACTGTTGCAGAACCAGATCCGTGTGGGGCTATCCCGTCTAGAGAGAGTGGTGCGCGAACGCATGAGCATCCAGGATATGGATGTGGCAACGCCGAGCAATCTCATCAATATTCGCCCGGTATCCGCAGCCATCAAGGAGTTTTTTGGAAGCAGCCAGCTGAGCCAGTTCATGGATCAGACCAATCTGCTGGCAGAGCTGACGCATAAGCGCCGCCTGTCTGCGCTGGGCCCTGGCGGCCTGAACCGTGAACGCGCCAGCTTTGAGGTGCGTGACGTACACCATTCGCATTACGGACGCATGTGCCCCATTGAAACGCCGGAAGGCCCGAACATCGGCTTGATCGGCTCTTTGGCCACGTATGCGCGCGTGAACGAATACGGCTTTATCGAAACGCCGTACCGCAAGGTGATCCATGGCGAAGGCAGGGTAACGGACGAAGTGGTATACATCACGGCGGACGAAGAGGACAATTACATCGTAGCGCAGGCCAACGAATCGGTGGATGAAAACGGCCGCTTTACGCATGACCGCGTAACCAGCCGCTTCCGTAATGAGATCAACGAATTCCTGCGGGAACAGATCGATTTGATGGATGTTTCCCCCAAACAGCTGGTATCCGTGGCCACGGCGATGATTCCGTTTTTGGAAAACGACGACGCCAACCGCGCGTTGATGGGCTCCAACATGCAGCGCCAGGCGGTGCCGCTTCTCAATCCTCAGGTGCCGGTGGTAGGAACAGGGATGGAATACAAAGCTGCACATGACTCTGGCATGGTGGTTTTGAGCAAGCGCGACGGTGTAGCGAAGAAAGTGACGGCCGATGAGATCGTCATTGAAGGCGACGACGGCGTAACGGATCGTTTTAAGCTGATTAAATATAAGCGCTCCAACCAAAACACCTGCATCAATCAGCGCCCGCTGATTACGGCGGGGCAGCGCGTGAACAAGGACCAGGCACTGGCGGACGGCCCGTCCACCAGCCAGGGTGAAATCGCGCTAGGACGAAATATCCTCATCGGCTTTATGCCGTGGGAAGGCTATAACTATGAAGACGCTATGCTGATCAGCGAAAAGATGGTGAAAGAGGATGTGTTTACCTCTATCCACATCGAGGAGCTGGAATGCGAAGCACGCGATACCAAGCTGGGGCCGGAAGAGATCACCCGCGACATTCCGAACGTAGGGCCGGAGGGCCTGAAGGATCTGGATGATGAGGGCATCATCCGCGTAGGCGCGGAGGTACACTCCGGTGATATTCTGGTCGGCAAGGTGACGCCCAAAGGCGAAACCGAGCTGACGGCAGAGGAACGCCTGCTTAGAGCCATCTTTGGCGAAAAGGCGCGCGAGGTGCGCGATACCTCGTTGCGTGTGCCGCATGGTGAAGGCGGCATTGTGGTAGACGTGAAGATCTTTACGCGTGAAAATAAGGATGAGCTGCCGGCTGGCGTCAACGAACTGGTACGTGTATACATTGCGCAGAAGCGCAAAATCAGCGTGGGCGATAAAATGGCGGGCCGCCACGGCAACAAGGGCGTTATCTCCCGTATTTTGCCGGAAGAGGATATGCCGTTTATGCCGGACGGTACGCCGCTGGAAATTGTATTGAATCCGCTGGGCGTGCCGAGCCGTATGAATATCGGCCAGGTATTGGAAACGCACTTGGGTTTGGCAGCCAAGGCACTGGGCTTTGAGGTGGCCACCTCTGTATTTGACGGTGCGACCGAAGAGGAGATCCAGGAGCTGCTGGTGAAAGCCGGCTACCCTGCGGACGGAAAGATCCAGCTGCGCGACGGCCGCAGCGGCGAACCATTTGAAAACCCGGTAACGGTAGGATACATGTATATCTTAAAGCTGCATCACTTGGTAGACGAGAAAATCCATGCCCGCTCTACCGGCCCGTACTCCTTGGTTACCCAGCAGCCGTTGGGCGGCAAGGCCCAGTTCGGCGGCCAGCGCTTTGGGGAAATGGAGGTTTGGGCGTTGGAAGCGTACGGCGCAGCCCATACCCTGCAAGAGATCCTGACGGTAAAGAGCGACGATGTGGTGGGCCGCGTAAAGACGTACGAGGCTATCATCAAGGGCGAAAACACGCCGGAGCCCGGCATTCCGGAATCCTTTAAGGTATTGATCAAGGAATTGCAGAGCTTGGCGCTGGATATTAAGGTGCTCAACGAAAACCATGAGGAGATCAAGATCCGTGATTCGGCGGAGGAAGAGATGGAGCTGATGGATCGCCACGAGCAGGAACGCAGAAATATTCTGCTGCAAAGCGCGGACTACGCACAGGCGGCAGACCAGAGCGTGGACGGCGATCTGGGCGACGAGACGGATATTCAGGATGCCCATGGCGGCGATGCGTTCGATATTGCCGGGGTGCATGAGATCGTGTTGGATGACGATCTGCTGGGATTGGATGACGACGCCTTTGCAGACCTGGATGATGAAGAATAAGCACGCTTGTACTGTTAAGATAGATTTGGAGGTTGGCGCTTCATGGTAGAACTCAACAACTTCGACAGCATACAGATCGGCTTGGCTTCTCCGGAACAGATATTGACCTGGTCCCACGGAGAGGTGAGAAAGCCGGAAACCATCAATTACCGGACGTTGAAGCCTGAAAAGGACGGCCTGTTCTGCGAACGCATTTTTGGACCTACAAAGGACTGGGAATGCCATTGCGGAAAATACAAGCGCGTACGCTATAAAGGCATGGTATGCGATAAGTGCGGCGTAGAGATCACGCGCGCCAAGGTGCGCCGCGAGCGCATGGGGCATATCACGCTGGCGGCCCCGGTCAGCCATATCTGGTATTTCAAGGGAATCCCCAGCCGTATGGGGCTGCTGCTGGATATGTCGCCGCGCTCGCTGGAAAGGGTGCTGTACTTTGCTGCCTATGTGGTATTGGATCCGGGCAACACGAATTTGACCTACAAGCAGGTCATCAACGATAGAGAACTGCGCGAGGCAGAGGAAAAGTACGGCCGTGACGCATTCCGTGTCGGCATGGGTGCAGAAAGTGTCAAAGAGCTGTTAAAGGCTGTGGATTTGGACGCCACAAGCGAACAGCTGAAAAAGGAAGTCAACGATTTTTCCGGGCAGAAACGGCTGCGTGCTATCAAGCGCTTGGAAGTCGTGGAAGCATTTAGAAAATCCAATAACAAGCCGGAATGGATCATTTTGGATGTGATCCCGGTGATCCCTCCGGAGCTGCGCCCGATGGTACAGCTGGACGGCGGCCGGTTCGCCACCAGCGATTTAAACGACCTTTATAGAAGGGTGATCAACCGCAACAACCGCTTAAAGCGCCTGCTGGAGCTCAAAGCGCCCGATATCATCGTGCGCAACGAAAAGCGTATGCTGCAGGAAGCGGTAGACGCCTTGATTGACAACGGCCGCAGGGGACGCCCGGTCACAGGGCCGGGTAACCGAGCGCTCAAATCTTTGTCCGATTTGCTGCGCGGCAAGCAGGGCCGTTTCCGTCAAAACCTTTTGGGCAAACGTGTAGACTATTCCGGCCGAAGCGTTATCGTGGTAGGGCCGGAGCTGAAAATGTATCAATGCGGCTTGCCGGAGGGAAAGGGGCTGGAAATGGTCAAGTTGTATGCCGTGAAAAAACTGGTACAGGAAAACCACAGCCACAATGTGCGCCAGGCCAAAAAGCTGGTGGAACGTTCGGACAGCCGGGTTTGGGACGTACTGGAAGACATCATCAAAGAGCATCCGGTGCTGCTGAACCGTGCCCCTACGCTGCATAGGCTGGGCATCCAGGCGTTTGAGCCGATCCTGGTGGAAGGCCGTGCGCTGAAGATCCATCCATTGGTGTGTACGGCATACAACGCCGACTTTGACGGAGACCAGATGGCCGTGCATATTCCCCTGTCCGTTGAGGCACAGGCGGAGGCCAGGTTCCTGATGCTTTCGGTGAACAACATGCTAAAACCCCAGGATGGTAAGCCGGTGGTATCCCCGACGCAGGATATGGTTATGGGAATGTATTACCTGACGATTATCCAGCCGGGCGCCAAGGGAGAAGGCTCGGTATTTGCGGATGAAAACGAGGCCGTAATGGCCTATCAGCTGGGATATGTGGCATTGCAGGCCAAGGTCAAGGTGCGCCGCACGGGCGAGTTTAACGGTAAGAGCATCTCTAAAACCATCGATACCACGGTGGGGCGTATCATCCTCAACCAAAGCATTCCGCAGGATCTGGGGTATGTAGACCGTACCGATGAAGAGCATTGCCTTGATTTGGAAATTGAGTTTACCGTGGATAAAAAGAAGCTGTCCCAAATCATTGAGCGCTGCTTCCAACGGTATGATACGACCAAAACAGCCGCGATGCTGGATGAGATCAAGCGTCTTGGGTTTATGTATTCCACAAAGGGCGCGATCACGGTCAGTGTTTCGGATATGACGGTGCCGGAAGAGAAACCGGCACTGCTGGCCAAGGCAGATGAAAAGGTTTCGCAGATACAGAGCCTATACAATCGAGGCCTACTGAGCAATGCCGAACGCGAAAAAGAGGTCATTGCCGTTTGGGACCGCACCACAAAAGAGGTTACAGACGCCTTGATGAACGGGCTGGATGAATTTAACCCCATCTACATGATGGCAACCTCCGGTGCCCGTGGTTCGACGAACCAGATTCGCCAGCTGGCCGGCATGCGCGGTTTGATGGCGGATCCGTCTGGTAAGATCATCGAGCTGCCAATTCGTGCGAACTTCCGTGACGGCCTGACGGTGCTGGAATTCTTCATCTCTAGCCATGGCGCCCGTAAGGGGTTGGCGGATACGGCGCTGCGTACGGCAGACTCTGGCTATCTAACCCGGCGCCTGGTAGACGTTTCGCAGGATGTCATTGTCCGCGAAGAGGATTGCTTTGCTGAGGCAGGGGAGCCGATCCGCGGCATCACGGTCAGCGATATCAAAAACGGCAACGAGATCATCGAGCCGTTGGTGGATCGCTTGGTAGGGCGTACCAGTGTAGAAACACTGGTGCATCCGGAAACGGGCGAAGTGCTGGTGGAAAGCAATCAGATGATTACGCAGGATATGGCGAATGCCATTGTAGAGGCCGGTTTTGAGGAAGTGCAGGTCCGCAGTGTGTTGACCTGCCGTGCAAAGCATGGCGTTTGCAGCAAGTGCTACGGAGCGAACCTGGCAAACGGCCAGCCGGTGAATATCGGCGAGGCGGTGGGCATCATCGCGGCGCAGTCCATCGGTGAACCTGGTACACAGCTGACGATGCGTACCTTCCATACAGGCGGCGTTGCAAGCGCTGAGGATATTACGCAAGGTCTGCCGCGCGTAGAGGAGTTGTTTGAAGCGCGTAAGCCCAAAGGCTTGGCAGTCATTACCGAGATTTCCGGGAAGGTCAGCATTCAGGAGAATAAGAAAAAACGCGAGGTCACAGTGACCAACGATGATGGGGAAAGCGAAACCTATCTTATCCCGTTTGGTTCCCGCATGAAGGTCAGAGAAGGAGATATTCTGGAGGCTGGGCAGGAATTAACGGAGGGCCCGGTAAACCCGCACGATATTCTGAAGATCAAGGGCATCAAGGGCGTACAGAACTATCTGGCGCGTGAGGTGCAGGCGGTATACCGTTTGCAGGGCGTAGAGATCAACGATAAGCATATCGAAGTGATTGTGCGCCAGATGCTGCGCAAGGTAAAGATCGAGCAGGCGGGCGATACGGATCTGCTGCCGGGCGAAATGGTGGATGTGCACCGCTTTGAGTCGGAAAATGAACGCGTCATTCAAGAGGGCGGACAGACCGCCAGCGCCAAATATGTGCTGCTTGGGATCACAAAGGCTTCCTTGGCAACAGACAGTTTCTTGTCAGCAGCTTCGTTCCAAGAAACGACCCGCGTACTGACAGAGGCGGCCATCAAAGGCAAGACGGATCCGCTGCTGGGCTTGAAGGAAAATGTCATCATTGGCAAGCTCATCCCGGCCGGAACAGGGCTCAAGCGGTATCGCGATTTAGAGGTAAAGAAGGAGAATACCCGCGATTATTCCGAGGATATCCTATATACCAGCGAAGATGAAACGCCGCTGTTTGTCGATACAACGCCCGATGGATTTATCGATGTTGACATGAACGATTTGTCCCTCTAAAAAACAAGGGAGGCACCATGTATGGCACTGGTTCGTGAACTGGAAGACCACGGATGCGATCTAAAAGCATCCATACTCTGCAAATATACCAAGCAGGAGGTGCAGCGCTGCAACGCCTGTGAGTACAAATCCATGACAGATGAGGAGCGAAAGCAGATCGTTATCGATCACTATTTGAACGAAGGGCTGCTGGATGCATATCCCATTGAGGTGGGCAATGAGGAAGGGGATTGTGCCTTGTGCCGCAAGAAAGCGCGCAAGGCAACGACCCAAACCTATGCAAAAATCACCAACAAGTGCATGGATGTAAGAAAGGATCTGGCGGGCAGCGGAGAAAAGATCAACGGCGGTGAAATTGCCATTGAGATTCCGACCTGCCAAGCATGCAAGCAGAATATCCGCAAGACCAAATGGCTGCGCTCTCTGATGATGGTCGTATGTGTGATTCTGGCGTTTGCTGCCACGGCGATCATCAATATCAGCGTGCCGCAATCGCCAGACCATACTGGCTTTATCCCCTTGACGGTATTTGCAGGATGCTGTTTGGCGAGCTTCGGGATCTACTACGTGAGCGTAAAGGCAATCTTGAACAAAATCGGGCAGCAGACGAGGGTACAGGTATTTGATCTACCGGCCCTTGCACCGCTTAAGGATAAGGATTGGTATGTAAGAGGGATGAATTGGCTCAAGGCAACCATCTATGCGGAGATGCCAGAGGATCTTGTGGATACCCGCGTAACATTCTCCCAGATGGTGCACGGCGACCCCAAGAAAAACAAGAGAAACCGCAAGAAAAGAGCGTTGACACGCTAATTTAGTTTTGCTAAAATATTCGAGTGTCCGTCTAGGGGCATTTTTAGGGAGTTTTATGAAAATGCAGCAAATACTAGACACACAAGCATGCGTTATCGGCACAAGACAGGTCATGCGCGCCTTGGAACAGCGCACATTGGCCCGGGCGATGCTGGCCCAGGATGCCGACAAAGCGCTGCAAGATAAATTGACTGCCGCGTTAGAGCAGGCGGGGGTTCCGTTTGAATGGACAGCCTCTATGAAAGAGTTGGGCAAGCAATGCGGAATCAACGTAGGCGCTGCCGTGGTGGGCATATTGAAACCCGCGTAAAATCCCTTCTGGGTTGCTAGGGATTTATAGCTACTTATCACCCCTATGGGGAAGGAGGATCTCAATGCCGACAATCAATCAGTTGGTACGTAAAGGCAGAAAAAAGGTGGAGTATAAATCCAATGCTCCGATCTTGAAACAGTGTCCGCAGCGCCGTGGCGTTTGCACCGCTGTTCGTACCATGACGCCGAAAAAACCGAACTCTGCGTTGCGTAAAATTGCGCGTGTACGCTTGACCAATGGCATGGAAGGTACATGCTATATCCCTGGCATCGGCCATAACCTGCAGGAGCACTCCGCTGTTTTGATCAGGGGCGGCAGGGTAAAGGACCTGCCGGGCGTTCGTTACCACATCGTGCGCGGCGCGTTGGATACGGCGGGCGTTGCAAACCGCAAACAGTCCCGTTCGTTGTATGGCGCAAAACGCGGCAAAAAGTCGTAACGTACCGCCGTTTGGCAAAACAGTGAATAGCGGCCGCAGCAATGCGGCATAAATACGAGGAGGTAAACCCATGGCAAGACGTGGAAATATCCCCAAGCGCGAAGTGTTGGCCGATCCCATTTACAACAGCACGGTGATCACAAAGCTGATCAACCAGGTAATGCTGGACGGGAAACGCGGCGTAGCACAGAAATGTGTATATGATGCGCTGGATATGATTAAAGAAAAAACAGGCCGTGATCCGATGGAAGTGTTCACGGAATGCATGGAAAATATCAAACCCCAATTGGAAGTGAAGGCTCGCCGTGTTGGCGGTGCGACGTACCAGGTTCCGATCGAGATTCGTGCAGAGCGGCGCCAGACGCTGGCGATTCGCTGGCTGGTGCTGTTCTCTCGTCAGAGAGGCGAAAAGACCATGAGGGAGCGCTTGAGCGCAGAAATCATGGATGCAGCCAATGGCACGGGCGCAACGGTAAAGCGCCGTGAGGATATGCACCGTATGGCGGAAGCAAACAAAGCGTTTGCGCATTATCGCTGGTAAGAACAATACTAAGATTATGTCCTGGATTGCCTATTCCCCCACACTGGGGGAATTGTGGCTATCTGTCAATAATTCCTATGGAAGGAGGGAGAACGCGTGGCTAGACAATATTCTCTAGAAAACACTCGTAACATCGGCATTATGGCACATATCGATGCCGGTAAAACGACGACAACCGAACGCATTCTCTTCTATACTGGTAAAACGCATAAAATTGGTGAAGTGCATGAAGGCGCCGCCACTATGGACTTTATGGTCCAAGAGCAGGAGCGCGGCATTACCATCCAATCCGCCGCAACGACTTGCTTTTGGAAGGGCAAACGTATCAATATCATTGACACTCCCGGCCACGTGGACTTTACCGTTGAGGTAGAGCGTTCTCTCCGTGTTTTGGATGGTACGGTGGCTGTATTCTGTGCCAAGGGCGGCGTGGAACCGCAGAGCGAGACGGTATGGCGCCAGGCGGAGACCTATGGCGTTCCGCGTATGGCATACATCAATAAGATGGACATCCTGGGTGCGGATTTCTATAACGTTATCCAGATGATGAAGGATCGCCTAGGCGCAAACCCTGTTCCCATTCAGCTACCCATTGGCGCTGAAGCTGATTTTGTCGGCATTGTAGACCTGATTGAAAACAATGCGGTTTATTATGACGACGAAGGGCATCCGACTGTGAAAGAGATCCCGGCAGACATGGCGGATAAGGCGGAAGAATACCGTACGGCTATGATTGAAGCGGTTGCGGAAACTTCTGAAGAACTGTTGGATAAATACCTTGGCGGAGAAGAGCTCTCTCGCGAAGAGATTATTGCTGCGATCCGTAAATCTACCATTGCAGGTGAATTGGTGCCGGTATGCTGTGGCACCAGCTATCGTAACAAAGGCGTACAGGCGCTTTTGGATGCAATCATCGACTTTATGCCGTCGCCGTTGGACATTCCCCCTGCAAAGGGAACTGATCCGGATGATAAGGAAAAAGAGCTGGAGCGCGAAGCGGATGACAATGGACCGTTTGCGGCGCTGGCTTTCAAAATTGTATCTGACCCGTTTGTTGGCAAATTGGCATATGTGCGTGTATATTCCGGTACGCTGAAATCCGGTAGCTATGTGTACAATTCCACAAAGGGTAAACGCGAGCGCGTGGGTCGTATCATGCAGATGCATGCAAACCACCGCGAGGAGATCGACCAGGTATATGCAGGTGACATCGCGGCCATTGTAGGGTTGAAGGATACCTCTACGGGCGATACGCTGTGTGATGAGCACAACCAGATCGTTCTGGAGTCCATGGAATTCCCGGAACCGGTTATTCAGGTCGCTATTGAACCGAAGACCAAGGCTGGCCAGGAGAAGATGTCTATGGCGTTGGCCAAGTTGGCGGAAGAAGACCCGACGTTCCGTGCTTATACCGATCAGGAAACGGGGCAGACCATCATCGCAGGCATGGGCGAGCTGCACTTGGATATCATTGTGGACCGCCTGTTGCGCGAATTTAAGGTGGAAGCCAACATCGGTAACCCACAGGTGGCTTACCGCGAAGCCATCACCAAGAAGGTCAAGCAGGACAGCAAATATGCCCGTCAGTCCGGTGGTCGTGGTCAATACGGCCATTGCGTAGTGGAGTTTGAACCGTTGGAACCGGGTTCTGGGTTTGAATTTGTCAATGCGACTGTAGGCGGTAGCGTGCCGAAGGAATATATTCCGGCGGTAGAGCAGGGCATCCGCGAAGCGTCTCAGAGCGGCGTCCTGGCTGGCTACGAAGTAATGGACTTCCGCGCAACGCTTGTTGACGGTTCTTACCATGAAGTTGACTCTTCTGAAATGGCCTTTAAGATTGCAGGCTCTATGGCCTTTAAGGAAGGTATGGCCAAAGCCGGTCCGGTTTTGCTGGAACCTGTGATGAAGATCGAGGTTGTGATTCCGGAAGAATACATGGGCGATGTAATGGGGAACTTGACGGCACGCCGCGGACGTATCGAGGGCATGGAAGCCCGCGGTAACGGCCAGGTGATCCGTGCAATGGTGCCGCTAAGCGAAATGTTTGGCTATGCGACAGACCTGCGCAGCACTACGCAGGGACGTGGCGTATTCACCATGCAGTTCTCTCATTATGAAGAAGCACCGAAGTTCGTGCTGGAAAAGGTACTGAACAAATAAGCTTCGATCAATACAATAACCAATCAATTTAATGTAAGCAAAGGAGATTTCCAAAAATGGCGAAGGGAAAATTTGAACGTACGAAACCGCATGTAAATATCGGAACGATTG